>Ga0209533_1006113_pt1 | contig 10122 bp, 9 predicted proteins | sample COG_04_FD_184748 | JGI IMG/M metagenome (GOLD analysis project Ga0209533, IMG submission 184748) | Pelagic Microbial community sample from North Sea - COGITO 998_met_04 (SPAdes) (version 2) | ecosystem: Environmental > Aquatic > Marine > Neritic zone/Coastal water | place: Helgoland, sampling... | reverse complement strand
TGAGGCGGTTGGTATCGAGACGCAGTCTATCGAGCATAGCTGAGCTGAGTCCCTTGGCTTCGCCGGCTGCGATATCCAAAGCGTTAGCCGCTAGGATGTCATCACTAGCAGCACGAATACCAGCTGCCATAGCTAGGAGAATCTTATTTTTATCATCGCTACTGAGTAGGGCTAGTTGCAGCGCTGCGGCTTTGGCTTGTTTGCCGAGCTGGAGGATGTCTTGCTCTATTTGGGCTTCTGTCAAAGGAAGGGGGGCTGTTTCTGAGGCTGTTGTCGATGGAGTGTTCATAATACAATGAATAAGTTTTTAGCAGTTAAGCACAGAAAGGCTTAGCATTACAGAATAATTCTTGAGGGGCCTGGTAAATATTCATTTAGAATGAGGTTAAGTAGTCAACCATTAATCGACTACGGTTTTTATTGAAATAGTGCTTTTACGAAGAACGTGGCGCACAGTGTAAATAAAGTTACTCGAGCACTGCGAAAGCCTGAGGTAAAGTGCTATTTCTTAAAAAGAGCCCATTCAACTAACTTGTTAAAGATTGATGGTTATGCCTACTGGACAATGGTCAGAGCCATGCACTTCAGGCATGATAAAGGCAGATTCTAAATGCTCTTTAAGCTCAGCTGAGGTGAGGAAGTAATCAATTCTCCAGCCAACGTTGCGCTGTCTGGCTCCCCCACGATAACTCCACCAACTGTAGGCCTCCGTAGTATCAGGGTGAAAGTGTCTAAAGGTATCGACAAAATTAGCGTCCATAAAGTTTTGAAAGCCATCACGTTCTTGCTTACTAAAGCCTGGGCTAAAGTGGTTAGAGTCAGGACGAGCTAGGTCGATTTCGTGATGCGCGACATTGAGATCACCGCATACAATGACTGGCTTTCCTAGAGTTTCTAGGTATTGCATGTGTTTGAGAAAGGCAGCGTCCCATTGCTGGCGGTATTCAATGCGTGCGAGCTTGTCCTTGGAATTGACGGTGTAGACGTTGACTAAGAAGTATTGCTCAAACTCTAGAGTGATAACACGCCCTTCATCATCTGGAGGACTGAGAAAATCTCCTAAGCCGTAATGTTCACTAATAGCGAGCTCCTTAGTCATGACGAGAGTTCCCGAGTAGCCAGGTCGATCAGCTGGATTCCAATAAGTGTGGTAATGTGCTAACTCGAGAGGAAAGTCGACTTGCTCAGGCTTGGCTTTGATTTCTTGAATGCAGAGGATGTCAGGGTTGTGCTCTGTGACAAATTCAGTCCAGCCTTTGTTGATGCAGGCTCTGATGCCGTTGACGTTCCAAGAGATAAGTTTTTTCATTTTTATAAGGGTACTTTTAGCAAAAACGCTCAGACTTATTATAGTCATAGCGCTTGAGTATAGTCAGATAAAACAAGTAATTAAGTTAGATTTCAAGAATTAAGCGTAGTTTTACAAGGAGGCGTAGCTATTAAGAGACAAAAAAAGGCGAGGATGAATAATCCTCGCCTTTTTGTAAGTGTGTGTAAGTAAACCGAATTAACGTTTTGAGAATTGGTGTTGCTTACGTGCACCTGGCTGACCAGCTTTCTTACGCTCTTTCATACGTGCGTCACGTGTGAGGAGTCCAGCTGCTTTAAGCTCAGGTCTATTCTCTGCATCTTTTTCTACAAGGATTCTTGCGATAGCGAGAGAAACAGCACCTGCTTGACCGTGAATACCACCGCCTTTTGTGTAGATTTTTGCGTCTACTTTTTTGAGGAGGTTGAGGAGGTTAAGAGGCTTAAGTGCTAAGTTTTGTAAACTGAGTGTTGTGAATACAGCTTCTAAAGGCTTGTTGTTAACAGTGATGTTACCTGTGCCTTCTGTAAGCCAGATACGTGCAATAGCTGTTTTTCTGCGGCCTGTTGCGTAGATAGTATTTTCCTTAGTCATGATTATACGAGTGAGTATTCTTTAGGTGATTGTGCAGCGTGTGGATGCTCAGCACCGTTATACACTTTGAGTTTAGAGTAAATAGCTGAACCAAGACGGTTATGAGGAACCATGCCTCTTACTGCTCTTTCTACAAGTCTTTCTGGATGTGTTTCGCGGACTTTCTTAGGAGTCTCTACTTTTTGGTTACCAACCCAACCTGTGTAGTGTGTGTAAATTTTGCTAGTCTCCTTTTTACCTGTAAGGCGAACTTTGTCTGCGTTGATGATAACAACGTAGTCACCTGTATCTACGTGAGGAGTAAAAATGGCCTTGTTCTTGCCGCGGAGTAAATTAGCTGCAGCTACTGCTACTTGACCTAATACTTGGTCGGCAGCGTCGATGACATACCATTCGCGTTGGATGTCTTGTGCTTTAGCTGAGAATGTTTTTTGATTCATGGGTGTCTTTGCTAACAGTAAAATGGGGAGCAGTATTAATTAATAAATTACCTGCAAGGACGGGGAATCTAGATTATTTTTTCGGGTATTGTCAATACTTTAATTGAAATAAAAATGTTTTTTATCTATAGAAGGTAAGATGTTTTTTTTGGATGATGGTTTTTTCTCCTAAAAATAAAGTTTTTGCGGGCTCAATACTATTGGGCTTATTGCTTGTGCTCAGTTTGCTTTTATTAGTAATTATGACGCTTTTCCTTAAGCTTCGGGATGGGCGTCGTGAGTTAAGCGTGTACGAATGCGAGCAATTACTCAAGCTGGGGTATCATTCTGCAAGCAAAGCCATTAAGTCCGCAGTCACTGAAGCTACTCAAAAAGATAATTATTGGGTGGTCAAACAGGGTGAGAGCGATAATGAGTATTATGCGATTGTGACGCCTTATTTAGTCGCTGATGAATGGAACTATAGACACACGAGCCTTGTGAGTAGTCAAGATTGGATTGATGAGAATAGAAATGAAGAAAATTTGTTAGAACCAATATTGGATGCTTTTAAAGATGATACAGTTTATCTAACTATAAGAGATAAAGAAGTCGCCGTTGAGGGCTTGCGAATGCCTGTGAGTGATCGTCATTCACTGCGGTTGAGTTGGTGGTTAGAAGATGAAGGGGCTAAGATATCTCCTAGATTGTTCGAAAACGGTTTAGATAAAGATAACCTAGCTAGTTTTGAAAAAGTCCCAGGTATTACAGATAACCAAGAGTTATGGGGTAAGGTTGGTAGTTATTTTGACCTAGATCAAGTTCAATTAAATTTATGGGAGTCACTAATTAAGCGTTGGCAAAATGGAGAAATAGGTGAAAGTGAAATCCTGTATCAAATAGAAGAAGCCTCTTTTCCTATTGCCTGTGTCGACTTTATCCATGAACAAGTAAGCTTTACTCGATTGCCTTATGTAGAGGAAGCGCTAGTACCTGTAGTAGACTGGACAATTAATGCTGGTATAGCAGGTGAAGAAAAAGTGAACCTGAATGCTTATTTAGATATAGATAGGGAGGAAGCTATTGATGAGTTGGCTGATTATGTGTTAACGGCTTTGCCTAATTGGGAGCTACGTAAGGGAGGGTTCCCTGAAGATTACACTAAGACTATTGTAGCTAATATTTTAGATTATGCAGATACTGATGATATGGTGTCGACTCATCTAGGCGAGTATAGAGGTGTTGAAGCTGTGCCATGGGTGAATGAGTGGGTGACTCGCTATGAAACTAAACGAGTCTGGAACACGACAAAAGCTGACTATGATTATAATTTAGTGGTCAGTCAGCATGTTGAACTTTGGAACATGAGTCATCATGAAGTTTCAGGTGAGTTGCAGGTTTCTTATGAGCCTGGTTATGAGATGCTCAGCTCGACCTCAGAGAGATTGTCGTTAACTGATTCGGCCTTGCTTAGAGATGGGTTGCGCAGTTCTCACCAATTAGAGTTTAGCCAGCTTGATAATAAATGGTTATTCTCGAGGTTGACTATTCAACTAGCTGCTAATGAGCATCAACTGGTGAAAATAGGTTCGATTTCTTATGATTTAGAAACAATTGGACCTGAGTTTTATCAAACTGAAAATGCGGTAGTCTTAGAGAAGATGTATGAGCCTTATCAATTATCAAGTTATAGAACTTGGTGGAACGGCGCGATGATAGATAGAGCAGGTTGGTCTAATCTCGCCACACAAAGTAGAGGTTTAGCGCAAAATTCACAGCTCAAAGTGTATACCCAAGGCAGTACTAAGAGTAAGATTAAAACAAGACTTTATCAACCTAGCTTTACCTACACTAGCGGGATTCAGTATAGGCAGTCTGTAGGCGACCCTAGAATGAGTTATTATATTAATGCTCAGCAGTCGGCGGCTGCTTACCCAGACAATTACAGTCCTTACCGGCGTAATGTGAAATTAGCACTTTATGCTGCAGATAGCCCTTACAAGCTCAAGCCGTCAACACGAGTTTTAATAAGTGACTGGGGTGATTCAGGTCATAGTTCTGATTATTTGCCTAATCATAGCTTTAACCAGCAATCAAGCAGTACTGCAACTGAAACTGTAGCTCCTGATTCTGTGGTTTTTTTAGAAAACAAGCCAGTGGCTAATTTTGATGCTGCTATTAGTACTTTTTCTAATAGGGGGTACTTTGTAAGTGAAACGGAATTAAGTGCAGTTTTTGATCCTGTCATGTGGTCATCGACTTTGGCTAATTGGTCGGGATATTTAGAAGTCCCAGTGCAGAATATCGATGAAGATGCAACTCCATCTCTAGTGGTTGGTGGAGGTAACACTCTGCGCATAGGGCGTTCTGAGCACCCGTTATTTGATGAACAAGGAGCAAAAGCGCACCAGTTATTAGATATCTTTCATGCTGGCAGGGAGTGGCACGTGGTTGATCAGGTAGATAAACTTAAAGGGGATAAGCAAAAAATACATAGTGCCATTAATTTAAACACCGCTAGTGAGAAAATGATAGAAGTACTCTTATATGGTCTCTTAGAGACTGATGAATATTTAAGTGAAACATTAACTGAAGTCCATGAAACGAACGAAATATTGAGACCTCCCACTCAAGTTATTGAGCAGTCGCAATTACAATTAGATGTAAAAGGAATAGCCGAATCCATTGTGAAATATAGAAAAAATACCATAATTAGATCAGTGACTCAGGTTTTAGATATTGCAGGAAAAAATGGTCAAATGCTATTTTCTTCATTGAGTGATTATCATAGTTTAGGTCAAAATATCCAATCGAATGATGCCGCTCAGGAGGAGTTCTTTGCGAGGCTCTACAATCAAAGTACAGTACGCTCAAAGAATTTGACTGCTTACATTCAAGTAGAATTGCTCAATAAGCAAGGAGATGTTATTGGCCTCAAGAAAAAGAAAGCACAGCTCTATATTAATTCAGATAATAGTGATTCAGTAGAGGTGCTCCTAATAAATGAATACGCTTTTTAATTGTAGGTATGAGCTGTTTGCTGTTAAAGAGTTGTTAGATGAAAAAGTTTATTCTTATCCTAGCGTGCTTATTTGCAATAGCATTTATTGCGGCCAGAGTTTTAGTGCCTGATGAGCCAGCTACAGAGGTCATCATAAACGCTGTAAGTGAGAGAATAATAGGTGCAAAAAGTGAAGAGCTGCCATGGCCTCCAATTAAGTCAAAAACTTATCCTAATTTAGATTTACTTTCTCTGTCAGGCAAGAGTTATGAGCTAGAGCAATTGAAAGGAACACCATTCATTGTGATTCCAATAGATATGCGTTCTGCTAATTCTCAAGTTCAGGTTGGAGCTAAAACTTATGGTAGTTTAAATAATGTAAGTTTAAGCGGAGCTATAGTTAATAGCCTTGAAAGTCAGATAGGAAAAGCTTTTTACCAAAAAATTAGAATTGTGCATTTAATTTTGTATAATAGCGGAGGGGAAGCGCCGTCGACTAAGGACTTAAGAACTTGGTCTAGTCATTTTCAATTAGCTGGTATGCGTAATCATATGGTTTTGGGAGCTAGGGATAGACATATTTTGTGGAGTAAAAAGAAGCTCACTTATGGGTGTCAATATGTGAATAATGAATTCAAATTAGAAGTAGATGCAACGCATGGTAATTATACCTATATTAAGAAGAAGATAAAACCTCGATTAGGTTCAGCAATTCAAGTTCAGTCTGACGACCAAGGAAGTAATATGAAAGTGTTGCGTATAAAATAAATAATCATTTTAACAACAACTAAGTTATTTTAGCTTGGATTAAAGCTGATGCTTTGACTAAGATGCCTTTGTGATTAAAAAATATCTAGTATCACCTATATGGTTTTGGCTTTTTTTAGGGGGGCTTACAGTAGCTATTATTTGTGTCAGTTTTTTACTGCAGCAGCCATCTATTCAAAAAGTTCTCAAGCATTACTACATGCAAGAAAAAAAAGAGCTAACCCAAAATAGTGATCAAAAGCCTACCGAAGTTACTGCTCAAGCTGAGCCTGAGACTTCAACTTCTAAAGATTTACCCAGAGAAAAAACGCAAGATCAGGTTGCCACTCAATCAGAGGCATTAGTAAAACAAAATATTTGGGATATAAAGCCATTTAAATCTATTCAAGGCGAGTTGAAACGTTTAAATAACGGCGTAACTTGGGATAGCAAGTTAGAACCTCAGGTGTCGACTAAGTATGCAGGTGAATTAGTCGTCTACCCTCAGAGTTTTCATGCTCAATATAATTTAAAATTACTAACCCCTAAACCTCATGCTCATGCAGAACGTCTTGAGCAATTGAACCCATATTTAAGTTCATTGTTGGTGGATTGGAACTTATTGTTATCACAAGCTGAGCCATCACCTTTGTATAGAAAACTCTACGCTGAAAAAATACTAAGAGTGCGCAAAGAAGCCGAGTCTTTAAATGAAATCATGCATCAGCGTAATTTTTATGATTGCGAAACTGCGCTTAAAATCAAACACCCTACAACGGGTCGCAGCATGCTGTGGGTACAGTCTGACATGGATGTGGTGTCAGACGGTTCAGATGGAGACAGAATGCCTGTTATGTCTTCCCAAATTATGAATTCAGATAATTACCAACCATTCACTTCTTATGGTTGGAAGAAGACAGGCAGTAAGCCAAACCCGCTATTAAAAGTTTGGGAAGCTAGATTACGGAAAGAAAAACAAGAAAATGGAGCAAGTACTAGTAAAGCTAAATATTTAAGCAGAGCCGTCAAAGATTTAAAAAGCAGAAGCTTTCTCATAGCTGAAATCGACCCATTTATTGTACTTCCTACGAATTGGCTTAATGATAAGAGTGGTCAAGCTCCTCGTGTAGGCGATTATGCAATAGTTATTTATAAAAATCAATTATACCCTGCCATTGTCGGGGATGCTGGGCCTTACCATAAAATAGGAGAAGCTTCTCTGAAATTAGCAACCACCATTGACCCTAATTCTAATCCTTATAGACGTGCTTGTGAAGGGTTAGAAGTGAGTTATTTGGTTTTTCCAGGTACTGCTGAATCACCTAAAAAAGCTCCTAATTACGAACATTGGAAGCAACGCTGTTTTGAGTTGCTGCAAGAAATGGGTGGCTTGCATGAAGGAGTTGAGTTGCATACTTGGTAAATTAGACTTGATAGAGTTTAGGTTCATGATAAATGAGCTCGTAACAGTGTTATTAAATACTTGGCATTATAAAATCAAACTGCTAGAGTCCAGCTGATGATGAAAACAGGGTTTTATTACAGCTTCTTTTTAGTGAGTTTAATGCTAGCAACTATTAGTGCTAATATACAAATTCAAGCTGATCTAGATAGAACTCAGTTCATGCAGCATGAGCCAATTGATTTAATTGTAACCTTTCAAAACCGTATCGGTAGTAGCTTTGGGATCAAAAAAGGACAAGAGTTAGAGATTCAAGTCAAAGATCAACTTGGCTCATACTTATCTTCACCTAAGAAAATTAATTTGCCAAGGTATGAAATTGCTCCGGGGGAGAGTAAATCCTATCATATTAATCTAGCTCAAATGTTTCGTTTTAGTTCGCTAGGGCGTTATCATGTAAGAGTCATAATGCATTATGGAAATACTAAGCATGATATGGCTATTTCTAATCAAAAAATTTTTCATATTGCTAAGGGGCAAGAATTATGGTCAGTACGAGTAGGAGATGCTAATCAAAATAGCTTAAGGAATGTAAAATTACTAAGTTTTGATGATAGTTATAACCGTCGTTTATACATGCAGTTCGAGAATGCAACTAGTAATCAGGCTTTTAAAACCATTCGCTTGGGCGAAGCTATTTTATTTAAGTCTCCCAAGGTTTTAATGGACAGGCAGAATCAAGCACATATTGTTTATCAAAGTGCAGTGGGTATTTATAGGTATTTAATTTTTAGCTCGAATGGGGATGAACTGCATCAGTCTTTTTATAAATCAACCTCTTCACAAATTCCTGAAATCATGGTCGCTGATAATTATGAGGTTTTTGTTAGAGGAGGTGTGCCATACGATCCAGAGTTAGAAGCAAAACTTTTAAAGTCTTACCATTACTTATCTGAGAGACCTGACCCTAAATGGTATTTAGGAGAATTTAATTTCAAGCAGGTTGATTAAAAGGCTTCAAATTTATATTAAAATAAGGTAAGCAAAGTTATTCATGAAATCCATTTATTTTACTTTTTGCGCAATTTTGCTAGGTGTTTTTTTTGCTCAAGCAGCAAGAACAGTTGTAGTTATAGATGCTGGGCACGGAGGGAAAGATTTAGGTTGTCATCCAGATAAGTATTATGAAAAGCACTTCACATTAGATACAGCTTATAGAGTTAAGGCCTTGCTTGATATGAGGGGGGTGCCAAATGTGATGGTAAGAAATAATGATTATTATCTAAGTCTTCAACAAAGAGTAAGAAAAGCCAACAAATACTCTAGAGCTATCTTTGTAAGCTTGCATTATAATTATACCAAATCTCGTTCTGTTAGAGGTATCGAAACTTTCTATTTTGGTGGTGCCGGTAGAAGTTATTCATTAGCTAAAAGTGTGCATTACTCATTACTCAATAGAGTGTACGTTAATGACCGCAAGGTTAAGCCTCGTAGTGGCTTGTATGTATTAAAGCACACTCGTCACCCAGCCATACTTGTGGAAGGAGGGTTTTTAAGTAATAAAAAAGAGCGCGAAGCTATTTCAAAAGGAGCTTACCGCCAAGCCTTAGCAGAAGGCATAGTAGAAGGTATTTGTAGCTTCTTAGGTTACAAAAAACGCCAAATTCTTCTTCAGTAGTAGCGTTATTGACTCAAAGCCTTAGGTTTTAAACTTCTGTATGAGAAGGTAATTCTAAGGAATGCCTGAACTTAGCTATGGTTTCATAGCGAGAACAATAGTCGGGGAAGGTGTTAATTCTAGTTATATAGTTAGGTATAACTGCCACATGAGCATGAGCTGCATGAGCTGATTCTGCGCCATTAATAGAGTCCTCAATAACCAGTGTTTTATGAGCTGCTGCATTGAGCTTGCTCATGGCTAACAAATAGGGCTCTGGGTGGGGTTTGAGTTGGGTGACATCATCTCTACAAATAATAATATCAAAATGCTGAATAATATTATTTTTTTCTAGCCATTGGTCTACCCACCTATGAGTGGAACTAGAGACGACGCCAATCGTCAAAGGTTGCAGCTTTTTTAAGGCAATAAGATCTAAAATAAGCTCTTTAGTGCCATCAATGAGCTCAGAATTTTTATTTAGAGTGCTTTCAATGATGATTTGACGTTCTGTATTAATGGCATCCCAGTCAAAAGTCTCGCCTGTAAGCTCTTCAAGATGGGTTTGAGGTGACCATTGCTTAAAATCAGAACCAATACAGAGATTGTAGGTTTCAAGAGGCAAATCATGCCCATAGCTCTTAAAAACATTTAACCATGTTTCATAAATAACAGACTCACTATCAAATAAGGTTCCGTCAAAGTCAAAAAGTAAGCATTCAAGTTGTGAGATTTTCATAAAATTACTCGTAGTTAATAGTGATGCCTAGGCGCTTCATAGCTTTGGCAAAGTCTTGTTCTAAATTTTCGAAGCTATACTCTTCTCCCAAAAGGTGTTTTTCAATAAGTGAGATTGCAGTGATTTTTCTCCAGGCTCTTTTTTCTTCCCTATCTTTTAGGGATTTGAGTAAATTTTTGATTCTAGCTTGGTCTTTTTTATCATCAAGATGAATAAAGTAATAAGTTAGTAGGCAGCCCATTGCGTAATTAAGA
>Ga0209533_1006096_pt1 | contig 10141 bp, 6 predicted proteins | sample COG_04_FD_184748 | JGI IMG/M metagenome (GOLD analysis project Ga0209533, IMG submission 184748) | Pelagic Microbial community sample from North Sea - COGITO 998_met_04 (SPAdes) (version 2) | ecosystem: Environmental > Aquatic > Marine > Neritic zone/Coastal water | place: Helgoland, sampling... | reverse complement strand
CGCGAACTTGTTATATTTAAAGAGCCAGAAGCTCTTCCGTCATGCTCCAATCTTGAGAATGTCCAACATTTAGGAATAAACTCTATTGATGACTACTCATGCAGAAACGGCTCTGACTACATGAAGGCTTACAGCGAAGAAGCTGAATTGATAGATAACAGACAACAGTACAATGACTTGGATCATATCATCAATGAACGGTCAAATCAAAGCTTTCAATTGACAAGAGAAGACAAAAGGAGTCAGCAAAAGACAGAAAAGGAAAGACAGAAGCTTGAACAATTGAGACGCCAGCAGCTTGAAAAAAATGACAAAAAATATGAAAATATTTACAATTATATACAAAATAGAATCAAATAAATAAAATATTCTTTATATTAAATATGGCTGAATCATTCCAAACAAGTGCTTATAGTAATATAAAACTTGTACCAAATAATCCGAAGGAGGGAGATGGACTTATTTATATTGGATCCACTCCTCTTTTAAAATACACAGAAGGACAAGGCTGGTTCTTCAATAACGTAGGTATAGAAGGAGCAACAGATGGTCAAGATGCCGGGACTGGAATGCAGCGAGTGTATTCGATTGCAACAATGAAATCATTGGCAACATCTCCCCAATTAACAAGCGTGTCTTCGAGATCAATTCCTCAAAGATCATTTCCTAATCGCCATGAGCAGTACAGTAATATGGGAGTAATTTACAAATTAAGCAAAAACATGAGAGCCGGTGATATTGTGTTTGCAGTTGATAACTCTTTGTTTAATGAGGAAGACGAATCAAAGCTTTCAAATTACATAATCGCGTGGGATCAGATTACATCATCAAAGAAGGTTTCAAATCTGATGGTTTACAGAGGCGATGGTAATAATAATGAAATTCTGTACAAATACTATGATTCAGCAAAAAATATGATATTTGATTTGACTCCACAAAATTCCGAGTGCTGTACATTTAATGAAGACGGATTCGGAACGTTGGCAAAGCCAGCTCAAATGACTGTAGGTCAGATGAATAATGTCCAGCACAATATAAAAAGTAAGGATGCCAACTTAGTTGTAAAAAACCTTATCAACAAAAAGATTGATGTGATGCATAGCGTGACGACACCGTCAATAAATAACTTTGAATTTGATTTTACTGAATTTGAATACAATCAAGTCCTTGCTGTAAAAGTAAAATTGGCAGGCAATGATATCCTAGATGAAAATGATATAATTATTGCTAAAGATGGTAGTGGAAACGTCCGAGGTCTTTCTATTGCTAGATATGATAAGAGGTGTCAATTGATGGTATATTCAAACAATGTGGTTGACGAGGACATCTCCCTGACAATGGTTAAAAAGACAACAAACGGCCCATACATTAAAAATATGATATACAATCTTTCACCAGAAAGCAATTTTGTATTTGTAAATGATGAATATAGAAACATCGAAGTAAACGTTGGTAGAGCTAACAAGTTTTTAGGGAAGGGTTGGGCATGGTTTTCAAACTATCTAAAAACAACGACTGATGAAGATGAAAATATTTCAATAGAAGACATACTGACAAATAAGGGCACTCGTCCTGAGGTACTCGAAAGTATTGATCAGATAAAAACACAGGGATCATTTAGCAAAAGAGACGGTTCTCAAACATCTGGATGGACTGGTACTCTCAATATATTTAAAAAAACCGAGTCTTTAGAAAATTATAAATTGTACAAAATTCACCTTACACGGGATACAACTTGGATATTTGATTCGTATCCACTAACAGAGAATGTTGATCTTACACTGAGTCAAAATTGGAATTGGTTAGGATTTCCATTCAAGGATTCTAAATTTGTCAGAGAGGCACTAAGTGATACAATCCGATCAAACGCAAAATATATTAAAGGTCAACAGAACTTCTCGTCAATCGATGAAGACGGTCTGCTGGAGATTCCATTTCGAATGGAATCTACAAAAGGATATAAAATTAATATGTCGAATGCTGTTAGTGGCGAATACTACAATGTAGTACAACCGATAGGTGGAGAAGAGTTACCTGAAGTACCAGAAACAGCTGTATTTGAATTCAAAACTGTCAAGAATGGCCAATTCGTATTCAATGCCGGTGCAAAATGGAAGATATTTTCGGACACCACTGCCCAATTTCAATTAGCAACTGGTGAATTTATTAACATATCAGGAGATGTGAGGAACTGGATGTATTCAAGTCCTGATTTCGTGGATCTATCTACAAACGTTGTCAGGACAGTAAATGGAATATCTCGTACTATCACAGGAATTCGTATTCAGGATATTGGATATTCGATATCAAGGGATTCAAATAATGTAAATACTGTATCTGATTTAAAAGCAAAAGTTGACTTTAATATTCTAATTCCAGGCGAATCTGGAGAACCAAGCGGATATATTTCTCTATCATCTCTTGGAGTCGGTCCAGTAGAATTTTCAAACTGTGATCTCTCAAAGGTTAATTACGAAGCACCAATAATTTCACTTATCGACGGCAACACTGAAGTTGTGATTGATGTTGATGTAAATGATCCAAATCTTTTTGTTGATAGTGGAGCAAGTGCTACTGCAAATGGTGGCAATGGTGAATCTCTTGATATTGTAGTCACAGGCAATGTTGATACCAGTGTATTAGGTACTTATGTGATGACATATACAGCTACTGATGAAACACAATTGTCTGTAAGCATCACCAGAAATGTCAAAGTTGTTGATTTGACAGCTCCCATAATAACAGTAGTGCCTGTAACTCAAGGGCAATCATTGGATGTCCGACTTGTGAATGGTGAAGAGTTTGATATAGAAAAGTATGCAGTTACCATAAGTGCGTCTGATAATTATGATGGAGTATTTGACGAATCGCAAGTTGTTATCGAGGGTACTGTTGATCATCAAGCAGTAGGAATCTATGTTCTGACATATACTGCTACAGACACTTCAGGCAATTCATCTACAATAACCAGAACAGTGACTGTTGAGCATGAAATACCTGGAAAAACATTCATTCAAGTCAGACATGATAATTATTTAGTAATTCGTGATATTGTGGGAAATGAGTTGTCAGCAATTGAGCCAGAATATGAAGATGATCCTAGTGGAGATTTAGATTTTTCAATAAATCGTGGAACTACAGATTATAGCGGAACTGTAGATTATAATGGCGTTCAAATTCCTTACAAAGAATTAAAGATAGGAACATCAAATTGGTCAATCTGGTATCCCAACGTGAAATATTCAGATTTAATCTTAACAGATGATGGAGAAGAATTAGTTGCACCAGAAGACGAGGATGTGGAGCTTGTATTTACATTTAAAGGACAAGTACAGATGCTAACAATCCCGACCATAACTGGTGAAGACACCATGAATGTCAGCAATGATTCTCTTGTATTAGGATATCTGTGGGCTATACAGCCAAGAAATGGGGGTTTGACATTCTTTTTTAGATATAGAATAGATGAAATGTACGAAGCACAGGTTGATATAACAACTGCGGGATATTTAAGCAAAATCACAGAAGCGAGATACATTAGTTCAGTATCCGTTTAGTTTTTTTTGATAAAAGAATCAATATAATAAATCACTGATGACAGGATCTGATATTTACACAGAGTACAGTGGTTGCATAATCACTGTCATAGCTAAAGTCAACACTACAGATTATTTATATGGTTCAGGATTTTTCATAAGGAAAAATGGATATGTAGTAACAGCGGCGCATAATTGCATAGACACGAAAAAAATAACTGTACTGTACAGTAATGCGTTACTCAAAGCTCGATTAGTCGGAATCGATAAGAGAACGGATATAGCTCTTCTGAAAATAAAAGCAGAGAACAACCCTTATCTCAAATTTAATGAGGAGGAAAATGTGAAGTCTGGAGATAAATGTTATATATTGGGCAATCATACAGATTCAGCAAAGTGTATAAGTCATATTGGGAATGTAAAGTTTGATAAATATTTATCGAATGAGGTTTTTGAATCAATTGTAGTTGATGTTAATGTAAACAAAGGGACATCAGGGAGTCCTATAATAAACAGTAAGGGCTTCGTCATAGGAATGATAAATTGGTTTATGGATAGAGACTGTAGCGGCGGTGTTACTGCAAATTACATCAACAAAGTCACAGATCTTTTAATATCTGACGATTTTAATAAAGCATACATCGGACTCAAAACAAAAAAGCTGAAATTACAGGATATTATTCACCATAACATCAATATGGCGCAGAAAAATGTGAGAGGAGAAATATTAACTGAAGACAGTGAGGAGACAGGACTCCAAAAGAATGATATTATTGTATCGGTAAACGACAACGATGTAGGCGTATTAGATTCAAATATAGAATCCATTGTGTATCTGATGCCAGTTGGTGAAGAAGTAATTATAAAATATTACAAGTTCAGTCCCTTGAATGGCATGTCTTGGAACACGCGTGAATATGAAAAGACTGTAAAGCTAGTTGAATACCCTGAAAGTTTAAACAAAATGATAATTGGTAAGTGTAAAATCAAAATGAATTAAAGTCACATAAAGAGAAACACAGTAATATGATATAAAGTGAGCCATGGGTTCAAGCGAGAAATACCAGAAGTATACCCCGCTTGAGCACATACTGAAGAGACCTGATACATACATTGGATCAGTTGAATTGAGTACGGATGAGTGCTGGGTTCTAGCCGATGACAAGACGCGAATGCAGAAAAAGTCTGTTACATATGTACCGGGACTCTACAAAATATTTGATGAAATTCTGGTCAATGCAATTGACCAAAGCTCGCAAGATGCGTCTGTTGATAAGATTGCAGTGACTGTAAACAAGGAAACTGGATGCATATCCGTTATGAACACGGGATGCGGAATACCAATCGAGATCCACGAAAAGGAGCAAGTATATATTCCGGAGATGATATTTGGAGAGCTATTGACAAGCTCTAATTATGATGACTCCCAGAAGAGAACTGTTGGTGGACGAAACGGATATGGGGCAAAGCTGACCAACATATTCTCAAAGAGGTTTGAGTTGGAAATCATTGATACAAAAAATCACAAAAAGTACTTGCAGGTATGGGAGAACAACATGAAAGAAAAGGGTGCTCCAAAAATAACAAAAGCAAACAATGCAAAGGGTTACGTCAAATTCAATTTTTTTCCGGATCTTGAGAAGTTTGGTATCACGGAACTGACGGACGACATTGTGGCAATGCTCGAAAAAAGGACATATGATGCTTGTGCGTGCACTCACGGCAAAGTCAGCGTGTACTACAACGATTTGAAGCTCAATTTTAAAACGTTTGAAAAATATGTGGACTTATACATTGGGAGCAAGAAAGATACGGCTCGTGTGTACGATTCAAATAAAAGGTGGGAGGTTTGTATCTGCCATTCTCCGGATGGATTCAAGCAGATCTCCTTTGTGAATGGAATATGCACAAATGATGGAGGTTCGCATGTAGAGTCTGTGGTTCGGAACACAATCTCCAAGCTGATAGAAAATTACAAAGGGAAAAGTACAATTAAGCAGAATTTCGTGAAGGACCATTTGTTTGTCCTGGTGAAAGCAACATTGGAAAATCCAGCCTTCAGCTCCCAGACGAAAAATGAATGCACATCAAAGTATTCATCATTCGGCAGCAGATTTGAGATTAGCGAAGACTTTCTGAAAAAAGTATCAAAGTTAGGTATTTTAGAGGACGCGGTAGCTCTTTCAAAGCACAAAGAGCAGAGAGAGCTGTCAAAGACAGACGGTAGGAAAAAAATTACAATAAAAGGCATTGCAAAATTGGAGGATGCAATCAAAGCAGGCGGACCAGATTCCGAAAAGTGCACAATAATCTTTACGGAGGGTGATTCAGCCAAGACGTTTGCCATCAGCGGTTTGAGCGTTGTGGGAAGAGATCATTACGGAGTGTTTCCTCTGCGCGGGAAGCTTCTGAATGCGCGTGAGGCAAGTGTCAAGCAACTTCTGGAAAATGAAGAGATTAGCAGTATTAAGCAGATTCTTGGAATACAGGCTGGGAAGGAGTATACAAACATCCGCGATCTTCGGTACGGAAAAATAATGATTTTGACGGATGCGGATCATGACGGAGAACACATAAAAGGACTCATCATGAATGCGCTACATTTTCTGTGTCCGTCCTTGGTTAATTTCAAATCATTCTTTACTGCCATGCTGACACCAATTCTAAAGATTTCAAAGGGAGCACGGAGCCAGTCATTCTATACAATTCAAGACTTTGAGAAATGGAAAGAGGCGAATGAAGTCAGGGGATGGGTTGTAAAGTACTACAAGGGTCTTGGCACGAGCACTTCTGACGAGGCCAAAGAGTACTTCCGTAATTTATCGGAAAATGTGGTTGAATACAAATGGACACCTGAAAGTGAGAAAGATCTTCTCCTTGCTTTCAAGAAAGAAAACGCGGATCTTCGTAAAAAGTGGATAGTTGACGGGATTCAAAGGAATGAAACGATTGAAAGAAGTCCTGTTGTGTCATTCAGCGACTTTATAAACAAGGGTCTTATACACTTTAGTATTGCGGACAACGACAGATCCATCCCATCCTTGGTTGATGGTCTGAAACCATCCCAGCGGAAGATTTTGTTTGCAATGAGGAAGCGCAAAAATTCCGAACTGAAAGTTTCCCAGCTTGCAGGCTACTGCAGCTCTGAAACAAGCTATCATCATGGAGAGCAATCGATGATGTCAACGATAGTTTCAATGGCACAGACATTTGTTGGCTCGAACAACTACGCTTTGCTAAATCCAAATGGCGGGTTTGGTACAAGGTTGTTAGGTGGAAAAGATGCCGCAAGTCCAAGGTACATATTCACGAATCTGACAGAGATTGCTAACAAAATATTTAAAAAAGACGATGATAATGTGTTGACCTATCTTGATGATGACGGTACATCAATTGAGCCAGAGTTTTTCGTACCGACTGAACCGCTTATTCTTATAAATGGAAGTGATGGCATCGGAACCGGTTTCAGCTCCAATATTCCGGCTTACAACCCAGCAGATCTGAAGAAATGTATTCTAGCGATATTGTCTGGTAAGCAACAGCCCGATCTTGTTCCATGGTATAAAAACTTTACAGGATCAATCGTTCCGAACGAAAGCGGGAATGGTTTTACAGTGACCGGTTCTTTCAATCAAATCAAGGAGAATGTTATCGAGATCACAGAGCTACCTGTTGGATATTGGACACAGGACTTCAAGGAGCATCTAGAATCAATGATTGATGTGAAGATAAATTCTTATCTTAACTACAGTTCCGACACCCAAGTGCGATTTGTCATCAAATATTTCCCGGACAAGATCACAAATATAGTGAAGGACTTCAAATTAGCCAGAACAATCCGGACATCAAATATGCATTTGTATGATTCTACCGGGAACATGAAGAAATATTCCAGCCCCCATGAGATTCTGAAGGAGTTTGTAGATATTCGTCTCAAGTACTATACTCTCCGGAAAGATTACCTGATTAAAGCAATGACTAGAGATCTCAATATCCTGGAGAACAAGATGAGATTCATAAACATGATAGTAACTGACGAGCTCGTTGTCTTTAGAAAAGTCAAGAAAAATATTGAGAAAGAGCTGAAGGATCTCAAGTTTAAAACAGTCGATCGCTCATATAACTATCTGTTGGATATGAAAATTCATTATCTAACCGAAGACAAGATCAAAGAGTTTGAAAGCGATGTCAAACAGCTGAAGGCAAAAGTGACGACTCTTGAAAAACAATCTAATACTGATATGTGGATGAATGAGTTATGAAATGAAAAACAATAAGTATTATATAAATATAATGAACCGTTTCAATATAGATACACTAGTGTATGTTGTGTGTTATGGGATTCAGAATGCCCTACATACACAAATATTTGACTGCACACAAGATGTAACATACATGTGGCTTCTATACGTAAATTGCTTTGCTATGGCGTACAGCAGCATAATCACCAAAGTGAACTATAAGTATTGCAATGCGTTGACACACGGAATGTATATACTGTTCATGTACTCGTACAAGTATCTGGAGGTAAATTCTGATATATTTTCTAGTATAGATTTTATTTTTTCTAAACTTCTATTTGTGACTATAGGAAACGAGCTGTCTCTAAAATATACATTGCATGAGTCTATAAAAAAGTACATGATTTGTTTATGCGCCTCAAATATATTCTATAATTATAGATCAAATTTATTGGCAACACTTAACACATTTATTATAGATCCCCACATCTATATTCATATAAGTTGCATTCTTAATATAATAATAATTACCACAAACATATTTTTTCATAATATAATTAACTGTTCACGGCGCTTGTCTCATTTTGATGCATTATCAAAGAAGTTCTTCATTCTTTTCATGTACAGTGTGACGTTCAACATAATAGACAACTTGAAGTTATCCGATAAGCCAATAGTTCAGTACATGGAATATATCGGATCTGCAACTGTATATGTGTACTTGTTATTATGTGTTTCCATTAAGAACAAGGCTTTCATATACTATTCTTTCCCGTTCATTATATATACATCACAGTATATAATTTTGTCTGAAGCAATCCAGAGATCTCTTTATGGCATAATTAACATTACAATTGTGTACACAAATTTGCACAGCTATCAAATCAACAGCAGGCTGTATGCATACAATGCTATATTTATATTCACACAAAGTTTGATATCATTTTTCAATATACAAAATGAGTATATAAGTACTATAAGTATATGTTTACTTCCCTTCTTGATCAAACTGTACAGAATGTACGAGAAGGATGTATATTATGAAAATATATATAATGAGGAAAATGGTATAAAAAATAACATTGATATAATAATAAATGAGTGATACAGAATCTATCACGTGTGCTCCATCCGCAGATGAGTTTAAAACGTCTGTTCGAGAATGGGTTATGATCAATGACCGGATTTCAGATATGAGAAAAGTCATAGCTGACCAGAACAAGCGAAAAAAGCAGCTCACAGAATATATAATTTTATTTATGAAGGACAATGATAAAGAGATCTGTAATCTTGGAGAAAATGGGATCTTGCACATGAAAACACAGAAGCAGCAGGCAACACTGAGTAAAGATCATCTCACCAAATGGATGTCCGAGTACCTCAAGGACGAAACCAAAGCGAAGGATCTCACCCAATTTGTTTTTGAGAAAAAGAAGGAAGAATCTGTGGAAAAAAATGTTTTAAAACGTTCAAATATCATAATTTAGTTTTAGTTTTATAATATGACGTACACTCACTTAGCAATAAGCGGAGGGGGTACTAAAGGAGTTTCTTGCATTGGTAGCTTACTATACCTTGAAAAACATGATCTGATTTTAAATGTATCTAATATTCTAGGGACGTCAGTCGGTGCTATAATAGCTTCGCTTCTTACTATTTATAGCGTTGAATACATATCAAAACATTTGAGTATATTATTCTGTATTGATTTAAATCAAATTGATTTAAGACTCCTTTTTAGGAGATATGGAATGCTTTCTAAAAAACCTTTAATTGAAAAAATCGAAGGACTTCTGTTAAACACCTTTCCAACCTCACCAACGTTCATTGAACTGAACAGGTATTCAAATAAAAATCTTACTATAACTGCGTTGAATTTGAACACGCAGACTATTGAATATTTTAGCCACAAAACACATCCGGACATGAGAGTAATAGATGCGATATCAATGAGTATTAATATACCAATATTGTTTGAAATCGAAACGTACAATAACAATTTATATATTGATGCGGCCGTTATCGATAATATGTCATGGAACTTTTATTCAAAGGTTCCAAAAGCCAAAAAAATTGGAATTTATATGACACATTCGAAACAACAGAAAAGCGGATCTCCTATAACAAATCTCTCATCATATATGATAAACATTCTGCGATGTTTTTATTTAACAACAGTTGAAAAAAATGAACAATTCTTATTACACGAAAATATAATAATACTAAAAGATGAGACGTCCGTATTGGATATGTATCCATCCAAAGATAATATAGAAAACATGATAAAGTTTGGCTATTATGAAATGGAGCTCTATTTAAAGAAGATAATGTAAGTATATATATATATGAATGATTTGCCTGTTA
>Ga0209533_1006094_pt1 | contig 10144 bp, 6 predicted proteins | sample COG_04_FD_184748 | JGI IMG/M metagenome (GOLD analysis project Ga0209533, IMG submission 184748) | Pelagic Microbial community sample from North Sea - COGITO 998_met_04 (SPAdes) (version 2) | ecosystem: Environmental > Aquatic > Marine > Neritic zone/Coastal water | place: Helgoland, sampling... | reverse complement strand
GACCGTGAGCTTATTGATCGTATCTTCTGCGTTGAACAAATTCCCCTCACTTTTACTGTAACCCACTACCTCGGGCCAAGCATCAATCAGATTGCCCTTGGCATCTATTAGTCCAATTTCATAAGTAAGAGAAACTGCATAGGAATCTCCCCCAACGAAACTTGGTGGTCCGATCGCATATTCGACAAGCTTAATTTTAAGGCAGCCATCTGGACGAAGCGAAACCTGGCCTTCATCGGAATCTTCAAAACGACAATCAAACGTATCAACACGGGCGACGCGTTGGAACATAGACTCAGTTACTGTCACAAAGAGCTCATACTGCGACTCGCCCAGAGAGACTTCCCAAGCGCCGCTGTTGCTAGGCCCATCATCGACTTGGGAATGAATGTGGGTGCTAAAACCCGGCTCAAATATAAGCCCTATTGATAAGGGCAATCTCGCCACGAGCGGCGATGGCATCTCGCCAGAAACCGTTATTGAGCGGGTACAACTGACAAGTAGGAGCCCTAACAAGCTCACAAGAAACAACCTGGAAAAACGCAGCATTACTCACCACCTGATTGGATATCGATTGTGATAGTCTTTTTACCTATTGATCATTGTCAAACGCCAATATTCGGCCCCTTTTTTAGCGGGTAATGGCGCAACGAGTTATAGCCCAGTCCTTCAAAATTATTTGATACTAGTTATAACAATTTACGGTGCCTCTCCCAGCAAAGCAATCGATGACAAAATCACTTTCATGCTAACTAACTATAAAGTCCGGAATGCTTTAAGACATTAAATCCACTTATGCCTACTTCCACTCATCCAAATCTACGACAATCATCGTAATTCAGCTTTAATTCAGCTTTAATTCAGCAAACTCAAGATCTATTTAAGGAGCCCAGCATGCGCCTCGTGATACTGACCTTAATTGGCCTCTTGGTGGTCAGCGGCTGTCAATCACCAAGCACACCGGCAAAGCCGCCTAGTTCCCCCAGTTTACCAAGCCCCTCTTCTAACTCACCGAGTATGCCGAGCCCGCCCTCATCAAGTAGTCCTCCGCGAATGCCTAGCGCTTCTGCACCGAATAGCCAACCTAGAATGCCAAGTGCCTCTGCACCGAATAGCCAATCTAGAATGCCGAGTGCCTCTGCACCGAATAGCCAACCTAGAATGCCGAGTGCCTCTGCACCGAATAGCCAACCGCGAATGCCGAGTGCCTCTGCACCGAATAGCCCGTCAAGGATGCCGAGATCGTCCCCTCCTGACTCAGAAAGTGGTGTGCCAAACACGCAAAATAGACAACCAACGGACGGCCCAGATCGACAGCAGGCCAATGATCAAAAGGACACAAAGGCTACAGCGGCGCCCGATAACCCCCTATCGGGATCTGATTCTGAACAAACCGCCACAGCTGGCGCGGCCCTTGCAAAAATTGGTAAGGCAATAACCCGTGGATTAAGAACCGAAGCGAACGACGAGGTTGCAGGAGCAGACGACAACCCACGCGGAATCCAAGCCGCCAGCCAAACTGCGCGGACAGCGTTAGACGAGGCCTTACGAAAAGCAGGACAAACACTCGAGACAGCAGGTGAACTGCTTAAAACCGATGCTGATAATTTGGATAAAGATATTGGTGGCGAACCAAATAGAAATGGCGGAACAAAACAAGCAGATATTGAGAACGCCATCAGCGAGGCAACTGTCGCGATTTTAATCGCTGAAAAAGAACTGAATCGTGCTGAGGGCACCAATACAACACCAGCAGATAGCGAGCGCCTCGGTGATGCTGCTAGGTTACTTGTACTCGCAAATCAGGCCGTCAGGGAAGCAACCTTCTCACTTCCCAGCCTAGGGAGCGATAAGGCCCTGCCTCCCTCGCCAGTAACGGAAAGCGGTCAAGATCCCCGGGTCGCTTCCATCGACGCCAAACTAGATGCTTCGATCGAAAGATTTGAATCCGATGTTCAGGCTGTGCGTAATGCATTGGCCAAGACAGTGGCACGTCAAAACTCTAGCGAGGCTACAATGTTGCCTCCGGCAATCGATGCCCAAAAGATAGCTGAAGCGGGCTTGGCCGATAAAGACAATGGAAGCAAAGATCAGGAGGACATCGAAGTGGCTGTCTTAGCTCAAGAACCACAAGCAGCAGGTGACAACAGAGATTTTGGGGCGCCATTCTCAGTTCCATCAGATATACCATCCCCTGAAGGCGATGACATTTTAGCTTCACAACTGAGGGAACTAGCCGCTTCAGAACCCGACCCAGAACTCAGGGAAAAATACTGGGAAGAATACAAGCGTTATAAAGGTTACAAGGAGGACGATTAACTGATGAGAGATCTAACGCGCAGTTTGGAATCAAATCATCGAAGCCCACTCTGGGTTCTGTTCGCAACGGGTATCGTTTGGCTAATCAGTAGCTGCAGTACAACGGAAGTCATCACAGCCAGCGCTACGCCACCCATACAGCTCCAAAATTTTCAGTCCGGTGCTCCTAGGCTTGACGTCACGGTAATACCGCTTGACCCCAACCTCGCTGCGTTAGCTAACGCTAATGATGGAGAAATACCCGTCACAGCAGAAGTCCGTCGCGCGGAATCCCGTTATATTGCCTTCCAATTAAAAGAGACGCTCCAACAAACTGGCAATTGGGGCATTGTACGGATGGTTCCAACCGCGGCGCAACATCATGAATTGGTTATCACTGGTAAAATTCTCGAATCTGACGGCGAGCAGTTAAGCGTTAGCATCACGGCAACCGATGCGACCGGTGAAACCTGGCTGACCAAAATTTATGAGGATACAGCTAGCAAGTATGCTTACAAGACCGAAGCCGAGGAGCTATTAAGAGAAGACCCTTTTCAAAGCTTATACAATGCCGTCGCTGACGACTTGATTCTATATTATCAGGAGGTCGGCCAGACGCAGATCAATAGCGTTAAACTTACCGCTGATATCGCCTTCGCTGCGAACCTCGCGCCAGATGCGTTTGGCGCCTATCTGCAAACCGACTCACAAGGCAAAGTCAGGATTCTCCAAGTACCTGCGGACAACGATACTGTGCGCCAAAAGATCGATCGAATTCGTAACCAGGATGATTTATTAGTCGATACCTTTGATGATTACTACTTTAATTTTCATAAAGACGTAGCGCCTTCTTATTATGAATGGCGATACGCGACCTATGACGAAGCTGTTATGTTGCGAAAAGGCAAAAAAGAAGCCTTAGATCGAAAACTTAAAGGGGTTGGGCTAGTTGGCCTAGCCCTTCTTGCTGGCGCCAAAAGTGACACGTATGCAGGAGATATTGCATCCGTCGCCGTGGCAGGCGGCGGCGTCAAAATGATAAAAAGTGGTTTCGATCGCGCAGCACAGACAGAAATACACGACCGTGCGCTGGAGGAACTAACACAATCCCTGAGCCGGGAAGTAGCGCCCAGCGTCTTCGATATAGAAGGGCGAGCGATCGAGCTTACCGGCAGTGCCGAGCAGCAATATGAGCAGTGGCGGCAAATGCTACGGCAGCTCTATGAAAGCGATCGTGGAATACCCCAATCACCTACTAATCTATAAATACAACGATGACTGAATTCACAGCTGTAGGTAGCGAGTTGGTTGACCGTTTTACGATCGTTTCGTCGATCCCGACACCTGATTCATTATCGCCCCGGTGGCGTGCGGCCGACAAGGTGGCCGGTGGTGAGGTACTCATAACGCCGCTGGCAATCAGCATTGATCCGGCAGATGTATCCACTCTGAAAACACTGAGTGCGCGCCTTCAGAAACTGAGTCATCCACACATCCGACGTCATATCGGTCTTTGGGAATATAATACTACCCTGTTCATTGTGGATGAACTGTCCATCCAACTTGGTATCGATTTAGATGCGGCCTTGTTATCCGATGAAGACCTCCAAAGCATACTCACCGCACTTGAATATGCTGAGACACTAGGTTTTACGCACAGTAGTTTTGATATTCCTTGGTTTTCATCCCGGGCTGAGCGGCCTTTTCTTATTCAATACTTGGGCTGGCCATTGTGGAGCCTAACCGGGAAACGAACTAGCCCAGCGGGACCAGCCGCACAGCGCTTTGCCCACTGGCTTCTGAAACAGACGGGGTCCGAGTCTTTTTCAACCGCTGGCGCGTTAGCACTTCAGCCCGGACTAACAGATGTCGCAAGAACGATCATCGCAGCAGGGCAACGTGAACAAGCACATCGGTTTAGTGATCTGACGCAGCAACTAATCTATGAGGGGCTCGCAGCAACGATAACCACATCATCTAACCGGTTGAAACCTACACCGTATGCAATGGCGACGACGCCGCATCGAAATGCGACGATACTAGCCCCATCCGAATTAGACAGCAAAGTAAGTGGATTTAATCCGAATCATCTCCTGATTGGGATGGCGCTCTTAATCATCGCGGGCTTTGTATTTTTCGTGCTGCCCGGGTTGATTGGGCCCAATGATCGGGCGCCCGCAACCGCTACGCCGCGTCCGGCCACAGAAGCGAGCTTGTTGCCCGTTCCCGGACCCGCTCCTATCGCGCAAGCCAGAGATAAAATCGCACGCGAGCAAGTAACTGCACTCGCGGAACAATTTTTAAGGCAACTAATTTCGCTTGAAGATCTTGGTATCGGACTCTGGAACGCTAAGAAATTAGCCGAACTAAATGCGCGTGCAATTGAAGCTGACGAAAGTTTCCGCCAAAGCAATAATCTGCAAGCCGTTGAAAATTACAGAGCGCTCTTAAAGACCGTAACCGAACTCAACAATCAGTTACCTGAGCTTCAAGAGACCTACCTAGCTGCTGCGCAGGCAGCCCTCGCGCAATATGAGCCGACCCTTGCGCTCACAAATTGGGAGATCAGCGCACGATTGAACCCAAACGATCAACAAATCCAATCAACCTGGCTGAAAGTGAAAAATATTCCGGCTATTCAAGCACTTATCGCTGAGGCGGCGCTCGCCAAAGAAAAAGGAGAACTAGTCACTGCAAAAACCATATTACGCAAGGCAGTGACCCTTTTTGAAGATTGGGAGCCGTCGCAGAATGCTCTAATCGCGGTGAACGATGCAATTGCAAAAGAAGGCTACCAAAATGCCATGACGGCAGGGTTCAACCAACTCGCTGCTGGTCGATATTTAGAGGCAGAACAGGCCTTTCAGCGCGCCCTTAACCTTACCAAGGACAATAGCGAAGCCAATGACGGTCTCATTCAGGTCCAACAAGCACGCCTCAACGCTAGTATCGAAAGCCAGCTCCAGCGCGCACGAGAAGCGGCTATTGCTGGGCAATGGCTTGATGCCAAAACTGCTTTCGAACAAATCCTTCAGACAGCACCGGGCATCAACAGCATTCAAAGTGAAATCGAACAAATGAACCTGCGCATAGCGCACCAAACTGCGCTCAATAATTTTTTGGCGGACCCCGCTCGTTTGCAAAGCGATACACAATTTAAATCTGCACAGGCGCTGGCCATCGAGATCAGTCAACTCGCCCCGCCTTTTGGCAGCCTGAGGGCGTTATTACCGAAGCTTACTCGCCTCATTACCAATGCTAGACGCCCTGTTGTCCTAACTATTAATTCTGACGAAAAGACACAGATCACTGTTCTGCGACGCGGCGAAGATGGGCAGTTAGGAACGCTTCGTCAGCGTGCCTTAACCCTCATTCCTGGGCGATACACCCTAACGGGTTCGCGAATTGGGTATCGAGATGTTCGACAAGACATCACTTTAGACGGCGAAGACAGAGGAACCACTATCACGATCATATGCGAGGAAAAGATCTAGTGCGTGAAGATGACCACATACTAGAAACGCTTGAACCAACACCTTTTGAAGCGCCGCAAAACCCTGACGCAAAAGCAGGAAAGCTCCTCTCAGCAAAAAGCGCTTCGTTGCCTGTTGCCGCAGTCGTGATACTTTTTCTGGGATGGCATTTGTTCACGGCAAAAGCGGTTTTAATAAACTTTTTCCCGGAAGCCGCAACCGAGTCCGTATCGGGCGCGCTAACGCTCGCAGTAGGCGGCCGCTATCTTGTTAGGCCAGGAGAAATAGTGGTTACCGCAACGACACCCGGTCATTACCCGCTTACTGAACGAATTACGGTTACAACCGATGAAGATCAACAGGTCAATCTGAATTTTCAGAAACTACCAGGGAAATTATCCATCAAGAGCCAGCCAGAAGCGTTGGTCGAAATCGATGGTATATCGGCTGGCACGACCCCCTTGATCGTCAGTGACCTTGGGGCTGGGGAACATAAAGTACAATTCACGGCGCCGCGCTACTTAACACTTGAGCAGACTATTCTTATTGAAGGTCGCGACATAACCCAACATATTATGCCGGTTTTGGAACCCGCATGGGCGAACATTACGTTAACCAGCGAACCCAAGGACGCCCTGCTCACCGTCGATGGCGAAGACATTGGCCGCCTGCCGCGCACTGCGGAAATATTAGAAGGCGCGCGCGTTTTGACCATAACAAAACAAGGCTTTGAACCCCATTCGACAACACTCTTAGTTGAACGCGGTAAAACCTTAACGCTACCAAAAATAGTATTAAAACCTGCAAATTCGGTTGTCACGATTCGAACGGCTCCCGGCGGCGCCTTAGTCTCCATTAATAACGAATATATTGGTCCTACGCCTTTGACTTACTCTCTCATTCCGAATAACGAGGCAGCCATTAGCATCAGCAAAGCTGGCTACGAGACGGTCGACAGGAGGCTGTCTTTAGCGCCAGCAGAACAACAGGTTATACACATTAAACTGGCGCCTCGTCTTGGTGAGGTCTTGCTTGAAGTCACGCCAGCAACGGCAACGGTCATGCTTGATGGCAAAATACTGCCAAACGGAACAAGGAAGCTTAAACTTCCTGCGAAACCACACATTTTTGATATCAGCCTTGCCGGCTTCGCTCCTGAAACACGCCAAATCACACCGGACCCACTCTTTCCAAAGACTCTAAAAATTGGCCTGATAACTCCTGAGATGGCTGCTCTAAACAAAATTCCCGAGCAACTTTTAGCCAGCAATGGCTACCGCTTGCGTCGAATTCTACCAGCGCAAATTCAACTAGGCGCCGATCGTCGTGATCGCGGCGGACAGAGTAATGAGGTGACGCGAACTGTCCTTATTTCACGGCCCTACTACTTAGGCGTGACCGAAGTTACGAATGGCCAGTTCCAAAAATTTGATCCTGCTCATAATCCAGGGGTCCTCGGCAGAGCGTTACTGACCGAATTTGATCGGCCTGTTGTCGGCGTGAGTTGGCAGCAGGCTGCTGCATTTTGCAACTGGCTTAGCGATATCGAAGGTCTCCCTGCCGCTTACAAGCGCGTGGATGATCGTTATAAGCTGATCGAACCCAGAACCCAAGGATATCGACTACCTACCGAGGCAGAGTGGTCAAGAGCCAGCCGGTATGCGGGTCTCAAACACAATGAAACTGGAGATCTCAGCTACCCTGCCCGTTTTCCTTGGGGCGATACGCTTCCGCCTCCCGCGGTGCTTGCCAACCTCGCCGATAGCGCGGCGATTGGTTTTGCACCAATACTAATATCTGATTATTCAGACGGTTTTCGAGGTCCTGCACCGGTTGCGCACTTTCAAGCCAATGCGCTAGGGTTGTTCGACTTAGCGGGCAATGTCGCTGAATGGACCAATGACCTGTTCAGCACTGAACGCATGCCAGCCACTGCAACAGACTGGACAGGCCCCAATACCGGATCAGCCTATGTTATTCGCGGATCGAGTTTTTTAACCGGCAGTTTTAGTCAGCTACGCTGGGCCTACCGAGACGTAGGGCTGACCGGCAGGCAAGATCTAGGCTTCCGGCTGGCTCGGGACATTGCCCCTCAGAACGCACCATGATGATGCCGCCAATTTCGGAGTCTGTTACCATCAATCATTGGTTTTTAATTCTCATCTGGTCTTACGGGCTCTTTATGCTGCAATTTCATCGAGCAATCGTTGCCATCTTGCTAACCGGATATTTTCTTGCAGCTGCCGTTAACGCCAAGGGCGCAGAAGAACAACCGAGTCCAGGCGTTACTGAACCAGCTGTACTTGCTGGCGAGGTCAACCCCGTTGGCGATGCGACCAATCTACCGAAACCCACTACGGTCATAACGACAACGCAACCAGCAAAGCGCTCAGAATTAAGACAGCCCCTTCGTCCCTTTCGGCCTAGCAAGAGCCTCGAAGACTCAAAGGAAAATCGAATGCCAGTTGATATTTAGCACAAGGTCATATGATGAAAAAACTACCTGTTGATTTCCTGTTCCAATTGTCTTCATTGCTCATTGCTATACTGCTCGTTCATGCCATTTATGTAGCAGTTATAAGGCCAAATGCGAATGCTGTGCTCGCCGCGCAAGCCGTAGAGATCAACGCTGACCCAAGTTTTGTTCCAGAACGGGATGCTTTTGTCATAGTGCGGGACCTTGAACAAGAAGCTTGTTTTATTCTGATGCTTTGGGCTATGACCCTAATGGGCGCAAAAGCGCGTGATAATTTTCGTGAACGTGCCCTATTTGACCTAGACCTGTTGCCGAGACAGCAGTCAAACAGTATCCTTCCCCAAGACACTCGCGACTATGCAAGACCGATTGAAGCATTACCCCCTGAAGACCAAAAAAGATTACTCCCACGCGCGCTTTTAACCGCGCTACATCGATTTCGCGCCACATCAAATATTCAAGACGTTGCCAATACCATCAGCACAATTTGTGACAGTGAAAACGAGCGTCTTGACTCAGAACTTTCAATGATTCGCTATATAGCTTGGGCAATACCCTCCATTGGCTTCTTAGGGACCGTAAGAGGAATTGGTCAAGCGCTTGGCCAGGCGCATCAAGCCGCCCAAGGCGATATCGCGGGTGTTACGCAGAGCCTAGGCGTGGCCTTTAACTCAACCTTTGTGGCACTCTTAATTAGTATCATCATCATGTTTTTGCTGCACCAGCTACAGTTATCACAGGAACGAACCGCGCAGGATGCTGAAGATTACTGCGATACCCGCTTAACACGATATTTGCAGGTGTAAAGCATGGATCCTACTCTACTTGAGATCAATGACTTCGAACTTCGCTGGTCAAGCAAGGATGGGTTTCGGCGAGAACCGGGCTGGGCACTGGCAACGGAACCAGTCCTATTGGGCAGCCAAGCTTTGGCGCAAGCACGACTTCAACCCAGATTTATAAAATCCCAGTTCTGGCAGCAGCTCAGCACCGACACCATGCCTGGCGCCACAGCCGCCATAAGGCATCATGCCGACTTAGCTTATCTGCAACTGCAGGCAATTCATGCAGCCGCCAGCGGTGAAACTTACGTCGTTTGCATGCCAGGCCATTACGACCGGGCGCAGCTTAGTTTATTACTAGGCTTAACCGAAGCAGCCAACCTTCCTGTCAAAGCCCTTGTTGACCCAGGTGTGCTGCTCGCGCGCCAGACCGGCACCACGGCACCCACTGTGTTGTATCTCGATATTGACCTCCACGCAGTCACCTTAACCGTCATCGGAAACGCCGACCAAATTAGCCGCCAAAAGGCCCTATCGCCCCACAGCAAAGGGCTATTAACCCTTATCGATAGACTCGCGAATCTTTGCGCCGCAAAGTTGATTCAACAGTCACGTTTTGACCCGCTAGACCAAGCCATAACTGAACAAGCATTATTCGAACAGCTCATCGGCATTGATTCAGGCTATGTGCAGCTCGGCAGTCGTGATATTCGCCTGCAACTCGGCGAGACTTACTATGAGGTAAGTCTTAGTGAAAGTGAGCAGCGAAACGTCATCCTCGACATGCTCCCTGATATCGTCACGGCAATTCGATCTGAAGCGCTGTCCACTGCAGAGCTACTTATTAGCCACCGCATTGCAATGCTGCCTGGCCTAGAGGATGCCATTAGCTTAATTCCAAATATCAAAATCACGAAACTAGAAAGCTCAGCACTACTCGATGCTTTTAACGGATTCTCAGAGGAACTCATGGGGCGCCCTGAGCGACATCAACTACTTTATAGCCTACCCAGGTTGCACAGACAGGGCGAAGACCCTGGGCAGTCTGAAGTAACATCGCGCGCAGTGTCGCATGTTCTTCAACGCGGTATCGCAAAGACCCTAACCGCGTATTG
>Ga0209533_1006087_pt1 | contig 10149 bp, 11 predicted proteins | sample COG_04_FD_184748 | JGI IMG/M metagenome (GOLD analysis project Ga0209533, IMG submission 184748) | Pelagic Microbial community sample from North Sea - COGITO 998_met_04 (SPAdes) (version 2) | ecosystem: Environmental > Aquatic > Marine > Neritic zone/Coastal water | place: Helgoland, sampling... | reverse complement strand
TATACTCTAATATTCCTAGCTCTAACAAGGACTCACCGACCTCTTTGCTGATCTCTGGAAACAGGGTGCGCCGCAATTCTAGAGCATCATTTAGAAGAGTAGAGGCGACATCGGTTGCGTTGAGTTCTCGATAGACTACCCCCATAGTGGTCATTATTTCTGCTTTTAATGCTGGCTCGGAGTCGAACTCGTGCTCAATTTTTGCCAAGCCTCGATCAATAATGTCCTTGGCAGTTAATTGTTCGCCGGTAAATTCCTCTGGGTGCGAGGACTCAAATAGACTTAACAAGAAGTCCTTGGTGATTTGTTGTTTATCTCTCTGTTGAATAGCGATGTCACGTTCAGACACAACACGGTACTGTTGGATGCCGATACCTGAGAAAAACAAGGTGCTAGCAATGACAGATAGTAATATGGTAAGTCTATTGCGCCGTATGAAGCGACTCGTGCGATATATAAACGTATTGTTGTTGGCTGATACGGGTAAGTTCCTTAAATGGCGATCAATATCTCTGGAAAAATCCTGAACAGATACAAACCTATTTTCGGGACTATTTTCAAGAGCTTTGACTAGGATTGAATCTATATCTCCTTTTAATTTACGCCTATGCTCATGCAAAGTATTAGTGTCAAGTCTTGAAGGAATTCCATCTTTTAGTATTATTTCGAGAAACTTACTCGGTGCTAGGTTATCGCCTGAATCAACTGAATTTAGGGCGGAATTTGAAACTCTAAATTGAGGTCGTGGTGGTCGGACACCGCAAAGTAGTTCATATAACAGAATTCCCAAAGAATAGACATCTGTCGCTGTTGTAAGATTAGCGCCTAAAATTTGCTCAGGGCTTGCATAATCAGTTGTGAGCGCCAACATAGTCGAAGTGTCATTGTCTGGCGGTGTAGGCTGTAAAACTTTAGCGATGCCAAAGTCCAATAGCATAGGCTCGCCTTTGGCATTGACGACAATATTTGCAGGCTTAATGTCTCGGTGGATAACTAAATTTTGATGCGCAAATTCGATGGCGGTACAGACCTTGATAAATATCGCCAATATTTCATCGAAAGATAGTTGGTGGGAGCGGCAATATTTGTCGATGGGTTCGCCTGCAATGTATTCCATAACGAAGTAAGGAAGACCCTGTTCTGTGGTACCTCCGTCCAATAATTGGGCGATATTTGGATGTTTTAGATTGGCGAGGATATTCCTTTCGCTGTGAAAACGCGTTATTAGTCTATCCTGATTTCCGGTGCAGTGAATAATCTTTAATGCTACGTCGGCACCATGAACTCCATCCGATCGGTTAGCTAAATAGACTTCAGCCATTCCTCCCTGACCTATTTTTTCGCGGATGTAGTAAGAGCCTAAAGTATCACCAACTTTGCCACTTTCAATTGGTGCAATCTTCTCCTTGCCATACAAAAGTTCAACGGTACTTGTATCGCGAATATTGTTTAAGATTAGGTGCCAACAATAGTCCGTTAGTACCAGGTCATCACCGCATTGAATCTTCAAATAACGTTCAATTTCATCCCGTGGGGTATCTATTAAACTGAGAAATATCTCCTGGGCTCTTAGGATCCGACCTTCATCTTCCATGACCCTATCTCCCTAGGTGGCCAATCTCTGTCTTAAACCAAGCAATGGCCCATTGCCATTTTCGATGCGCAGTCCTTTCGCTAATACCAAGTAAGTTCGCCACTTCCGGGTAGCTAAACTCCCAAAATATCAACAATTCGGTCACTCGCGCCGAAACCTCATCGTGTTGCTCTAGCTGTTCAATAAGATTTTTCATAACGATTTCTTCAAGCATCGTCTTTTCAGTACATGCAATACCTTCTAGATCGAACTCGTGAACCCGTATGCCAAAGTCTCGTTTCTGAGCGCACCTGCTTTTGTATTTGTCGTTTAATATATGCCTTAGCTTCAAAGAGACTGTTGCAAAGAAATGAGCACTATCGTTAAAATTGAGATGTTCTCTTTGGCGCAAATACAAATAGAGTTCGTTTACCAGTTCAGTGGCTTGGATTGCTGTGCTGTTGCGGGAGTATCCTAGGGCGGATTTCGCTAAACCATGTAGGCGTTCATAGGCCTCAACTATTAGGTAGTCTATATGAGGCTGTCTAGTTTCGCCCATTAGTTTTAGATTATCTAATGCAAAATTCATATTATTTAATTTCCCTTTTGCATATATTACCGTTTCGCAAATATATTCTTTAAGATTGAAATTGACTGATTTAATGGGTTTTTTGTATATCCACCCCTTGAACTGCAGATTATCCTTTAACATGTCAATGTGACAATGGCTGATAAAAATTTGTCGATATAGAAATATACTGATAAATATTAAAATTATATCACTGCCATCTGAGTGAAAATAATTTTTTGCTGAGTCTGTTGGTTATCCCCCTATTTTAAAAGACTGAACAATTTGATATTTTCCTTTGGTATCAAACCCATCTTCGCCTTAAGTTCATTAATCACTAGAAGCTAACAGGTACAAATAGGTCGGAGTATTTGCCTAGGTTGTGAAGCCTGGATGGTTAAGGAGTTAGAGACCAAACCGACGCTAGTCTAGCTCTGTTCAGCCGGGCAAGTGACATCATTCAGCGTGCCCACTCTCATCGACATGGTTAAATTCTGGCAAAGGCACCAACTTCGGACCCAATCACCACCCACCAACTATTCAGTCTCTACCATCTTTTGCACTGTTAAGCCTACCCAAATCAATCACCACATCCGCACTCTTAACGGTTTCCGTCCGGTGCGCCACCAACACTCTGGTAATATTCATCTGTTTAACATTCGCGTTAACGATCGACTCGTTGTCCAAGTCCAAATGGCTGGTCGCTTCGTCGAGGAACAACAGCTTGGGATCGCGGTACAGGGCACGCGCTAAGATGACTCGCTGTTTCTGGCCGCCACTAAGAGAGGTGCCCATATCGCCGACCAGGGTGTTGTACTGCATGCCAAACTTGAGAATATCCTCGTGCACCGCAGCGGCCACAGCGCAGGCGCCGATCCGCTCGAAATCCAATTTTGGATCAAAGCAGGCGATGTTCTCTGCAACCGAGCCCGACAAGAGCTGGTCGTCCTGCATCACCGCTGCGATCTGGGTGCGGTAATCGTCCCGCTTATTTATGTCCACGCCATCGATCAGTACCTGGCCGCTGTCTGCCTTCAGCAAGCCCATCATGACCTTCAACAGGGTGGTTTTGCCACAACCGCTCGGGCCGACGATGGCGGCCGACTGACCGGCTGCAATGGAAAAGCTGATGTTTTCGAAGATAGGATCGTCGGTTGCAGAATAGCGGAAGGTTAGGTTTTTCACTTCCAGCTTGCCGATCATGTCGGGCAGATGTTGTAGGTTGGCCGTATGGCGGTCGACATCTTCGGCGTCGGTAAAGGTAATGTCGGCCAGGCGGTCCAGGTGTAGGCCGATCATCTTGAATTCGATCAACATATCAATCAGGCCGTCCATGCGGTCGACGAACTGGTTTTTGTAGCTCATAAAGGCATAGAGCATGCCGAGTGACATCAGATTGCCCATAACACTCGTGGCCAATAGATAGATTACGATAACGTTTTCAATACCAAAGAGCAGTTGATTGATGGTCTGGTAGCCAATACCCCATTTGGCCAACGAGACATCGGTATTCAAGGCCTCGGTGTATCGATTCTGCCAGAGATTCTGCCGGTCGTTCTCACGTTGGAACAGCTTAACCGTTTGGATCGCCCGTACCGTCTCCATAAAGTTAGAATCCTCCTTGGCATGGGCCACGATGCTTTCTTCGGACAGCCTGCGAAAGGGCCGATACAGCGCAAAGCGCAGCAGCGTGTACAGTGCGACCACAAAAAGCACGACAAAGGCCACCTTAACGGAATAGATAAACATGGCGGTAAGGGTAATAAGGGCCATCACACCATCGACAATAGAGCTGACCAGGCCTGTGGTAAGCAGATCCTTCACCTGTTGCAGGGACCCAAAGCGAGACACCACATCGCCGATGTGGCGTTTTTGGAAATAGTCGAGCGGTAGGCGTATCAGGTGCCGGAATAGATTGGCCGCCATCTGATAGTTTAATTTGGTCGACAGGTGCAAAATAATAAAACCGCGCAGCGTATTGGTCGCGGTTTGTATCAGCATCAGCAAACCAAAACCCAGGGCCAGCACCAGTAGCAAACTGCTGTCCTGGCGCAATAACACGTCATCGACCACCGTTTGCATGTAAAAGGGTGCGACCACAGCAAATATCTGCAGTAAAAACGACAGCACTATAATGGTGATCAGGTTGCGCTTTAGGCCAAATATCCGTTGCCAAAAATGGGACAAGCTCAGTCTTTGGCGCACCTCTTTCTTCTCGAATTTGGCGGTTGGGGTGAGTTCCAAGGCAATGCCGGTAAAGTGCTTGGCAAATTCGTCGTGGCTGTAGGTCACCTCGCCGATAGCGGGATCCAATAGGACGACCTTATTTTTGCCGACCGCCTTTAGCACCACGAAATGGTTCATATCCCAATGCAAAATACAGGGTAACTGCAGTTGCGACAGGTGTTCCAAATCGAGTTGCAGTGCCCGCCCGGCCAATTCGAGTTTGGCGGCTATATCCATCAGCTGCTTGAGGTTGGTGCCTTGCGATGAGATCTTAAATTGGTTGCGCAACATGGAGAGATCTGAAACGTAGCCGTAGTGGCCTGCGACCATGCCGACACAGGCAAGGCCGCATTCGGCGATTTCTGTTTGAAGAAGTATTTTCATATTCTTGATTTCTCAGTGTCAACTGAGTAAATAGATACAAATTTTTTATATGATTTTAATAATAAAAAATATGAAATAATTAGAAGTACCGAGGTGAGCAGTAAAAAGATTAAAGAGTTGGCCGCAAATAGGTGATTAATTTCCTTTTCAATATCATATATTCCCATTTCATCAATAGCAGCAATAATAGATACAATCGTATTGTTAGCGATGTGAATGAATATTGGGATGCTTAAGGACTCGGTTCGAATATATATAAATCCTAAAATAATCCCAAATATTAGTGCTCCTAATAAATCAACATGCAATATTGCGAACACGATAGAACTCAGAATGACGGAACTATATTTAGTAAATTTTCTATATAGTAAGTCTATTAGTAGGCCCCTAAAAAAAAGCTCCTCTACCACTGGTGTAAGAATAGAAATAGATAGAAAAATAATAATATTCTGCCATAAAAAGTAGCTTCCATCTGTTTGATGATACATATCCAAATCTGAATATAGCCCGACGATTAGGTCAATACTAAAATATTTGGAAATATATAAAATATAAAAAGCCATCAGAATGCTAGATGTAATCAGAATTCCTGTAAGCCCAAGAATATCGATGTAAGCGTTTATTTTTGTTCTTATTTTAAAAAATTCAGCTACAATATTATACTTTATTGTTACTAGTAAGAGTATCAAACCATAGAAAACCAATCCAAATAAAGCGTCTAAACTGGCCTCTGACTCTACAAAATAATCCAACAAAAAGACCGAAAAAAAAGTGCAAACTATAAAGTATGCGATAGCGTGCCAGAAATTAAACTTCAAAATATTGGATATTTGCATAATGGTAATTCCAATGTAATTTCAAGATAAGTTAGCTTTATCGGTTATAAAGCGTTTCTATGTATCGATTTTCAGTATTTGTAGTTGCCCTCAATATATCGTGCAGATCGATTTCTCCTTTATATCAGTATCTTCAAAATATACTATTCTCTGTGGTTTGGGCTCTGAAAATAAACCTTAGGATACCCAAGGGTAGATAATGGAATAAACCCCAAGCAAGCTAATGCTTGGAATTTTTTAATACTTAAAAAAATATGTAGCTATCTTACCTAATATTAACAGCATAACTTCAAATTACTTCAAGATTTCAGTTTACTATTTTCTTGAGGCCTTTTTTTTGGCAGCCTTATATGAGTTATAGGAGACTGTAATTGCTGTGCCTACGTATCCTGCGCCTTTTATAACAGCCTTGAATAAAGTAACCAGTGCGCCACCAGAAACCTGATTCATTTGATCATTGCTTAAAGTATTCATAAATTGTCCTTTTTGATTATTGACTAAAAAAATGCGCCATGTTGCAGATAATAAAAGTACAGTTAAAACTTGCAATATGGCGGGTTTAATTTAGTAAGAGTTCTTAATTTTCATTACTGCCAACTATAGTTCCGACGCCAGCTCCAGCTCCGGCAGAAGCGGCTGTGATATTAACAGTTGTGGTTTTTTGATTGGACTTCGCCACGTATTTGATCACCTTTTTTACTGATTTCACAAGTGCAGAAATCCATCCGCCATTTACAAGGTTACATTGACCAGCACTTAATTCTTTCATATTCAACCCCTTAAAATTTTAATATAATATAATAAAATAAAAATTTATTTGTAACAAATTATAATCGCATATATTGTTACTTTTGATAAAGCTGGAAGCTAGTATAAGCCCCTTCAACGAGCCTACTCCGGCCCATAAAACTACTGTTTACCTTTAAAGGCACCCGTAAGGCTATATAGTTGAATCAACAACTTACGCTTTTGCACTTAAATAGAATCTGAATAAATATCCGACATCTATTTTGAAGATATAAATTTGTTTTTAATCAACACAAGAACACTCTCCATCCGTGGCAATAAGAAGTGGATAGAAATTAATATAAATGTCGCCTTACTAATTCCAAGATCACTAAAATTAAATATTAAAATAATTAGAGCAATAATACATATAAAAAGATAAAGCATTTCATTCATAATATTAGTTTCTCAATTAATGATTAAATATTTCAGACTTATTACTAAGTTGAAACTACTGATCGGGTGACAATGTATTGGACGTTTCATATACGGCCTCGGCAGCCAGAGTTTTTTTGGAGGTTAAGACCTTCTTAGCGGCCTTATAAACATACCTGGCTCCTCTTGCTACAAAACCCCAAACCCCACCATTGATATCTTGCATTTCTTCATTGGTTAATATATTCATTTTAATTTCCTTTCAAGTTTAAATACCAACAACACTGGTCATCTTGTTGATTTCCTCGGTGGTTGTTGGGGGTGACATGTACATACCTCTGTACGTACATGATTTGCTCATATGAGCAAATTTGGTTTAAGTATTTTATTCACCGCTTTTAGTATTTTGAGGCTGCCTAGGCCTTATTAATTTATTTAGAGTCTTCCTCTCAAACTAAACAACGGCTCAAACAACCACTCCAAAAGACTCCGTTCAGCCAGTTTGATATCAGCCTCCAACGAGATGCCCTCCTTCAACGGGAACGTTTTGCCATAGGCATCGACGGTCTGCTGCTCCAAACTGGCCGTGACGCGATACATCGGCTCTTGCGCGTTAATCGCCACACCGCTCAGCTCACTGGGCAACAATACCGTTTGTGAGACTCCGGTAATGGTCGCGCTATATAGGCCAAATTTTTGGAAGGTAAAGGCGGAATAGCGCATCTTTACCGTCTGGCCGACTTCGACAAAGCCAATGGCTCGGGCCGGCACCAGTAGCTCGGCTTCCAACTCGCTACCCTGTGGGGTAATGGTGAGCAGCGGCACACTGCTTTGCACTTCCTGCCCTTCGCTAACTTGGATATTGCTCACCATGCCGGCGCGGTTAGCCTTGACGATGTAGGCGCGCTCGCCATGTAGCTGGGCAATGCTTTGCGCCAGACCAGACAGGCTGTTTTGCAGTTCACCCTGACGATTGAGTTCCTCGAAACCCAAACCGGCTTGCTGCAGGGCTAGCGATTTAACGAGATCGCGCTGCGCGTCAAGGTTACGCGCCAGTTCCTGATATTGGGCCTGTAGGCTGAGTAACTTCTCGGAGGCACTGCCAAGGTCTGCATCCGAGGCCAATCCCTGGCGGCTCAGGGTGTCTATGTTGGCCTTTTGCCGTTCGGCCAGGGCCAGCTGTTGGCTTAGTAGCTTTTGCTGGGTTTGAATATGGACGATGGCGCGATCTGTTGCGGCAATGGTTTGTTCCAAATCCAGCTGTTTGTTGCTGAACAGGGATGGCAGTCGAGTGAGTTGACTTTCAAGGATCTGTAGCTGGCTTTGGTATTCATCGAGCAGCACGGTTTCTAGGTGCTCACCGCTGGTGAGGATGCGATCACCATTGATCATAAATAGCGCTTGCCCCTCGGTTACCATGGCTCGGTCTTGCACTAACACTTGGCGTACTATCCCGGTAGTGGATGCATAGACCTTTATCACGCCCTGGTCGGGTACCAAAAAACCCTGCACGGTTTCTTTGCGCGCATAGCTGCCATGTAACAGCAATAGACCGGCCGCAACGACGAAGATTAAGATGACAAAGGTAATTAGCAAATAGGACAGCGGCGGTACAACCAAGACATCGCCCAGTAAACGGTCTTGCTGCTTTTCAACGGCCTGTTTGCGAAACAGTCCATGGCGTTCTTCTTGCGTTGGCCCGGCCATATTTGTGGTCATAAATCGTCCTTGAATACTATTTCATGCTGTACTGATACTTTTGTTCAATTGGCCTGACTGCCATGAATATAGCCCAGAATGTCAATTGAACCTTTGAAGTCGATACCTATTAGGTTTCAAATATATTTTTCGTTCTCTTATACTAGTAAACGAGAAAGGAAGGGGAATCCTGCCAATATACTTCGATCTATTTTTGAGGTTGACGGTTTTGTGAAGAACGGATTAATACCCATATCAAAGTATTATTTTTACATTCATTTATGGGAAAACGAACCCTATGCAGGTTGTCTTAATTCTGAAGTGCTTAATGTTCAACTGGCGAGCACACAACAAACAACGAACTCGACTGTCTTCTAACCTGATATATTTATTAGTAAATTACCGGGCCTGGCACTGGCAAGATAAACGGAGGTTTTACGGGGCGCCCCTTTCTAATGATTATTGGACGAACACATCCGCCATCGCCTGCGGCAATGCCACCCACTATCGTTGTCAGCTTCTCATCTTGACTGGTTATGATATTCATAATATTTCCTTTCCCAAGTTTAGTTGCTAAACTCAAAGAACCTCAATCGATCCTTTCGAGTGTTGGTATGGAGTGCCCTCGGTCATCTTGCCGGATTCTCAGGGGGCGCTCCGCTTCTATCACCTTCATGGTGATCTGTTGGTACTGCAATACTTTCAATACGAATTTCTGGGCCACCGAATCATGTCTTTGCTAAATATCTATCCGGTCGAACTAGGACTGAATGACCTCTGCATGCAGCCTTGGTTGTTATTTATTAAGACCTACATTTTTTTTAAATATCTATAATTTACATTCGTATTTTTCAAGACTAATATTGGTTTAGATGTATATACTTATTGCTTCATTATCTGGCACCGAATAGCTCTGTATGTGGTCTTCATATGCATAGCCCCCATCTACGAATAAAACAATGGCGGCGACAATAAATACGATAACTGTTGCTGTAATTAGCGAATACGCTGTCGGTTGGCTAAAAAATTCATCACCTATTAGTTGGTCGTTCTGTTTCACAATGGCAAGTACCCGATATAGTCCATGGCATTCTCCTTGATTTTTCCTGGTGCTATTCGCAGGCATTAATAATCCCTGAACGTTATTGCAAACCTTATGGGTAATTTACTTCTATGGATCTGCCTGATGTGAATGAAATATAGAATTCAAGCCCCACCTATGAATTCCATATGCAGTGGATTTAAATAATACTTTCCCTATGTTTTATGTTATTAAACGAGAATTGAAGGAGCACCCTGCCAAAATATTTGGATGGATTTCTTTTGGATGTATGGTTTGGAGCTATATCTGGACAAGTGGGATTCCGATATGCAATCGAAAATTGGCGCTGCGCCCAGCCATTTGGTGCCTTCACGGCCCTCCTTTGACCGGCCAGAGGGCGATGAATACATCGAAAATCGGCAGTATGACCGCCACCGCGGCGATGCCCAAATGTGGAGACATGGGTCTATCGAAGAAGGTGATGATGGCCGTTCTGTTATTTCACGCTGATGCCAGCAGTGCTTTGTTCTCCTCCTCTGGTCCACTAGCCGTCCCTTCGCCGAAGCGTAAATAGAGCGTGGGCACAATAAAGAGATTGAGCAGGGTCGAGGTCAATAGGCCGCCCAGAATGACGACTGCCATCGGATACTCAATTTCATGA
>Ga0209533_1006078_pt1 | contig 10157 bp, 11 predicted proteins | sample COG_04_FD_184748 | JGI IMG/M metagenome (GOLD analysis project Ga0209533, IMG submission 184748) | Pelagic Microbial community sample from North Sea - COGITO 998_met_04 (SPAdes) (version 2) | ecosystem: Environmental > Aquatic > Marine > Neritic zone/Coastal water | place: Helgoland, sampling... | reverse complement strand
CCGTTGTTTTTTTTAACCTTAAAAATAATGGTTTCGTTTTCACTTATGAATCCTGTAATATGTTCATTTGACACACAATTTAGATCGAGTGTTTCTTTTTTTGAGGTGAGTCCTAAGACAACATCACTGGTCTCCATTCTTTGGTCTAAAAATGCAGCACCCCCTGGTTGAATATAAGCCACAATAATATCGCCTTTTTCATTTTTGTCGGTTACAATTCCAAAGGATAAACTGTTACTAGAGAGCGAATTTACAAAGCTCTCTTTTTCGGAATAATTAAAAAACGAGGAATTCGGGTCTTGGTACTGCGTTATGGAATTCAAAAACCGTTCCTTGGTGAGCAGATCAATATCTTGACTTAAAAGGTCTTCTAAAAGACAGATTTCTTTTGTGATAATAGCATCCTTAATTTGAGGTTCAAATTCAGAGAAATTAGCTTTCAAATACGTCAAGGTAGAGTCTTTCTCATAGATTTTATTTAGGATGTTTAAACGAATTTTTTTAGTCCAAAACTTATCTAATCTTTTGCTGTTTTTAGCGTACGTATATTCTTTATCAATACGGTAAGAGATGCTGTCTAAAGAATTGTAGTCTAGTTTTTTTGTTTTTAATTTTGATAGAAAGGTGATTCTGCTTTGTGTTTTTTCCTTTATAATACGGCTGTATCTATCAATAAAAGCACAGTTATTCCCTTTGATAAAATCATCCAAACTGTCCTTTTCTGTGTTGAAAGTTTCAATGTCTTCTTTTGTAAAAACATTTTTTTCGTAGTCTAAAGACGTGATGAATAGCTCAAAAACAGCGCTTGAAAACGCATCATCAACAGCTTTTGCTTTGTAATGATTTTCTTCTAAAGTGGTATTTAGAGCCGCTATCTGGTCACAAAAATCGGGTTCTTCCTGACAGCATACCGTTTGTGTTGCGAGTATACAAAACGTAAGGAATGTAAGTAGGGATTGGGGTTTGTTCATTTATTTTAAATAGGGTATTTCAGTTTTATATAATTCGGCTTGGATATTTATTTTTAGTTCTTTTAAGTAGTAGTTTTCAACTAAATTATTATAACAATTTCGATTTTCACCAACTCCAATTAAATTGTCATAACTACCATTATTAAATATTTCAATATTGTACTTTTCTTCAAATTTCAGATTATACAATCCTCCACTTATAAATAATTTTAATTCATTATTTTTTAAGTCAATAGCAAATTTCCCCTTCATCATTTCACAATCAATATTCTTATATTCAGACATGATTTTTTCAATGCGATAGTGTTTGTAATATTTAAGACTTTGATTGATGTTTAAAGTAAATAATATTAGAATTACCACAATAGTTCCGATTACCAGATTGTTTTGTTTCTGTTTAAACTCTTTATGTAAAGAAAAATAAATGGAAACTAAAATTATAATGAATAATGAAACCTTTACTCGTAATTCATCTATTCCTAAAAAATGATTCCCATTAAAATTCAGGTAATAGTCATAACAAAACAGAAGTATCCCCATTAGAAATAAAATCAAAATCATGTATTTCACCTTTTTATACATTCTTAGTTTTTAATATTAAATAACCACCATACACAAAACCAAAGCCATTTTCAGGATTGTTATTTCGTGTAAACAAATAAGCTACTTTTAGGTTCAAATTAGTGTGAAGAAAAACGTTTGGGGCTTCGCTTCGTGAGTACGAATATAAAAAAAAATAGATTATTCAACAATTAGAATCTAATATTCACGCCTATCAAGGTATAGTTCCCAATTTTGGAAAAGTTGTAATTAAAATCATAAGAAGTTCGTTTTTCGCCAAAAGCAGTGGTTCGGCTATCGTGTTTTTTGAGGCGTCTTTTGGCGGTGGTTTTCCCGATGACATAGCCTATTAAAACAGCGATTGGATAATCGGATGCCCAATGCACTTTACTGCTCATCATCTGAAATGCCAGAGCAGACATCAGTGTATATCCTACGGGTTTGATCCATTTGACATCTGGATAATTTTGAGTTAAAACAGTAAAAGTGGCCATAAAAGTAGCGACATGTCCTGAGGGCATCGCATCATAATAGGGCGTGTTGGATTGGTATTCACTAAAACTCGGAAACGGTCTCCAGTTTCCACCATTAACCCCACTGATCTCCGCTGTGTTTGGAGTTTCTCTTCCTGTAATCCGTTTGATGGTTTGTGTCAAAACTCCTACTGATAATAACGATTCGACGATTTGACTGGCTGTACTTACAGCCCTGTAGTCTTTGTTTATTTTCCCAAAAGCATACAAACCTCCTCCGATCAAAAGCGAAAATCCGCCATTACCAACATAGTAAACAGCTGTATTAATATCCTTCGGAAACATTCTCACTCCCGAAATTTTTAAATAGGAACCATCTCCAACCCAGCCAATCTTTTCACCCAATTCGGTTGAGTTTTCAATAATTTTTTGGTCTAAGGGCAGCAGCACCAAGGTACTTCCAACTGCGGAACCGACTTGCAATAAGTTTTCACTCTGAATGGTGTATTTTCCAAATTGGACGATGTTATCAGGGATGTTTTTGAACATTTCAAAAAAGGTGGTTTTTGAATATTCAAATTGTAAGTTTTCATTTATGGTGTACATGCTTTTGTAGGAAAGACTGTCTTTTTGTTGTCCTCTTACACTAGAGAACACAAGAAACATCAACATCAGAATTTTCATTTTCATAAACTAAATTTTAGATTTTAAAAGGTTTTTTATTTTCAGAAAGACATGGAGAAACCAATGCCATATTCTTCTCCGTTATAAAAAGGCATGACGATTCCATCCCTGTCTTTTTTATCTTTAAATAGGGTTCTTTTCACAAACGGATGCATCCAATAAGCGACTTTAGTACTTAAAATTCCAAAGCCTGCCCCCGTAACTACGTCCGAAAACCAATGCCGATTGTTATAAATTCTTAAGTAGGCAACCCCTGAAGCTACCATATATCCTGAAACCCCAATCCAGATAGACACGTCCTTATATTCTTGGTATAAAAATTCAGCCCCCATAAAGGCAGTGGAGGTATGTCCCGAAGGAAAGGAGGTGATGTTGGAATCATCGGGGCGATTCACTTGTGTTAGTTTTTTCATTCCAAAAACGGTTGTCCCCATAATTATAAAGGCAGTTCCTAAAATGATGGTTCGGTCTTTTAAATTATGTTTGCCTTCAATCCCTAGAGCATTTAAACCATAGACAGAGAGGGCAGGAGTGTACTGAATTAGATCGCCCACTGAAAATTCTTCATGCACATGGCCATTTAATTCTTCTTTCACGTCAAGGTTAAAGTTCTTAATTCCCTTGTTTTCAAGTCCTATGACCCCATATCCAATGAGAGCGGTTGGGATAATGAGGGATTTATAATTGAATTTTGTTGTCTGTTTCTTTGAGAGCGAATCCGTTTCTTTACTCTGTCCAAAGAGGGTGGTTGTGAGTAGGCTCACAATAATGAGTGCTTTAATTCTATTCATGTTTCGATTTGATTAGGCGCAGCGGGGTGAAATGCTGGGGTATATGTAGGGTTTAAGTTTTGAGTGTTGTTTGATTTAAAACTTGACGTTCAAATTTGTCCGTATCTTTAAAAGCACAAAGGTTTCCATCGGGGTCCAAAAACTTGGCGACTGTTCCCCAAGCATGTTCTTAATAATCCACTTTTACGTGGTGATTTTCCAAAGTATTTACGTACGCTTTAACGTTTGTGACATTCATTCTTAAACACATTCGTGTCCGTCTATTTTCACAAGATTCCGGTAGGTTTTCATCCTCAATTTCAACCATTAAATAGGCGCTTCCAAATTCAAAACAAGTGAGGGTGTTTGTTTTAAAAAGGACATTCAATTTGAGAATATGTTGGTAGAATTCCACACATTTTTGATAGTTGATGGTATACAGTATGATGCCTGTTCTGTCGAAGTTCATTTGTTTAATTTTCTGAGTGTTGTGAAGTGATCTATCGAACTACAATTTTCTGAGCACGATCTACTCCAAAATCATAAATGTTTTTTTTCTCCTACCTGAACTCATCATAATAAATTTATTGCTTTTGTAAGTTCCATAATACGGATGGTAATATCCGTTGCCCTTATTGTTTTGAATTTTGTTGTAAGATACATCGCCATTAACCGCATATTCAATATCGTACAATGATGAGGATTCAAACCAACCCTTTGACACTTTTGTTCTGCCATCATTTTTCTTAGTTAAGTTTTTCCCAGAATTTAAAATAACGTGGAGTTTGTCTTCTTTTAAAAACGCATTATAAGAAGGGGTGTTGGATCTTTTAAACACGCTTCTGCCCCAAGCCAACTCGCCATCAGAATTAAATTTTAAAATTAAAATATCATCATAATGATACACAGGTTGCGTGTAACCACCTGCCATCATTGGTCCTGCTGAATGCACATAATGTTGTGTGATGTAAAACTCTTCGGCAATTAAGTAGGTGTCCCCATTGCTGTTTTTTAGCACATAGTCTATGTCAAAGTTAAAGAGTTCTTTCTTTTTTTTGTTTTTTCGCTCTGCGGTTCTGTAACCATACAAATCTTCATAGACCTGTTTTGGCAAGTCTTGTGATTTTGTTGTTTTCACGCTAAAGTTATCCGTGTCAATTAGAAAGTTACAACCCCCTTTGATTCTGCCCACATTTACTTCTGAATAAAAACCGATTAAGTGCAATTCATTATTGATGTGAGATATGCTTAAAGATTTAATATGTGTTTTTTTTAAATTAAGTTTCAATGGGGTGTTTTTAGTTTTCGTTATTTTGTTTAATAGAAACTGATAATTAGCTTGCCCTGCCTTTTTCTCGCCCCTCCCTTTTATAAATAACTTCCCTAAGGAGTACACGTTTGCCTCATTATCTACATATAAATCGTTGTGTTCGAAAATGCGTTTCACACCTTCTTGATATGCTTTTTTGAAAATTAGTTTTTCGGTTTTTGCATCAAATACACGGACAGTATAGGAATTTTTGTTTTTCCGAATATTATCAGTTGCAATGGCAAAATAATTGCCATTAGGGGATAAAGAAAAACTCGTGTTATGGTTTTTTCTTGAACCAAATAAACTTTGTTTGTTTTCTACATTGGTTTTAAAAATAACCGTTTTATTGTAAGCTTTTGAGTCTAAATCTAAGGAGTGACAGTACAGGATGCGCTCATCCTTTTTTGGGGCAAAGACAGTAAATAATTTAAGTTGATTGTTGTAAAACAAATCGCCCACATGTTTTTCCTTTCGATCGCTTTTCACAACTTTAGAAGCTGTTTTTTTAAGCTTGGAGTCAAAAACATCAAATAGAAAATTTCTCTTGCTACTTCTCACTATGGCTGTTTTCCCAGAGTCTGAAGTGTAGATCGCAATCACCTCGTCAGATTTTACTTTGTCCTCGTATTCTGCACTTTCACTAACTTTTAGGTTGGTGGTGGATTGTGTCGTGGCAAAATTCGAGATCATCCATACACAAATGATAAATAGTTTTTTCATTTTTTAATAATTGAGAATTTAAATTGCACCAAAACCTGAAGGTGCTAATGAGTAGCGTCTTCAGGTTGGTACAAAAAGGGTTCGTAAGAGTTATTTGCTAGTAGTGAGTAATCACTCCTTGCTTAGGATTTTATTAAAATTCAGTTCATAAAACGAACCACTTATTTTATGGGTTGTGTTGGCAAGCTTACCGTTCCGGGGTCGTTCCACAAGCCATCTTTCTTCGCTTTTTTCATCACATCTTCGGCTCTTTTATTGCTGTCGGGATGTGAATTCATCATTTTCTCAATAGTCTTTTGTTTTTTGGAACTATCAGACAGCAGCCCTAATTTTTTAAAAGCGGTATAAGCTCCAACCACATCATAGTTGTTCTTTTTCATAAACGCATACGAATAGTCGTCTGCTTTGGATTCTTGTTTTCTGCTGTGAGAAGAGCCTAAAAACTCTTGTGCAAAATCGCCTAATTGCGATTCAGATAAGGTTTGAACAGCTCCCGATTGTGAAGATGCTGCATCCATTGCGGCTGCAGTGATATAGGCTGATTTAATGGCCTTTTTGGTGTCTTCATTTTTAACGTGTCCAACTTCATGACCGATGACGGCTAAAAGTTCTTCATCTGTTAAAATATCCATTAAGGAAGAAAACACACGTACACTGCCATCGGCACAAGCAAATGCATTGATGTCTTTCACTAAATAGACTTTATAGTTTAGTTTCAATCCATCTTCGTTTTGATGATTTTTAAAAAGTCTGTTCAATCGAATTGTGTAGGGATCCTGATCTGTAGCTACGGGATTGTTTTCATCCATCCAAGCGACTGCTTCTGCGGATAGTTTAATAGCATCTTCATTTGTAAATGTCAGTGCTTTGGTGGCTTTCGTTGCCGAAGAGACGGCTTTCTTATTGATTTTAAATTGTGCATGACTGCTAAAAACAGTACATACAACTAACATGGTGATAAACTTTTTCATTGGGTTGTTTTTTAAAGTTAATTTCAAACATAATAATTTTTTTCTTATTTCAAGAAACCGTTTGACGAGCGTAGGGTTTTAATTGATAAGCGTTAAAAAAACGCTATAAATGAATCGTTTTAGCTCATTTTTTTGAGACCTAAATTTATAAAACCTCTAAAATCAAATATGCAAAAAGCACAATAGGCCATAGCAACACGACATAGGCTAATGTCTTTTTTTTGTCATAAAGCGAATGGCTTAATTTCATATTCGCAATTAATATCAGTGGGTAGGTGTATATGAATATTAAGGCAATTATAAGTTCTGCTGCAATGCCGTTGGGGTCATCAAAAAAGAAAACGGAAATAAATAGCGCTAAAGGCCATCCCAAAATGGGAGAGAGGCTAAGGGCTCTTAGTATTTTGAATGCGATATGTTTGGGCGTAGGATTCATTATGCCTGTTGCAGTTCAAAAATTGTGATTTCGGGCCTTACATTAAACCGCACTTGCCACAGATGCCCAACGGCTCTGTTGATATAAAGTGTTCTGCCGTCTTCTAAATCGATCTTACCTTGTGAATATTTTTTATTCTTAACAGGGAGTTTTGGTGCCCTCAAAAAAGGAGGTTTGCATTGTCCTCCATGCGTATGCCCCGAAAGAATCCAACCTTCATAGCCATTCCAAACGTCTAAATCACAGACGTCAGGGTTGTGACATAAAACTAGATTCGCTTTTGATGGGTCGTAGTGAGCCATGACCGTTTTTGGCGCAAAATTTAAGCCCCAATAATCATCAAACCCTATGATGTTTAAGCCCTCAAAATCGTTCTGATTATTTTTTAATATTGTAATCCCTGCTTGTTCTAGTTGGGTTGAAATTTGGTCTGCGACTTCTTGTTCTGCCCAATTTTTTCCGTAATCATGATTTCCAAGAATTCCTACGGTTGCTATTTTTCCCTTCACCGTATGTTTTAAAACGCTGTCTAATTGCTCAAACTGATTTTCATCTTCATAACTCACATAATCGCCTGTGTAAACCACATAGTCAGGCTCAAATTTTTGAGCTTTTATAAAGGAGTCAATGATGTACTTATAATCAAACCGATTCCCAATATGGATGTCGCTTATTTGCATAACCCTTTTGCCAATTAAGTGGTTTGGTAAGTGAGCCACAGGCATTTTTTTCTTTACAAACTCCAACCAAAAAGGTTCAATTTGCCAAGCATACAGCCCCGTCAATAACCCGATTCCTGCAGTTCTCCAAAAAATCCGTTTTATAAATTTTCGTCTGTTCATTTTTTCATTAAGTTGGCTATGTAATTCTTGTAATTCTCAAAGCCATTTTTTTCTGGATTATTTAAGTCTATCATTTTTCCAAATCCAGTATCAAATATTTGCCATCCATGCTTTTTTGATAATTTTATCAATTCAAACAACCCATTTTCGCCATAGACACTCACCATTTTATTGCTAGTCATCTCTTTATCATTGAAAAAATCAATAGAAAAGTTATTTCCTTTAATTTCTCGATGATTAGCATTCATAATGATTTCACTAAATGAATTTTCAAGAATTTGTGTGAAATCAATAGCTACAAGTTGATTTTCGTCCACGTTTTCTATCAAGTCAATTTTTTGTGTTGAATTAAAAAGTACAATGTCCCAGCTCATTTTATCTTTTTTTAAGTTCGCTCCAGATAGATTTGAAATCTTTTAGGGGTAAGGTTTTTCGATTTTTTATAGCCTTTTGTTCCCTTTATTAATGTTTCCCAGGCTTTTAAATCATGGACTTCGGTTGACCAACTATTGAAGGATTCAATCTCCCCAATTTCTTTTACATCATAGTAAAGAACTAGACTTAATTGTATAAATTCATCTTGATTTGGATCATCGAATTGCCTTGTCAGATCGAAGCTAAACTCTTTCCCTTTGCCGTCTTGCCAATCATAATTCCCATATTGAAACAACATCATATCCTCTTCTTTGTCTTCTAATTTTTCTTTGATTTTATTTTCTTGGAAGAATTTAAAAAACTTCTTGATGGCATCATCACTGTTTTTCACCTCTCCAATTTGAGTTTTTAAAACGGTATCGGATGCTTCTGGTTTTAGATATTTCATTTTTTTAATATTATCAGTTTTGACTTTCAAACCCATCAAGTTGAATTAAATCACACTGAATTTCTGATGTTACAATATCTTCATCTCCGCTAGTTTAGGTTTGTATTTATCCGCCTCTGGAGGAACCTGAATCAATCGTTTTTTGTATGGAAAGAATATAGTTTTCTGTTCATACCCTAAACGAGAAGGTTCACATTTGCAAATGTGAACTAGCAGAATTCATTGTTAATAGATTTTACAGGTTTTCTATTAACAACACTCGGGTTTCTTACACATAATCTTTCTTATATTCTGTTAACTCAAATTCAACAATATCAAAAGTTACGGAGCGGAATCCTCATTTTTTGCGAGCGCTCGCTCTTGGTCTAAGATGTATTTTACAACCCAAAAATGAGTCGCAGTAAATTTTCTCCCTCCCCATGCGATTACAAGAAATATGGAGCCTGCTAAAAGGTACCTCGCATCCACTTCGCCGCCCTTACCCAAGGCAAACCCCAGAGCATATAGCGCTGGACCGAAACAGATGACAATTGTGGCAAAGACATACTCTACTCGGTCTCTGATTTTGGGTTCCTTACTGTCTTTCTGAAAATCAGTATTATAGAAATAATACTTTCCGTCTTTTTCTCGAATCGCTTTTTTTCGTTTCATTGTCTTTTTCATGGCTTCGCAGTTGACCGCTTTTACCTCGCGAGCGACCTCCCACAAAATGAAGACCGCAATTACCAAAAACGCTACCACCTTCCACCAGGCAAAGGGATAAAAACACAAAGCCCCAAAGGAAAGATATAAAGACCACCAAGGCATAAGGCTGGCGGTCATAAGAAAGGTAATAGCTCGAGCGACGGCTCTTTGACTAAAATAGACCCACAACGATAAAAATATACTCATGATAACCACAGAAATAAGACCTATCAATGAAATCTGTTCATCATAATAAAGAAAAGGAATAGCCACGCAAACAATGGCCGTAACACATCCATTAGCTAGGCATATTAATGCTGAATTCTTTGGTGTTAAATGACCATCATAGATTGTCATTCTTTTGGGTTTCATTTTTCTAAGTAGGTTTTTAAAATGGTGTTCTCCTCTGCTCAAAATCTATACCTTAGACCGCATATTTAGTTTTCAGGATCCTCTGTAATACTGGCTTTAAATTTATTATACAGGAATGAGATGATTAACAACAACACGCCGAGAGAAAGTAAAACAATCGATTTTGAAATGGTGTTTAAGTGTGCAAGGTCATAAAAAAACAATTTAATGAGCGTCCCCAAAAATATGACTATGGCAACAATTCTGAAATGCTGTTTCTTTTTCCAAATACCAATGGAAATAAGCGACAATGAATACACGCCCCAAAGGATGCTGAGACTCAACTTATACGATTCAGCAAAATCCAAGAGATCTAACCAATGGATCAATTCGCTACTGATCATCCAAAATACAGAGAGGCTTAAACACAATTGAAATGTTTTCAGAAGTTTCACCTCCATAAATTGCTGATGGATGTATTTATAGGCTGCAAACAGTACTAAAGCTACAAATGGGTATGCAACATATCGGAACCAAATATGAAAGCTGTCAATGAGAT
>Ga0209533_1006076_pt1 | contig 10161 bp, 7 predicted proteins | sample COG_04_FD_184748 | JGI IMG/M metagenome (GOLD analysis project Ga0209533, IMG submission 184748) | Pelagic Microbial community sample from North Sea - COGITO 998_met_04 (SPAdes) (version 2) | ecosystem: Environmental > Aquatic > Marine > Neritic zone/Coastal water | place: Helgoland, sampling... | reverse complement strand
TCGCCTGGAAAATCGTGATGACCCCCGGCATTCTCTATCTCAAATTTCATCATTCCCCGCATTCTCAGACCTGAGTTGTGTTGGTGGCTGACCCAGATCAATAGCCTGTTCCCACTAAATCCTTAGACTCGTTGAGTGCCATGTGTCGGGTCTCGCGAGCGTTGCCTGCCAACAGTTTAATGCTGCACGGTTGAGTCAAATCGAAGGTGGTTGCTGCTTTTTTTAGCGATTGTTTTGAAATGTTTTTGATATTGTTTTGAGACTTCTTTGAGAGTGCTTCTAGATTTCTTTGAGAGTGCTTCGAGAGTGCTTCGAGAGTGCTGAGGGGTCGGCTGTTTGTTGTTCTTGTTGTTCCTCTGGACTGCATCTGTCTGTCGTCTCCAGGTGGTCTGGTCGTCTCATATGGATAGGCAGACAACATGAATGCGCAGTGTTGCTAGAGTGTAATGTACTTTTCTGTGGCTGAGGAGATAGTCATATCTAAGGCCTGATGTGTTAACAATTCGCTTATTGGAGTGTGATAGATGGACAATGAAAAATTAGAAAATTTGTGGCAAGAGCTCAAGACCGAGCGCGACGAACTGCGCGTCCAAATGCATCTCGCGAAGGCTGAGTTGCGTGACGAATGGGAAGAGCTGGAAGAGCAGTACGCAGCCGCGCAGAAAAAGCTAGACGAGCTTAAGAAGGGGACTGGCGAGATCGCGAGTGAGGCCAAAACGGCCATGTCGATCATCGTTGATGAGATCAGTGCGGCTTATCAAAGAGTCAAACTACGTCTGCGACAGCAGTAAAGCGAGCCTGGGAGCCCATAGGGTGGTAAAAAACTATCCGCTGTTGGCGCTTGATATCCAAGACTGTCGTTGGCGCTGCGACCCCGATATTTTAGGTTTTAAGACGACCGCAGAATTGCACCCAGAACACCGAATTCTGGGACAAGCTGATGCCGTTGATGCGCTCAGGTACGGTCTAGATAGCAGGGTTCATGGGAATAATGTTTTCGTCCGTGGCTTATCTGGCTTTGGTCGTATAGCACTTATCCACGAAATTATTGCCGAAACCGCGAAGGGCGCTATCAAAGTACCCGATCATTGCTATGTTCATAATTTCGAACAACCCGATCAGCCAAAATTACTGGACCTGCCAACGGGTATGGGTCGACCTTTTACAGAAGCGATGGATGAGTTCGCAACGTTCGTCGAAGTGGAGCTGCCCGCTTATCTGAACTCTGATCTCGTTAAATCTAAACAAAAGCGTTTGGTATCGGCCACCCAGGAGGAAATTCAACGCATCGGCAGTCCCTTTGATGAAGCGCTGCGCCAAGCTGGGCTGGCGATGGTACCCATGACCATGGGGCAGAATATGTTGCCGGTGATTTTGCCAGTCATCGATAAGAAGCCTGTGCCATACGACGAGCTCGAACAAATGCGCCGAGATGGACTTCTGACGGCTGACGAGATCAAAGCGTTGTCGAAGAAGGTCGCTGAGTTTGAATTGAAGTTTGCCGACTTGGGTCAGAGTATCGGGGAGGTTCAGCTACAGCATCAGCAGGCATGGCAGAACTTGATTGTAGAGGAGGCCCGTCAATTCGTCGGCGCGCGCATCGCGGCGCTGACTCGAACCTTCAATATCGCCGGTGTCCTGAGTTTTCTCGACGAGATCGTCACCGACTTGGTGACTCATCGACTTCGAGAGTCGAGTGAAACGGTGGATTTTTCGAGACTGTACCGTGTGAACTTAGTGACAAGTCACGCAACCGATGCGCCTTTCCCGGTGATTAGCCTAACTAACCCCACGTTGATCAACCTGGTTGGCCAAATTGATCGAGAAGTCACCGCCAGTATGCTGCTGATGCATTCAGATCATCTGATGATTAAACCGGGTGCGCTCCTCGAAGCGGATGGCGGCTACTTGATCATCGAAGCGCAAGAGATCCTTTCAGAACCTGGTGCTTGGGCAATGCTTCTGCGGACACTAAAGACTGGTTTGTTGGAAGTCTACAGCCCAGATCCGCTCGGTTTTTGGGGGGCTCCACAGCTACGACCCCAACCCATCAAAATTGATGTCAAGGTAGTGCTGGTCGGTGATCCAGCGCTATATTTTCTGTTGGATGAGTATGAGCCAAGGTTTGCGCAATTATTCAAGGTGTTGGCAGATTTCAGTGATACATTAAGTCGTGATCCTGCAGGCTTCTCAGCGTATGCCAATGTTATTGCGCGGCTGGCGGAAAATGACCAGCTCCTGGCGTTTACCGCGGCGGCTGTGGCCGGCTTGATCGAACAGGGGGCGAGAATCTGCGCGCAGCAGAGCCGTCTGACTAGCCGTTTTAGTCGGATTGCGGATATTGCTCGGGAGGCCTCGTTTATCGCCCGCCGGGACGGTGACCCGGTCGTCGATGCCAAGCATATTGTGCTCAGTATTACGCAGGGCCGCCGCCGAGCTGAAATCCCTGCACGGCGATTCAAGCGTTTGTTGGCAGAGGGTAGCCTGCGAATTGAGGTGGCGGGTAAGGTCATCGGCCAGATGAATGGTTTGGCAGTGACGTCTGCTGGCCCACTGATTTATGGCTTTCCCACGCGAATTACTGCCTCTATCGGCCCAGGAAGCGCCGGAGCGGTGAATATTGAGCGCGAGTCAGAATTATCTGGCGCTGTCCACACCAAAGGTTTTCTCATCTTGTCCGGCTTGTTGCGATTCCTTCTACGGTTGCAACACCCCATGGCGTTCTCGGCGTCAATTGCCTTTGAACAAACCTACGGCGGCATCGATGGCGATTCGGCCTCAGGCGCAGAAATTTGTTGTTTGATCAGTGCGCTGACAGACTTGCCGATTCGACAGGATCTGGCCATGACAGGCGCCGTGGACCAAAAAGGCAATATTTTACCTATCGGGGCTGTTAGCGAAAAAATCGAAGGCTTTTTTGAGGCTTGCCAGACTGTGGGTGCAACAGGCACCCAAGGCGTGATTATTCCCGCTGCGAATGCGCCGGAGATGATGCTCCGAGACGACGTGCTTGAAGCCATAGAAACGGGCAAATTTATGGTTTATGCCGTATCGAATATCTATCAGGCGCTCGGGCTGTTGCTTGATCGAGCCCCTGGCGAGGCGGTCGACCGTGAATATACCCAAGATACTATTCTCGCCATCGCCCAACATCGTGCACACGAATACTGGAAAATCGCAAAAAGTCACAGAAATTCTGATTAAAAGTGCGCGAAACAGACCGAAATACCCGTCTTTAAGCATTCCATGGTTTAGTCTTCAACGCTTTTTCTGTATCTTTACCCGTCCTGAATTCGATACGAAGTAGAACCGATGAATAGCCGCGAATTGCGTAAGGCGTTTCTGGATTATTTTGCCAGCCAAGGCCACACGATTGTTGATAGCTCCTCTTTAGTACCTGACAACGACCCGACGCTGCTATTCACTAATGCTGGCATGGTTCAATTTAAGGAAGCACTGGCGTTTCGTGAAAACCGTGGCTACACCCGGGCGACTAGTTGCCAGCGCTGCATTCGGGCGGGTGGCAAACACAATGATCTGGATAACGTCGGCTATACCGCCCGCCACCATACGTTCTTTGAGATGCTGGGCAACTTTAGTTTCGGTGATTACTTCAAAAAAGAGGCTATCGAGTTTGCCTGGGAGTTCCTGACCCAGGTGATCAAACTGCCGCCTGAACGGCTCTGGATCACGGTGCATACGGATGATGATGAGGCCGAGGCGATCTGGGTTAATCACATTGGCTTTGATCCTAAGCGCATCACGCGCCTGGGTGACGATGATAACTTTTGGACCATGGGTGATACAGGACCCTGTGGTCCCAGTTCAGAGATCTTCTGGGACCACGGTCCGTCAGTCCCGGGCGGACCGCCTGGTAGCCCTGACGGCGAATTGGATCGTTACATTGAGATTTGGAACCTGGTGTTCACCCAGTTTGACCGATCTGCTGACGGTACCCTGACACCGTTACCGAAGCCCTGTGTAGATACTGGTATGGGTCTCGAACGCTTGGCCGCCGTGTTGCAGGATGTGCATACCAATTATGATATCGATTTGTTCCAGGCGCTTATTCATAGAGCCGCGAGTTTGCTGAACTGTACTGATCTGCAGAATCCTTCGCTGAAGGTCATTGCCGATCATATTCGAGCTGCCGCGTTCCTCGTTGCCGATGGTGTCTTGCCGTCGAATGAAGGTCGGGGCTACGTCATGCGCAGGATCATTCGTCGGGCTTTACGGCATGGGCATAAGCTGCAGTCAACGCAGCCCTTCTTTCATCAATTGGTGGGTTGTCTGGTAGAGCAAATGGGCGATGCTTATCCCCTGTTACGTGCGACTCAAGCGCAGATCGAGCGCGTTTTGCTGAAGGAGGAGCAGCAGTTCGAGCTGACATTGGATCATGGTATGCGCATTCTCACCGAGGCGATCGGTTCGCTGAAGGGGAATGAGATTCCAGGCGAGGTGGTCTTTAAGCTGTATGACACGTTTGGCTTCCCCACCGACCTGACCGCCGATATTGCCCGCGAACGTGATCTGCAGTTGGATATGCCCGGGTTCGAACGCGCCATGGAAGCACAGCGTCAGCGAGCCCGTGCGGCGAGCAAATTTGGTGCGGTAGATATCGCCCGTTATCAGGTGGACTCGACCACCGAGTTTGTTGGCTACAGTACCTTGCACGGCGAGAGTAAAGTGGTGGCGTTGTTTCGTGGCGACAGCGCGGTAGATTCACTGACCGCTGATGACGAAGGGGTTGTGGTACTCGACAGTACGCCTTTCTATGCGGAATCAGGTGGTCAGGTTGGTGACAGTGGCCGGCTGTTAGCGAATGGTTTGGTGTTTGATGTTGTCGATACCATCAAGGCCGGTAATGCCTTTTTACATAAGGGTAAGTTGCTTGAGGGGTCGCTGGCGATGGGCGATGTGCTGAGCGCAGAGGTTGATCGTCTCCAACGCGATGCGACTAGATTGAACCATTCGGCGACCCACTTACTCCATGCAGCGCTCAAAGCGGTGCTCGGCGAACATGTTAATCAGCGTGGTTCTTTGGTCGACGCGGAGCGTTTTCGATTTGATTTCTCGCACTTCGAGCCGATGACCCGAGTGGAAATTCGCAAGATCGAACGTATCGTCAATGAGCAGATTCAGCGTAACTCTGAGATCGAGACCGAGATCATGGACCTTGAAGCCGCGCGTGAGAAAGGTGCCATGGCCTTGTTTGGTGAGAAATACTCTGAACAGGTGCGGGTTTTGACCATGGGTGAGGGCTTCTCCATTGAATTGTGCGGTGGCACCCACGCCAGCCGTACTGGAGATATCGGGATTTTTCGTATTGTTACTGAACAAGGTATCGCGTCAGGGGTCCGTCGTATTGAAGGCGTCACTGGCTTGCGCGCGCTAGAGCGCATCGAAGGCCTGGAAGCATCACTGGCAGAGACTGCCGCGCTGTTGCGCGCAGACCAGGGCGGCATCGTGGGCAAGATACGGTCGCTGCTGGAGCAAAATAAGAAGCTCGAGAAAGAGGTAGCTCAGTTGTCGATGAAGCTGGCCAGTGGCGCTGGCAGCGATCTGGCTGATGCGGTTATCGAGATCCATGGCGTCAAGGTGATCGTGAAGGACCTAGATGGCAGCGATCCGAAAGCACTGCCCGACGTGCTGGATCAGCTGAAGAACAAGCTTCAATCAGGCGTTGTTGTCCTGGCCTGTGTGAACGACGGTAAAGTGGCCATGATCGCTGGCGTGACCAAGGATTTAACGGCGCGCGTCAATGCCGGGGCGCTGGTGAATCATGTCGCCACGCAGGTAGGCGGTAAAGGCGGCGGTAGACCCGACATGGCCAGGGCGGGCGGTACTGAGCCTCAAGGCCTGGCCGCTGCGCTAGCATCGGTGACGCCTTACCTAGAGGAAGTTTTGGGCTAAAGCGATTGTTTCTGCTGGGTTTCAGCGGCTAGAATGGCGGTGCTGGCAAAGGCTCAGACAGTAAATGATGAGCCTTTGATGAGAAGCAATAAAGGTCTTGGAATTGGATGTGACGCTTGGGAGTTGTTAGCCTCTGCCTCATTGTTAACGTTTTACGCTCGGCACTTTGTATGTCTTTAATCGTTCAAAAATATGGTGGGACCTCGGTTGCGACCATCGCTCATCTCGATAACGTTGCGCGAAAAATCATCGCGACCCGGGAAAAAGGTCACGCTGTGGTTGTGGTTGTGTCTGCCATGGGGCACGAGACCGATCGGTTGGATGATTTGGCACGTCAGGTCGGTATTACCCCGGAAACCCATCGAGAAGTCGATGTGCTGCTGTCTACTGGTGAGCAGGTGACCACCGCATTGCTGTCAATGGTGCTGGCTAATCATGGTTGCCATGCGCGCTCCTACACTGGCGGTCAAGTCAAGATATTGACAGATTCATCACACACCAAGGCGCGTATTCTCGATATCGAGTGCGAGCGGCTTCAGGCAGACCTGGACAGTGGCAGCGTTGCTGTCGTCGCTGGTTTTCAGGGTGTTGATGAACAAGGCCGTATCACGACCTTAGGGCGAGGTGGCTCAGACACAACAGCGGTGGCCTTGGCGGCGGCATTAGGTGCTGACGAATGTCAGATCTATACTGATGTGGATGGTGTTTACACCACAGACCCTCGAGTCGTCGACAGCGCTCGGTGTCTGGAGCAACTGACATTTGAGGAAATGCTGGAACTGGCGAGCCTCGGTTCTGGGGTTCTGCATACTCGTGCGGTGGAGTTCGCCAGCAAATACAAGGTGCCAATTCGGGTGCTCTCGAGCTTTAACGACTCAAAAGGCACACTAATTACGAGTGAGGATGATTCAGGTATGGAACAACCGATTATTTCCGGTATCGCGTTTACCCGAGATGAGGCCAAGCTTACTGTGATGGGTGTCAAGGATGTCCCGGGTATTGCCTCAAAGATCCTCGGACCTATCAGTGATGCCAATATTGAAGTAGATATGATTGTCCAGAACGTTGCTGCTGACATGAGTACAGATTTTACTTTTACCGTCAGTCGAACTGACTACGATCAGGCGTTGCTAGTCCTGCAGAGTGTGGCGAGCCAGATCGATGCCAGAGAAATTAGTGGCGATAATAAAATTGCCAAGGTGTCCCTGGTCGGTGTTGGTATGCGTTCTCATGCCGGGGTCGCAACGAAAATGTTCCGCACCCTGGCCTCAGAATCCATCAATATACAAATGATATCGACTTCGGAAATCAAAATCTCTGTGGTGATTGACGAGAAGTATTTAGAGTTGGCGGTTCGAGCATTGCATGCAGCATTCGAGCTTGAGTGAGTTTCTAGTCGAATACCTTTGTTGGGCTGAAAGCATAATGCGAGGCTAAAAAGCATGCCCAATGACGGACGGCATCAAAAAAGGCCAGAAAATTGTTTGTTTTTCGATTAAAGTAAATTAGCCATTGGCGAGAGTTCGAAATCGCTCGATGGTTTAATGAGCCGACTTATTTAGCTCGCGTGAGGCGAAAGCCAGATTGTGTAAGAGTAATTGTAGTGGTGGCGTGAACCGGAGGTTCCGATGTTAATATTAACGCGGCGAGTTGGCGAAATCCTGATGATCGGTGACGAGGTCACGGTAACAGTCTTGGGTGTAAAAGGTAATCAGGTGCGGATAGGTGTTGATGCGCCGAAGCATGTTGCTGTTCACCGTGAAGAGATTTATCAGCGCATTCAGGCTGAAGGCGAAGATCTCGAAGGGACAGAAGCGTCAGAAGAGTAATCTGGCAAGGCCGGCGGTCGATCAGGCAATTCGCCTAACGCACGAAGGCAAACCGACAACGCCCGGTCGGGTGCGGGCCAGGCGCAGCCGAGTATTCCAGCGCAGCCCATCATACCGGCGTGGTCTAGTAGCTAGGAATTAAGGCAGGCTCTCCGCACAAAGTCACAGAACGCCACTCAAGGCCACTCCATTCGCCAATTATCTGGTTGACCTCACCGAAGGCTTAGCCAGTTCGATGCTGCTTGTCTCCGCAAATTTACTCATCTTCAGAGCATGGCTAATAACCCGAAGTAAGCCGCACTAGGGCCTATCAATCGATGGTCTCAATCTGCAGTCTATGGGTCTGTTTCTGCCTCAGGTGTAAGTCACATTCTTCAGCAGGTTAAAGTACCCATGTTGAAACTTCACGTCTTGATAATAGCCCTTGTTCAATAACAGGTTGTGCAGTGTCCGCAGACGATAGATGGGCACTGACGCGAGCATGTGATGTTCAAGGTGGTAGCTCACCTGGTGGGGCGCGATCAAAAAGCGCTCTAGTGGATTGAGATATAGTGTTCGAGTGTTCTGGCGTGGGTCTTGGTCTAACAGGTTGGGTACCCCGGCATGCTCACCAATTTGTCGAATTCTAACGACCAACATATGGCTGGTCATGAATGCGAGAACCCAAACCAGGTAGAGCCAGGCGTGACCAAAGGCGGTAAGAATGGCGAGCAGCGCCAAGTTAACGCCGATACTACGTATCATATATTCTCGAACTTCAGGCTTGAATTCATTCAGGCGGCTGATGCCGCGGTAGATAGATTTGATTCTGCGCCAGCCTAGCTGGCCGGTCAGATCGCGAATAACTTTGCGTTTCAGACTGGTCCGACTGATGGGGTATGCCTGGTAGTTAGTTACGTCAGGGTCATCAATGGTGCCGGCCGCCTGATGATGTTTTAAATGGGTCTTCATATAACTCTTGCGGTCGGAGAACACCCAATATCCTGAGAGCCATTTGCTCGCAAAATCATTCAGTCGACTTGAGGCGAATAATGATTGATGGCCGGTCTCATGAACGACGATGCCGAGGCCCAGTTGTCTGGCGCCGAGAACAAAAAGTCCCACCAATAAAGTGACCGGGTTCGGGTAATTGGCAAGCAAAACAAAGGTGAGGGTAATCACTAGCCAATCAAAGGCGACGATGCTGGCGCCGCGCCAGTTACTGCGCTGAGTGACTTGACGAAATTCTTCAGGGGTCAACAATTCTTTAACAGGTTGCACGGTCGGTAAAGCTCCAGGGTTTATTGGAAGGCCAATTTTGCGGTAGGTATACGATAAGGTTTGTCAGTCTCGGCGTCTGCCCACAACTCTCGACCCATGCGGTCGTAGTCGAGCATGGCCCGCCAGAGTGCGTGCCGAGGCTCGCTATCGAGAAATTCTGCGGGTAACAACGGATCCTTGGCGAGGACTTGAATGGCGTGGCCGCCCAAATAGAACGTCTCTTTCATCGCCGTTTGTTTTGGCAAGCGTGGCAAGGTTGCCATACTCTCAATTAAGGAATCACGGGTCTGCAGGTACGACTGGGTCAGCGATGCCGGGTTGAACTGTGTCTGCCAATGTTCCTGCCAGCGGGCATTAATGTTGGCATTGCTGGCGAGCACAGTATCGGCACTGACGCCAAGCTGGAGCAAGCGCTGGGCCAGCGGCTGATGAGTCAAGGCGAGGTTATCTGGGCGAATCCAGCAGTCTGAAGACGCGGGTCGAAAGCCGTGACTGTGCAATGCCCAGTGGTGACGATTCTGGTTATTAGCATCGGTGCTGGCGCTGCTGGCAGCGAGCAGCCAGGTGCGTGTCCATGGTTTGGTGCGGCCCTCGCCGAGTCGCCAGGATTCTATAAAGTCACTCACCGGATCGAGGGTCTCTGCCAAACGGTATGCGCCTCTGGCAAAGTTAACAATTGAACCCTTTGCGGTCAGTCGCGACAGGTTTACTCGCATCTGGTTTTCACTGCAACCAAACATGGCGCCGGTGGCCATAATATTCGCAACGCTGGTGCCGCGCTCCATGTAAGTGCGCAGTAAGTCGAGGATGATGTTGACGGGTTTCATAACGGGCTTCGCATGATATAAGGATTGTGGATCATGTAACGTGCAGTGTAATCCTAGTGAGCCGAATATTACAGCTTATGCCGATTATTCAGTGAATTGTGTAATATTGATCGCTGCGACTCGCGGTGGTTACACTCAGATGTGGGCAAATGATGCGATTAATGTGGCTCAACGGTGAATTGATGGGGTCTATTCGCGAGTTAAGCGAGAAGCAAGTTGACGGGGCCTAGTCACATCATGATAATACGCGTTCTTTGCGCTGGTAGCTCAGCTGGATAGAGTACCTGGCTACGAACCAGGCGGTCGGGGGTTCGATTCCCTCCCAGCGCACC
>Ga0209533_1006075_pt1 | contig 10163 bp, 11 predicted proteins | sample COG_04_FD_184748 | JGI IMG/M metagenome (GOLD analysis project Ga0209533, IMG submission 184748) | Pelagic Microbial community sample from North Sea - COGITO 998_met_04 (SPAdes) (version 2) | ecosystem: Environmental > Aquatic > Marine > Neritic zone/Coastal water | place: Helgoland, sampling... | reverse complement strand
AGAAAAGATCCATTGCCTGAAGCTGAGGAATTTTCTAACAAAACTGACAAACGTCCACTATTAATAGAAAGTGCGGAGTAAGAAAATTTGATATTGAATAAAAAAAATTATTTTAGTATTATTTTTTTTTATTGATATCTTGTGGAGGATCAAAATTTATACAGGACTCACCTGGCTCAGAGGATGTAGATTTAGTCACAAGTATTGATCAAAAACAATGTGAGTACAAAGGTGAAGTAAGAAACAAAGTAAAAGGGTATTCCGATGACTTTCAAAGCACTTCGAAAAAAAATTTAATTCAACTAGGTAAAAATTCAGCTATTGAAAAAAATGGAAACGTTATTATAATGTCTGAATACAAGCAATATAAAGGAACACAATCAGCTTTGTTTATGATCTATGTTTGTAGGTAGGATTTTTATTAGGAGATTTTATGACAATTAATAAAATGTTTATAGCTGTTATGGCGATGTCTTTTTTAATTGCCTGTAGTAAACAACTAGTCAAAGAAGAGCCAGGTTCAGAGAGCGTAACTATTGCCAACTCAATTGACCAAAGCAGCTGCACTCTAAAAGCACAGGTTAAAGTTAGGATGACAGGTTATGCCGAACGAAGAGATGACTATACTGAGAAAGATGACATTCAGCTTGCTAAAAATGCTGCTGTTGAGCAAGGTGGGAATACAATATATAGGATTGACCATCCTGAAGATGGGAAAGGTACACAATCAGCTATTTATCAAATCTACAACTGTAGTTAAAAATATTTAGAGCTTGCTTCGACAAGCCCAAAGTTTTGTTCGGGTTATGCAAAATAACCCGAATATCAATATAAAAAATAATCCTAACGATAAGCCAAATGTTGAAAACCAACAAATTGGGACGATTACACCGGCGACCGCAGATGAAAAAAACATTTGCATGAAGGCTTGGCCTGATGCAGCTGTACCTCTCGCTTTTGGAAAACAATCAAGCGCAGCAATGGATATTATTGGCATAATCGCAGCCATACCAATATTGTATAGAGCTATAAAGCCTATGTTTAAAATGGGATTATTTTCAAAAAAATAACAAAATATTAAATTTGATAACGCTATTAAAAGCATCCAAAAATAACCGAACTTTGTAACCCTTGATGGGTTGATTATGCCTGCTGTCTTTTTGGCAATAAATGAACCTATGATCATGCCACAGACCGTTGGAACAAATAAGTATGCAAACTGTTTTTCAGTAAACCCCAACAAGTCCACCAAGAACACTGGACTTGCAAGCACATAAAGAAAGAAGGCCGAAAAATTTGCTGAGAGAGATAGTATCAGAAGTAAAAATTCCTTATCTTTAAATATTGAGCGATAACGAATTACTATTGATTTCAGGTCAAATGGGAGCCTATCTTTTAAAAGCATAGTCTCAGGTAATACCCTTGAACTAAAGTAGATAGCAATTCCTGCATAAAGAGCTAAGAAGGCAAATATACTTTGCCACCCATAATCAAGTAAAAAACCACCAAAAATAGGAGCTACAGCAGGCGCAATCCCAAACATTATTTGAACGGTTGCCATTACCCTTTGAGCTTGTGCCCCTTCATAGAGATCACGAACCATTGCACGTGCAACGACATTTCCAGCACCACCACCTATTCCTTGAAGAGCCCTAAAAAGCCATAATTCTTCTATCGAGGTTGCTAACGCACAGCCTATCGATGCAAAAAAGAATAATGCCAACCCCCATTTTATTGTCGTTATTCGACCAATTGAATCGGATATTGCCCCATGAAATAAGGTCATTATTGTGTAGGGGATAAGATAAAAAGTCAGACTTTGTTGAACGTATCCTGGCGTTGATGACAGATCAGCAGCAATAATATGAAAGCCAGGTAAGTAAGTGTCAATTGCAAACGGAGCAAGACTTGCCAATACGGCAAGTGCAATGACCTTGGGGTTAAGAAAGAGACTCATGCTTTAAATTATAGATTAATTAAGGAAGGGCATGAAATTTTGCTAATCTCTCTTTTTCCTCTCCTTCAGAAATTTTCTTAGAATTTTTGTTTGATCTAAACATTATCGGTTTAGCTTCAAGACCAGGATTTTCCGTATCTTTTATTGCCTGATCAATTAAATGGCGATTTGGTGACTTTGAACAAACTGGATCAGCACTCTCTGCATCACCAGCTAATAGCATTGCTTGACACCTGCAACCACCTAGATCATTTTCTTTTTCAGAGCATGACCTACATGGCTCTTTCATCCAATCAGTTCCCCGAAATTTATTGAAAGCGGGTGAATCATACCAAATCTGTTTCACATCTGTATTTCTTACATTAGGAAATTCTAAATTCGGTATCACTCTCGCTGAGTGACATGGTAAAACATCTCCATTGGCAGTAATGATCATGAATACTTCTCCCCAACCATTCATACATTTTTTTGGTCGATCTTCGAAGTAGTCTGGGACTACAAAAAATATTTTCATTTTATTACCGATGCGCTCTCTGAATTCATTTGTGACTTTTTCTGCATGGAGAACTTGTTCTTTTTTTGGCATTAGCTGATCTCTATTTACCAATGACCATCCATAATATTGAGTATTTGCTAACTCAATATAATCGGCTCCCAGACCCTCAGCCATTTCCAAGATCTCTTTAATATGGTCAATATTGTATCTATGCAAAACGACATTGAGGACCATTGGATATCCTCTATCTTTAATCATAGCCGCTATTTTTTGTTTTAATTTGAATGTTTTAGTGTTGGTTATAAAATTGTTTATTTCTTCTGTGATGTCATGCATTGATAGTTGAATATGATCAAGACCTCCATCTTTTAACGCATCAATTCTTTTTTCATTCATTCCTGCGCCAGATGTTATTAAATTACTGTAGTAACCCAGCGAACTAGCTTCAGTTACAATCTCTTCAATATCTTTTCTTAGTAAAGGTTCTCCACCAGAAATTCCAAGTTGTGCTGCACCTAACTCCCTTGATTGTCTTAAAACCTTAATCCATGATTCCGTATCTAGCTCATTTTGAGTATGTTTATCAAAATCTGTAGGGTTATAGCAAAAAGCACATTGAAGCGGACACTGATAAGTTATTTCTGCCAGCAACCAAAGCGGTTGTGTCGTAGTTGTATTGCTTGATACACCGTTATTTTTTTCAGCCATTTTGCACCTCTTAATTAGTCTTTTCAATCCAGGCTTTTTCAAGAGCCATTTCAATCATCCCTATAATGTCTTTATCAATTCCATTGGCATCTGGAAATTTTTTGACCAATTCCTCTGTGATTTTTTCAACAGAATGATTGCCGTCAACCAAGTTTAACACTTCGCCCGCCCCACCATTTAATTTAACCATACCCTCTGGAAACAAAATAACATAACAATCCTGAGCTTTTTCCCACTGAAACCTGTGGTGAGGAGCAATTTTATATATATCTTCCAGATTAATGGTCATTTTATTTTGGTTGCCTCATATAATCGCGATCCTCAACTTTAATATTAGAAGATGCTAACATAATTGAATCTGCAATAACCCATAAAACATTAAGTTTAAATTGCAATATACCAAGTGCCTTTTCTTGCATTTCTCTAGAGGTACTAAAGTAATCTAGGGTCACACCTAGCCCATGCTCGACGTCTCTTCTTGCCTCAGTTAATCTTTTTTTAAAATAACTTAAGCCAGATTCATCAATCCATGGGTACATATCTGGCCATGAACTTATTCTTTGTTGATGAATGTGTGGGGCAAATAGCTCAGTCAAAGAAGAACATACAGACTCTTGCCATATTCTTTGTTTAGCAAAATTAATATATGCATCGACGGCAAACCTAACCCCAGGGCTTACTCCCTCAAGGGAGGTTACCTCCTCTCTATTCAAACCTACTGCTTTTCCTAGGTTTATCCATGCCTCAATGCCACCCTCTGCATCGCCTTCACCATCGTGGTCCAAAATTCTAACTATCCATTCTTTTCTAATTTCCTGAACAGGGCAATTTGATAAAATTGCCGCATCCTTTAAAGGGATGCTAATTTGATAATAAAACCTATTCTTTACCCAGCTTTGTAGCTGTTCTTTTGATAACTTGCCCTCATACATCATCACATGGAAGGGATGGTATATATGGTAACCCTTCCCCTTCTCTCTTAACTTTTCTTCAAACTCTTTTCGCGGCCATGGTGCTGACATGTAATTACCCTTTATAAAATTATATCCATTCCATCACAAGAAACTTCGATTCCATTTTTTTCTAGAAGTTTCCGTTCATCGGAATCTTCTCTTAAAATTGGATTTGTATTATTTATGTGAATTAAAATTTTTCTCGGCTTCTTAAGCGAGCTTAGTGTTTCCATAATTCCGCCTTTACTCGATTGATCTAAATGACCCATTTCACTTGCCTTTTTATTACTAATACCATGTCTGGACATCTCATCATCAGTCCAAACAGTTCCATCAATAAGAATAACGTCGGCATTTTTCATATATTCCAAAACATGATCTTCAATCACACCGAGCCCAGGCGCATAAAAAATATTTTTTCTTTTCTTCGTATCTTCAATTCTATATCCGACATTATCACCTGGGACAGTGTTATGTCTGTGCGGTGAATATGGCGGCGCTTCACTTTTTAATGGTACTGCCGTAAATACTAGATCATCTGCCTTAGGAATTGTATAGGTGCTTTGATCGGTTAAGACTTCATGCCAAATAATCCCTCTAAAATGCTCTAAAATATTAAAGATAGGAAAACCTGTTGTCATATCCTCATAAACTTCTTTAGTACAATAAATATCCCAAGGTTTGTCATGCTCTCTTAAAATTAAAAGGCCTGTTGTATGGTCTATCTGACCGTCTGTGATCACAATAGAAGAAATTCCAGTGTCGCGAATTTTTCTTGCTGGCTGAAGTGGTCGAAATGATTCAATTTGTGCCCTAATATCTGGCGAAGCGTTAAATAAAATCCAATCTTCACCATTAGAACTTATTGTTATCGATGATTGATTTCTTGCTTTAAGATTTGGATTATTCTTTCTTAACCCTGCACAATTCTCACAGTTACAATTCCATTGAGGAAAACCTCCACCGGCACCTGAACCTAGGACGCGTATATGCATATTTCTCCAATCTTAAATGTTTACAAAACAAAATGATGTATGAGAATACAATTGACAGACAGGGGAAAATGTCTAAAAAAAACTCATGGATATCATGAGTTACTTAGCTATATCTCTACCTAAAATATTAGCAATGGCAGTAAGCTCTTTCATTAATTCTTTTAACTCAGTCGGGGTAATTGCTTGGTCTGCATCGCACCATGCTTCACTTGGTGTAGGATGCATTTCAACAAGTAAACCATCTGCGCCAGCGGCAATTCCTGCTCTTGATAAGGCCGCAACCATCCATGCTTTACCACCTGAATGAGATGGATCAATGATTACTGGTAGATGCGTTTCTTTCTTTAATACAGGGATAGCAGTCACATCAAGTACATTTCTATAATAAGTTTCGAACGTTCTAATTCCTCTTTCACAAAATATAATGTTATGGTTACCACCTGAGGCAATATATTCGGCAGCCATTAGCCACTCAGAAATTGTGGCTGACATGCCTCTTTTAAGAATAACCGGTACTTTTAATCTTCCAACCTCTCGCAATAATTCAAAATTTTGCATGCTACGTGTACCAATCTGAATCACATCAACCTTATGTTCTAAAAATTTATCTAAGTGCCTAACATCTAGGAGTTCGGTGACTATAGGAAGTCCTGCATTATCTGCAGCCTTTCTAAACATCTCTAAACCTTCAAATCCAGTTCCTTGAAAGCTATAAGGACTTGTTCTTGGCTTAAATGCACCCCCTCTCATTAATTTGACGCCTGCAGCTTTTACTCCTTCTGCCGCATTTTTCATTTGATCAGGCGTTTCTACAGAGCAAGGTCCTGAGATAACTTGTATATTTTTTCCACCAATTGGATGACCATTAATATTAATGACTGTATCTTCAGGATGCCATTCTCGTGCCACAATTTTATATGGCTTTACAATCCTTAAGGCTTGCTCAACACCAGGTAAATTATCAAGAAGCTTAGGATCTAGAAGTCTCTCGTCACCAACGGCTCCGATAACAGTTTTTTCAGTGCCCTTAGAAATGCTCGCATCTAAGCCTTTCTCTTTTATTCTAGAAACAACGAAATCAATCTCTTCATCCGTTGCTGAATTATTCATCACAATAATCATAATTATCCTATTTCTTGAAGCTTCTTAAATATTTAATAAATATATCATTTTCATTCTTAAGGCCTATGCTCACCCTTAAAAAAGAAGGTAATTCATAGTTCTTGATTGGCCTTACAATGACGCCATTTTCTAATAAATGCTGATAATACATCATTGCTTTTGTTTCGTCTTCTAAATTAAAACTTATAAAATTACCGTAAGAAGGTATGAATTGAATTCTCTGCTCCCTAAAACACTCTTCTAATTGCTCTCTTCCTTGGTTATTAATCAATCTACTTTGATTAATAAAGTCATCATCTTTAAGCGATGCTATTGCTGCAGTTTGTGCTACAAGATTGACGTTGAACGGTTGTCTAACTCTATTCATTAAATTAATAACTTCTTTATCTCCTACACCATAACCTACTCTCAATCCAGCTAATCCATGTGCCTTCGAAAAGCTTCGAGATATTAATAAATTTTTATGGTCCGAAAGCCAACTGAAGGAAATTGATTTTTCATCATCGTTTAAATATTCATCATATGCTTCATCAAGAACAACCATAATATGTTTGGGAACTTTAGATAAAAAATTTAATATCTCAGATCGAACGATAAGATTACCTGTGGGATTATTCGGATTAGCAATGAAGATAAGCTTCGTCTTTTTAGAAATCAACTTAATAAATTCATCTAAATTATGACCAAAATCTTCTGAAGGTTTGGCCTTTATACCAATACCGCCAACAGCTTTGGTTACAATTTCATACACAGCGAATGCATGTTTCGAGAATATAGCCTCATCGCCTGGAGATAAAACAGTCCTTGCTGCGAGCTCCAAGATATCATTTGATCCATTTCCAAGAATAATTTGATCTGGATTCAAGGTAAATTTATTACCAATAGCTAATTTTAGATAATAACCATTTCCATCTGGATATCTATGGATTTCCTTAATACACTCATTTATTGCAGATTTTACTTTTGGGCTTATACCAAGAGGATTTTCATTTGAAGCCAGCTTAACAATTTTTTCAGCAGATATCCCAAGTTCCCTTGAAACTTCCTTTATTGGTCTCCCGCCTTCATAGGGCTCCAATTCTGAAATATATTTTGGAGTAGTTATAGCCATAAATAATTAAGATTTAATTTTTTGGGTAAGATCCTAAAAATTTCATAAATGAAGATTTTTTTTCAATATCTTTTAGACATAATTTCACTTTAGCATCTTCTCTATGCCCATCAACATCAATAAAAAAAACATATTCCCACATACCAATCTTTGAGGGTCTAGACTCTAACTTTGTTAGACTAACCTTCCTAGAAGCGAAGGGATCAATTAAATTAACAATCGCACCAGGTTTGTTTTTTGTAGCAACAACTATAGATGTCTTATCATTGCCAGATGGCTCAATCTCTTGATCAGATAGAATTAAAAACCTTGTAGTATTATTTGGCTCATCTTCAATATGATTTTGCAATATATTAAGTTTAAAAATACTCGCTGCTCTTGCACTGGCAATTGCAGCAGAATGTCTTTCTTTCGATGCGATTTTTGCGCCTTCAGCATTGCTAAGAACTGTTATTTTTTCTGCATTAGGAAGGTTGTTGGCAATCCAATCGTGGCATTGAGCCAATGATTGCCCGTGAGCATAAATATTTTTTATTTTTTTTAAATCTTTAGATTTTGATATTAAGCAATGGTGAACCGGCAAAGTAATCTCACCACATATTTTTAGATCTTTCATTAACAATAGATCCAGAGTTCGGCTAATACCGCCTTCTGTTGAATTCTCTATAGGCACCACTCCGTAATGTACTTTTTCTGACTGTACATTATTAAATACCTCATCAATACTATTAGTTGGAATTGATTTTACATTTTCACCAAAATGTTTAATGGTTGCTTCTTCACTGAATGTGCCTGATGGACCTAAAAAAGAAATAGCCAATTTTTTTTCTAAAGCTCTACAATTTGAGATAATTGCTTTATAGATATTTACTACACTATCGTTTGACAGAGGGCCTTTATTTTCCTTAACAAGCTTTGAAATGACTTGCGCTTCTCTTTCAGGCTTATATACAACACCATCCCCCTTTAGAAGCCCTATTTCCTTTGCTAGCATGCCTCTGTTAGATATAAGCTCTAATAGATTTTTATCTATACGATCAATATTTTTTCTTAATTTTTCTAATTTTTTTTTCATGTATTATTTTTTTTAAAATCTTTCATAAACTCAACTAAACATTCTACTCCATCAAAAGGCATAGCGTTATATAAGGAAGCTCTTAAACCTCCTACTTCCCTATGTCCCTTAAGAGCATACAACCCCTTCTCCTCTGCTGTAGCAACAAATTTTTTTGTTAAGTCATCATTTACCATCCTAAAGGGTACATTCATTCTAGATCTATTTTTAATTTCAATATCATTAATATAAAAGTCATCTGCATCAATAAAGCTATATAAATAATTAGATTTTTTAATATTTAATTCTTCTATTTTTTTTAAGCCCCCCAAGTCTAAAAGCCATTCAAAAACTAATCCAGCCATATAAATACTGAATGTAGTGGGCGTATTAATCATTGAATTATTTTCAGATTGAATTTTCCAGTTTAAGGTTGATGGCGTTTTTTGATCTGCGAATGAAAGTAAATCGTCTCTAACTATCACTATAGTTAGCCCAGAAGGGCCAATATTTTTTTGAGCTCCTGCATATATCACCCCATAATCATCAATATTTACAGGTCTTGATAAAATTGTTGATGACATGTCACAAACTAGAGGAACTTCAGGTATTTTAAATGTATCAAAATACTCTGCACCATGGACAGTTTCATTTTGACAAAAGTGAACATAGGCATCATTGTTATCAAAGTTCCAAGATTTAAAACTAGGTACTTTTTTAAAATTATTTGGCTCTGATGAAGCTGCCAATTTTATTGTGCCAAAAGGCTGAGCATCATTATAAGTTCGCTTTGACCAATACCCCGAAACGACATAGCTTGCTGATCTATTACTGAGTAAGTTCATAGGGACCATAAAGTTTTGAGTAATAGCACCTCCTTGTAAAAAAATCACTTTATAATTATTTGGTATGTTGAGTAAGTTTCTTAAATTTTTTTCAGCTTTTTCGACAATCGGAAGATATTCTTTACTTCTATGAGACATTTCCATGACGGAAATCCCAGTCTCATTGAAATTTAAAAATTCATGCTGCGCTTGCAACATAACCTCTTTGGGTATCATTGCTGGCCCAGCAGAAAAATTATATTGGTAGCTCATCTTGATTCATTTCAATTTGTTCTGGCTCTACTATCTTAGCTAGCCCTGATAGCTTCTCATCCTTCGTTAAGTTGATTAATGTCACACCTTGAGTTGCTCTTCCTAGCTCTCTAATTTCCGAAACACGTGTTCTTATCAAAACGCCTCCGGTAGTAATTAGCATAATTTCATCGGAGTCACCAACTAATCTTGCAGACACTACAATGCCATTTCGATCACTCACCTGAATAGCCTTTACACCTTGTGTGCCCCTACCTGACTTTCTAAAGTCGGATAACACCGTTCTTTTCCCGAAACCGTTTTCTGTTGCAACTAAAACAGATTCGTCTTCGGATGATGCAATTAGAAGTGATAAAGCTTGATTTTCATCTGGAATCTTCATACCCCTTACACCTCTTGCATTTCTTCCCATACTTCTCACACCACTTTCATCAAACCATACTGCTTTTCCACCATTAGAGACAAGAACAATATCATTTTCCCCGTTCGTAATTTCCGCTCCAATTAAATAGTCTCCGTTATCAAGCTTTATTGCAATAATTCCATTCTTTCTAGGATTCGAAAAATCAGAGAGAGGTGTTTTCTTGACAGTGCCCTTAGAAGTTGCCATAAAAATAAACTTATCATCAACAAAGTCTTTGACTACCAATGTTGCATTTATTTTTTCTCC
>Ga0209533_1006072_pt1 | contig 10167 bp, 5 predicted proteins | sample COG_04_FD_184748 | JGI IMG/M metagenome (GOLD analysis project Ga0209533, IMG submission 184748) | Pelagic Microbial community sample from North Sea - COGITO 998_met_04 (SPAdes) (version 2) | ecosystem: Environmental > Aquatic > Marine > Neritic zone/Coastal water | place: Helgoland, sampling... | reverse complement strand
GCAACGACTACCTTGCTGTTACGGCTGTCACAAGCGACATCTTGTCCACAATGTGCTGGACTCAAAGTGCTGACACATTAATTGTCACGCACAAAGACATCAACCCTGTACGCATTGTTCGCAACGCTACTGACTCATCTTGGACTGTTAGCAATTTAGCGTTTGACAGCATCCCTAAGTATGCGTTTACGTTGTCACTTAGCAACCCTGGGGCAACACTTACGCCGTCAGACGTTAGCGGTAGTATCACTTTAACGGCTAGCGCAAACGTGTTCGCTGCTGGATCTGTTAATCAGTACATCAACATTTCGCCCCAAGGCCGGTGTCGCATTGTCTCTTATATCAGTACCACCAAGGTCGAGGCTGTAACTGAAATACCATTGTTCAGCACAGGCGTTATTGCAAGCGGCGGCTGGGAATTAGAATTTGGTTACGAGGACGTTTGGAGCGCGACAAGAGGGTGGCCTCGCACTTGCACGTTCCATGAGGGGCGCTTGTTTTTTGGCGGGTCTAGGTCGCGCCCATCAACAATGTGGGGCAGCAAGGTTGCCTTGTTTTTTGACTTCAATCCTGACCAAGCGTATGACGATGACGCCATTGAAGCAACGCTAGATACTAATAGCTTGAACATCATCACAGACATGATTTCTGGTCGTGATTTGCAGGTGTTTACAACTGGTGGTGAGTTCTTTGTTCCGCAACAAGGTCTTGACCCCATTACGCCAGCTAACTTTTTTGCGAAGGCTGTGAGCCGTAATGGTTCACGCGAGGGCATTCGAGTTCAGCAGTTGCAGTCTGGTACGCTGTATGTGCAGCGCCAAGGCAAAGCTCTAAACGAGTTTCAGTACAACGACACAACCTTGTCGTACATCAGCACTAGCATTAGCTTGTTGTCTAGCCATTTAATCAACAATCCAATTGAATTAGCATTACGCAAAGCTAGTAGTACAGAAGAGTCCGACTCGCTGTTGATGCTAAATGGCGACGGAACAATCTCAGCTTACTCAATCTTGCGTCAGCAAAATGTGATTGCGCCAAGCCGCATTATTACTAACGGCGACATCAAAGACGTTGGCGTTGATATTGAAGACATCTACACCGTAACGAAGCGAACCTTTGATAGTGTTGATCGGTACTTCATTGAGGTTATTGACGACGCTAGCCTTACGGACTGTTCGTTCCAAGGCGGCGCGGCATCTGGTGCGTCTAGCTTGCCGCATGAGGGGGCGTCCATAAACATCATTGCCGACGGTAATGTGTTGGCGGATGAGGTCGTTACTAGCGGCGCTGTGACTTTTGACCGAGCTAGCACCACTAGCTATGAAGTTGGGCTAGGCTTTAACGTCGTCATCAAAACGCTACCGTTTGAACCGCAAATATCGGTCGGTGTGCGTACTGGTTTTAAGAAGCGCATATTAGAAGTCAACGCTGTGTTGTATGAAACGCAACACTTGATTATCAATGACGTGCTTGTTCCTATTCGGACATTAGACACAGCGGGTACATTAGACGCATCAACTATTGAGTTTACGGGTACTAAGGTAATCAACGGGTTACTTGGTTACACAAAAGACGCACAAATTACGGTAAGCCAAAACTTACCATTAAAGCTGACTTTGCTTGGGCTTGAGTTCAAGATGTCGGTGTACGGAGGCACATAAATGGAAGTTGCAACACTACAAGCGATTGTCGCTGTTGTTGGCGTGGTGTCGTCAATGGAGGCGTCTTCAGCGCAAGCCGAGCAAGAAATGATGCGAGCGCAGCAAGCCGCGCTAGAAGGTCGCCAAAACGCTTTAAATTACAGCCGCCAAGCCTATGGCGTATTGGAGCGACAACAGCAATTAGCAGCAGCAGCAAGAGCAAGAGCTGCCTCTGGTGGCGTTGACCCTCTTACAGGTAGTCCAATGACTATCCAGCAAGTAGATGCAATAAAAGCTGGCGAAGAATATAAGATTGGCAAAGAAAATGCACAAATGGCAATCTACGGCGGTTTAGCTCAGTCACAAAGTTTGCAATCTGCCGCAAGAACAACACAGACTCTTGGTATATTGAACTCCGCTGTAAAAGGCGCAGAGGGATATATAGCTTACGACGCGGCAAAAGTTCCTAAAACATCAAATGTCGGCGGCTACGCAACGTCAGGGAATTTCTAATGGCGACACTACCACGCTATCAAAACTTAGGCATACAGTACGCTAACTTGCCTAGAGTGTCTACGGCTGCACAGGAAGCAAAAGTGCGGGGCTTTGACTCATTAAGCCGCAGCTTAGATCGTATGAACTCATACTTTCAAAGCCAAGCTGAAACCGAAGCTAAGAAGCAAGCTAAAAAGTATGCTGTTGAAAATCCGCTAACAACAAGCCAACTAGAGGCGGCGCTAAAAGACCCGTCAACGCTGAAGATTAAAGGCGCTGGCTCAATATTTCAAGAGACATACCAAGCGTATGCCGCAAGCCAGTTGTCTACCGACTTGCAGTTGCAAGCTGGCACAGAGTTAAAATCAATTGAGCTAGATTTTGAGGTTGGCAATATTGACGCCTCATCTGCTGCTCAAAAGATGCGTGACTTGCTAGACGGGCAATCATCTGTGATGAATATTGTTAGCCCAGAGGCTTCAATTCAACACCGATCTGCTGTTGCTACGTTGGCTAAGACCTCCTACAACAAGGTTCTTGATCTCCAGCAAAAAGCAGACTTTGCCATTGAGGGCGCGAAGTTAGAGCTTGGTTTGCAAAACTTGCCGTCACAGATTGAAGACGTTATTAAATACAACGCAGGGTCAACTGACCCAGAAACGGGCAAGCCTGTTGACTTGCAAAAGCTGATGGCTATACAACTTCAGCCATACGCCGAATCAATCCGCAAGCTCGGTGGTGATAAATCATACTTTGACAAAGCGTTAAAGATTGTTGATGACGCAAAAGTAGGCGCTGTTACTGGCTTAATGCAAGACCGCAACTTTGCGCCAAACCCGATTGATGCGTTGAAGCGGATGCAAAAAGGCGACTACGGTAACTTGACGTCTGTGTATAACAGCTTAGATCAAGCAAACAAAGACAAAGTCCGCGCCAATATTCTCAAAGGGTTTGCCGATGAGCAAACCTTGTTTGACATGAATGAAAAGCAAGTTAAGGCGGAAAATAAAGTTAAGGCAAACGCGCTTGAAATAGAGATGTTGCGGTCAGGAACGTCATCAAGACGCCAACGGGAAATTGTTTTTACGCTTGTTGGTATGGATGAGATGACCCTTGACCAAGCGGACAAGCATCTCAATGGCGATGAGGGCAAGGGCGATGTTGATCTGTACTTGCGACTGAATGACCAGATTGCGCGTAACGCGCTCGGTTCTCTTGGTCAGTTGTCTATGTTTAAAGACCAGTTAAGCCGCGCTGAGTACAAGGCTCTTGGTACTGCGTTAACCAGCGCTCAAGGTAGCAAGGCTTTGAAAATGATTAACTTAGAAGCGGGTATTAGAGAAAATGCCTTTGTGTCTGAGGATCAAAAAGCCAAGCAGAAAAAGTTGCTTGAGTTGTATGACGAAGAGCTTACCAAAGAAAATATTGACTCAACTGGCGCGTCTGTATATGCAGCCCCAACTGATGCCGCTACCGCCGCAATCAAGCGATACGCTGACGCCAAAATAGATGAAAAGCGTGAGAAGGCAAAAACAAAAGCCGCCACACAAATTGAAGATGCTTTTAACACAGAATCAATGAAAAATCGAGGGATAACGTTGCCAAACTTGCCAATTGACGAAATTGATTTCGGCTCTATTAAAGGGCTTACTTCTGATGAAGTCGACCGATTTCGGGAAATGCGAGATAAAGCCTTAAAGGGTAAGTAATCATGGATATTGAAAAAGCCATCAACGACGACTATCAAGCGTTGTTTTACCCAGAGCCTACGCCTGCCATGACTGGCGCAGAGCCAGAGGCTTTGCCGATGGAGTCTCCCGCTGGTAGCCAGACTGTAACGCCTGCTGAGTTCGGCATGGATATGGGCAACTTGGTTAAAGGGGTTGTTACGGGCGCTGCTGGCTTAACGGGCGACGTGCTTGCTATTGGTCGCGGCTTGTTTGAGATCGGTCGTCGTGGCGGCGATGAGACCAAGCTAGATGCTTTCTTGGGCGGCATGGAAGCTGGCACTTTTGTGCCTACTACGGAAAACATCAACCAATGGATTGATGAAAACGTCGGATTGCCAGAGCGCATGAAGGGTGCTTCAACAACTGGATTCATCGGCGAGGTTGTTGCTCCAGGTGGTGCTTTAGCCAAAACCGTAAAAGGCGTTGCAAAAGGTGTAAAAAAAGCAAAAAAAGTTGTTCAGGTTTCTGAAAAATCTATTGATATTGTAAATAAACCAGAAAAAGGCGCAAAACTTGTAAGCATACCTATTGACCAAATAGAACACGGTGAAAGTGCCATGCCAGGGGGGAAATTAACTTGGCCAGGCTCTAAAGATTTAATATCAGATTACGCCTCCAAAAAAACAGAACTGCCGCCAATTGATGTTGTTTCAAACGATCCAGAAATGATTGCAGAAGGATCGCCCGCTTGGATGATTGTTGACGGAAGCCACAGGTTTGAGGCGGCAAAACTAAGAGGGCAAAAAACAATAAAAGCATACGTCAGTCCTAATGACGAAGATGGCTTAAAGATTGCTGAAGAGTTGAAAAAATAACTATTGTTGATACAATAGACAAAGAGCAAAAGGCTAAATAATGGCGATTAAACCCATTGATACTCGAATGGACGAGCTTAACCAAGCTACCGCAGATATAGATCAGCGGGTAGAGTTGGCGTCTACGGCTCCATCGGTTGAGCAAGCGCAGTCAAATTTTCCTGAAGAGGGCGTCGAAGTAGCTGGATTAGGCTCTGCTTTAAAGGGTGCGCTCAAGTTTGGCAAGAAAGTTGCCGAGCAGGTTTCAGAGGTTGAGATTCGCAAGGCTCCAGCGCTGACCAAAGAGGCGCAAGACGCCGCTGACATCCAAGACCTCCAAAAGGCTAGTGAGATGACGGGCGATGCTACGCCAATGGAAGCCGCTGTTGCTGGTAAGGTTGAAGTCAGCAAAGACCCCAACATGACGCCAGAGGCTGTTGTCGCCGAGCGCCAAGCTCAGATTGACAAGCGGGCTAGCGTGGACAAGGCAGCAGAAGTGCCGCCAAAGACTGCGTTTAATTTGCCATTAATGGACTCAGAGGATTCAGTCAAGTCTACCGTTGAGGCTATCAACAAGATGGCTGGCATCAAGACGGCTAAGATCACGTTTGACGATGTTGTAAAAAAGGCTGAAGAATCTGGTATTGGCATTAAGTTCATCAATGACTTAGTGAAAAACAAGTTGACCGTCAACCCTGAGAACACCTACAAGGTTCTCAACGCCATGACAGAGAGCGCCAAGAAGCTAAACGGCTTGGCAGATAAAGTTGCAAAAGGCAAAGCGTCACCAGAAGAGGCGGCTGAATTTGCTCAGACAATTCACTTTCACTCTGTGTTGCAACAAAGTGCCAAGGGCTACCAGACTAACGTAGCGCAATCATTAGCTGTCATGCGGATACCTCGCGGTGGCATGGATGATATTGGCGAGATATTACAAAGCGTTGGCGGCGACTCAAACATCACTCGATTTGCCCAGGCGTTTATTGACTTAAAAGACCCAATGGCTCGCGCCGAAATGATTCGCAAGTCAGCACAAGGTAACGCTTGGGAAAAGCTGTACACGGTCTATGTAAACGGCTTGCTGTCTCGCCCAACGACGCATATTAAAAACGCGCTATCCAACACGGTGTTTTTGCCTTGGCGCATGACTGAGCGTGTTGCGGCTACGGGTATTGGCGCATTGCGCCGAGCTGCTGGCTTTGGCTCTACTGATGCCTACCGCTTTGCTGAAATACCTGCAATGCTAATTTCAACACCAGTAGCCCTTAAAAACGGCTTTGCGTTAGCTGCCCACGCGTGGAAGACTGGCGTACCAAAGGGCTGGAAAGACCCCGCAAAGATTGCGCGCCAACAATCACGCATGGAGTTGTTTAACTACAAGGCTGATGGCTCATTGTTGAGTGCTGGCATCAAGGCGCTTAACTACGCCACAACTTTACCTGGTCGTAGCTTGATGACCGCTGATGAGTGGTTTAAAGGCATCAACTACACACAAGAGCTGGCTGCTGAAGCAACAAGATTGCAAATCAACACGTTTGAAGAGGCAATTAAAGCAGGCAAAACAACGGAAAAAGCGATGGCTGCTGGAGATTCAGCTCTTGCCAACTTCTTAGCAGAGCCGCCAGATTATGTCGCTCAGTTGGCGGAAAAGGGCACGTTTACACAAAAGCTGGAAGGTCTTGGCGGTGATCTTCAAAAGACAGCTCAAGCAAATACAGCGATTGGATTTGCCGTTAGAACACAAGTCCCGTTTATTGCCACACCATTAAACATTATGGCTGAGACAATATCTCGCACACCACTAGGCGCATTTAGCAAAGGAATACGGACGGGTATTTTAAAGGGCGGCACAAAAGAGAGCGACATGGCTATGGCTAAAGTTGGTCTTGGTAGTGCGGCTATGTATGGCTTTTCAACTATGGCGACAGACGGTAACCTTACGGGTTCTGGCCCTGGCGAACGTGGCACACGCGATGCAATGACACGCCAAGGCTGGCAGCCATATAGCTTTGTTGTGAACTTTAGCAACATTGATGATGATGTTAAACAGGCGTTGTCAAAGATACCGACATCCGTTCGCTACGGCACTGGTGACTATGAAGGCAAGGTCTTTATAAGCTACCAAGGTCTTGAGCCTGTTGGCGCTTTGATGGCTATGTCGGCAGATTATGTTGACTATGCCAAGTATGAAGGTGATAACTCGCGCATAAACGAGATTGCTGGCGGTTTGGCTTTTGGTTTTGCTAACTACATGATGGAGTCACCTTTCTTGCAAGGTGTTTCAAACGTACAGCAAATCTTTGGCGAAATCTTTGCAGCATCAAACGACAAAGGCCGATTTATAAACGGCATTGACAATGTTGCTCGAACATTTGCCGAGGTTGGTTTAAAGTCAGTCACGCCACTTAGTGGAGCGCTTGCGTCAATCAAAGAAAAGATCGACCCATTGCAACGTAACTACCAAGCAGACCCCAACTTGCCTGCTGGCTTGAAGGGGTTGATGGATGGCTTTAATAAGATTCGCGCCAACTTACCAGGCTTGTCAGAAGGTTTGCCACTTGTTCTAAATATCTGGGCAGAGCCAAGCTCTTACGAATATGCCTACGCACCTTGGCGCATGAAAGAAGGCAAGCAACGTCCTGTTGATCAAGCCATGATACAACTCAATGCTAACGTCGGTAAGCCTTCTCAAGAAATCAGCGCAAAAGACCCAGCCACTGGCATTAGCACTTCTACCAAGTTGACCATAGAGGAATACAACGAAGTATTGCGAATCGCCAATGAAGAGTTTGGCTTGGAAGACAGCGTGATGGCTGTCGTTGAGGCGATTGAACTAGACGCAGGCAATGGCGACTTGATCCGCTACCAACAAGCTGTGAAGAAAGTCTTTACTGATACGTTCTCTGCGGCCAAGGACAAACTGTTGGTTGATAGCGATTACAGCGAATCTATCCAAAGGCGTATTAGCGACAGGGCAGAACAATTGAAACAATTTGGACAAGGGGCTAGATAATGGCATTTCCTATTAGTGATGTAACACGACGCATCGTATATTCAGGCTCTGCGGGCGTTGGCCCGTACAGCTTTGCTTTTGAGGTGCTTGAGCAAACCGACATTGCGGTCTACAAGAACACCACGCTGCTGACAATCACCACGGACTACACCGTAACCATCGGGGTGGACGGTACGGGTAGCATCACGCTAGTCGTGGCGGCTACTGGTGCAGACCAGATCACCATTGTTGGCGACCGTGCGGTAGCGCGTAGCACCGACTTTGTGACTGGTGGCGACTTGTTTGCTAACAGCCTGAACGACGAGTTTGACAGCTTGGTCATCTTTGCTCAACAAGTTAAAGAAACTGCTGACCGTGGACTGAAGGCGTCAATCACAGACCCGACCGATGTCAACATGACGTTGCCTGGCAAGGATGACCGCAAGGGCAAGGTACTGGCATTTGACTCAACAACAGGCGACCCTGTGTCTGGCCCAGCGCTAGACTCAATGGTGACGGTGATTGCTCAATCAGCAAACATTAACGCGGTTGCTGATGACATTGCCAACGTCAATACGGTAGCGACTGACCTAAATGGATCAGACACAATTGGTACTGTTGCTGGTATTGCGGGTAATGTTACAGCGGTAGCAGGTATTGCTTCAGACGTTACAACGGTTGCAAATAACATTGTTGATGTTCAAAACGCAGAAGAAAATGCAACAGCAGCGGTCAACGCTAAAAATGATGCTGTAATTGCACAGACTGCCGCTGAAGCTGCTAGAGATGCAACGCTTGCCGCATACGACCAATTTGACGATCGCTACCTTGGGGCAAAGGCGAGCGACCCTACTGTTGACAACGACGGCGACGCTTTGCTTGCTGGCTCGCTGTACTACAACACCACCGTCCCAGAGATGCGTCTGTACACAGGGTCTGCCTGGGTGGCAGCGTATGTGTCTGGAGATTCTTTTCTTGCCAAAGCCAATAACCTTTCTGAGCTTACAAACGCGGGCACCGCCAGGACGAACCTTGGTTTGGCGATTGGTACTGACGTACAGGCATACGACGTTGATACGGCTAAGACAGACGTTGCTCAGACGTTTACCGCCAAGCAAATATTCTCTGGCTCTTCAAGCGTTGCATCAATGAAGACGTCCAACATTGCCGAGGTAGATACCATTGCGGCAACGGCGGCAACAGGGGTGATTAACTACGACGTGGCAACCCAGTCGGTTCTGTTTTATACAACTGACGCATCAGGCAACTGGACGGTGAATTTCCGTGGTTCAAGTGGCACGTCATTGGATGCGCTTATGGCAACGGGTGAATCCATCTCTGTTACGTTCTTAGTGACCCAAGGTTCAACCGCATACTACAACTCTGCCGTAACCGTTGACGGGTCTTCTGTGACTCCTAAGTGGCAAGGCGGGTCTGCGCCGACCAGCGGAAACGCAAGCTCGGTTGATTGCTACACTTATGTAATTCAGAAGACAGGCGCAGCCACATACGTTGTGCTGGCCTCACAAACTCAATTTGCGTAAGGATAACTAATGCCACGTTTATCCAAAATCGGAGCAGCCTGCCTAGCCGCCTTTGGCTGGACTACGGGCGCTGCTGCTGTCGAAGCTGACTACCTTGTTGTTGCTGGTGGTGGTGGTGGCGGTGCAGGTCACGCTGGCGGTGGCGGCGCAGGCGGTTTACTTACTGATACAGCATCCTTAAAAACAACTCTTTCTTATGCCGTCACTGTTGGTGCTGGCGGGGCTGGCGGCATATATTCCACTAGCACATCGACAAATGGAACAAATTCTGTTTTTAGTAGTTTCACAGCAATAGGCGGTGGATATGGCGGCGGGGAAAATCAACCGTCGTATGCCAATAGGGTTGGTGGCGTTGGAGGTTCAGGTGGCGGCGGCGCTAACTCTACTCAGGGAACTTCCGCAGGTGGTTCGGGAACCTTTGGGCAAGGTAAGGACGGTGGTTCGGGTTCTGGCGGTGCAGGGTGGGCTGGTGGTGGCGGTGGCGGCGCATCAGCCGTAGGAGCAGATAATCCGACTACAAACACAGGCGGTGCGGGGGGTGCGGGTACTGCATCATCTATTTCAGGTGCATCCGTAACTTACGCTGGCGGCGGCGGCGGTGGCGGCGGAGCTACTGCTGGCGGCGCAGGAGGCGCAGGAGGCGGTGGAAGCGGCACTATTTTGGGCGCTGGCGATGCAACGGCTGGAACTTCAAATCTTGGTGGTGGTGGCGGGGGGGCGCGAGCGGGCAACGGCGGCAATGGCGGCTCAGGCATCGTCATCATTTCCTACACAAGCGAAACACAATTATTCGGCGGTGGCGTTGTTACCCAAGCAGGTGGCAAGTTCATCCACACGTTCACATCTTCTGGCGCACTTAGCCCTTTGTCATCTGTGACTGCGGACTACTTGGTTGTTGCTGGCGGTGGAGCTGGTGGAAATCAAGACGGTGGAGGCGGCGGCGCTGGGGGTTTGTTGTCAAGTTCTGGCCTA
>Ga0209533_1006070_pt1 | contig 10168 bp, 7 predicted proteins | sample COG_04_FD_184748 | JGI IMG/M metagenome (GOLD analysis project Ga0209533, IMG submission 184748) | Pelagic Microbial community sample from North Sea - COGITO 998_met_04 (SPAdes) (version 2) | ecosystem: Environmental > Aquatic > Marine > Neritic zone/Coastal water | place: Helgoland, sampling... | reverse complement strand
GTTTACCTGAACAGTTGTAGGAGGTTGATATTGTTGTGGTGGCTGTATTGGTTGTGCTGGTTGTTGGTTATTGCGTGACACATTGAAGTATTGGAGACGCACAGTTAATTCAGAATTGGTTAAATCCACATATGACTTTTCTCCAATTTGAATTGTTTTGAGAATTCCACGACATAGTTTTCGATCGACAATCCATGAAACAATAAGACGTTCACATAATTGAAAAAACCACCATCGTTCCGCATTTGATGTTTGTGAATGAAAGTGAAGTATGATTGATTCTTTTTCCACTGTTTCTTCTCCAATAAACAATGCTGTATTACGACTGGATTGTAATAAGTTGTATTGGAAACTTGGAATATGATGGTATCGACCCAACAAAGAATTTCTTAATTTGTCTGAAATTCTCCGTGAAACCATATGGTATCCAGCTTTTGAAAAACGAAAAAATCGACATGTTTTTTCCATTTGTACCAAACTATTTAAATCAGCAAATTCCAAAAGAAGAGTCATAGCAGCTCCTGGAAGTTTGTTCATATTCAATTTGGATTTCAATTTAGGTTTTGGTCTGTATTGTTTCAATTTATGTGTCGATTTGTGTATCGATTTGTGTGTTGATTTGTGTGTATACTTGGAGTAATGATGTTTTTTGCTTTTTTGAAAACATTGTTTCAATTGAAATCGTCCTTTGTAATTTTCAAAGCATTTTTTCGCATTTTCCATTGTCTGAAAAATCACAAAACCATTACCTTTTGGGATTCCACTCTGAAAACGAAATAATATGACTTTGGCACATTGAAAACCGTTTTTTACCAAATCATTACGTAAATCTGTTTCATTAAATTCACGCATTTTTGGAATTTTAGTTATAAACAATTTATGTTGTTCCATGTTGTATTTTACAGTATTGTTGGAAATCAATTATAAACCACTCAACCAGCTAATTTGATTTTTTTTAACATTACAAAAACATCAATAAAAAATTCAAATTTTTTTTATTCATATTAATATTGGAAGTTTGGCACCATTTTCAATCCATGAAATGGGAGAGGAGGAGAGGAGAAAAAAAAATTTGATTATAATTTTAATTTTAATTTAGCTTTTTTAACTTAATCATTTTTAACTTAATCAATGAAACCAAATAGTAATAAAGACAAATGGAACGCATCTTGTGCTCTTGGAATATTTACTTTAGTTTTTGGAATGGTGTGTATAATTGATTCACGAACACGATTAGTTCGTCCGGATCCACCTAGTGCTATGGAAGATTGTTTGTATGTTATGGGATTGTCGGGTTTGATAACTGGATTAAGTTATGTTGTGGATTAGGTTAGTTTGAGATTTAAAAAAATCTTAGTTTGTTTATAATGGAAGTTCACCACCATTTTCAATCCATTGAATCTCTTTATCATTAAAAAATCCACGCATTATATTATGATAAGGTTCTAAATCATCATTGGACAATTCGCCACGCCATCGTTTATTTGTTCCTTTATTAATAAAATTACCACTGCAACTTTTAATTTTTTTAATTTTGTTTGTTTTTTTGAGACTAAGTTTTTTTTCAAAATTTGTGGGAGCACATTTATGAGAGTGTTTGCGCATCCAAGCAAAACTGCTTTTCATTAAAATAGTGTCGATTGATGATTTGTGTAAAGTAGTATAACCTAAAAATTGAATAATTTGTGTAATGCATGATTTAAGATTTTGTTTTAAATCGTTAAAATGTAAAATAAGTACATTTGGATCGTTTTTGTGAATTAACCAACTTTTAATTGTGGCAAAATAAGAAAAAATATTATTGTAATTTTTGTTGTGAAATAAATCATCATTTTGAAATATAATGTCCCACATTTGTTTTTCATTTTTACATTTTTTTAGACGACTCATTAAAATGCCTCGACGCAAATTATAAGAGGTGGATTTTTTAGATAATTTGATATGATTAAAAAATGACCACACGACATCTCTATAATCACGTGTTATAAAAATATATTTATTTAGTGGATTTTTATGTTTCATTACAAATTCCGCATTGGAATGACTTTTTATAAAACGACGATGTGTTTGTGCGCTTAGGATTTGTAATGTTTCTTTAAAAGAACGATCAAGATGAGAATCAATCCAAACTGAAGTTGATTCTAGATATTGGTTAAATTCACCTTTAAATACAATTTGAGATACGATTTGTTGTATCCAGGTTGTTCCACTTTTAATAGTGGATGTAATAAAAATATCGCTGTCTCGTTTTTGAAATTTATCCCAAATATCAGTTGATTGGATTTTTTCATTATTGTTACCATTTAAAGTTTGGATCATGTGTTGTCGAATTGACATTTTTATATATATATTTTGTATTTTTTATTTAATATATTTTTTTAACAATACACCAATTACTTAAAAAAATATATAAAATAAAAAATTTAAACCCAATAACCATTCACAGCAAGCAAAGTGTCTACAGCATCATCAGATGCTACAGCCTTTGCCAAATTACTATAATACCAAATATTATTATTTCTTGTGTCACTCATAGATTGGAGAAATTCAAGTAACTTATCCATAAATCCTTTGTGCTCTTGTTTTGATACACCTGCGATTTTGGACGCGATTTTATTAATATTTTTTGATGAATAACTCTTAAATAAATATGACGAATCAGCGGATGGTTTCACATCTGGAATGAAAATGTTCTCCATCTTGGGGGCACTTTTTGGCAAAATCTCCGGGATACTCTCATGAGGGACAATTTTAGGAGCAGCAAAAGCCGCAGGTTTTTTACTTTTAACGATATCATTCATTTTTTTACTTTTAACAATATCATTTAATCCACTCATTGATAACTTATCTTTATAGGCAACACCAGTTGCTATGACACCTGCTGCCATTAAACCAAGTATAAGTTTTCCTTTATGTTCCCATACCGTATTTGCGGTATTTTTTAATTTTGTTTTTATTTTTCCCCATAATGTTTGTTGTTTTCGTGGTAAAATCATTTCCAATTTCTTCATTTGTGATTTAGACAGATATTTGCGTTTTGCTTCTTTATTTTTTGGATCAATTAGTACTTCTGCCGCAATTAATCCAGCTATGATTTTTCGTTTATTTTTAACCACAGAATTTTTTATTTTATTCCATAATTCGCGTTGTTCTATTGTCATTGTTTTTACAATTGAGTTTATTGATGTAGTACGACGTATACGTTTTTTTTTTGGTGAAGGAGAAGATTGCTCGCTACCACCTAATTGTTTGATGTATTTTTTTAAAATGTTTTGCCCTTGTTGTCTGTAGATTGAAACAAACGTTTTGTTTGAGGATTGTATATTTTTTCCATTTTCGCTTTAATTAATGGTTAGAAAAAATAATAGTTTGATTTGTTATCATTAGATTTTATATGTGATTTTTTGTTAAACTCAAAATAAACTATTTAAAACTAATCCATATTGGATTTAATATAAAATGTTTACATATAGTTATTTTAATAAATGGGAATATATAAAAGATCAACCAATTGATTTTTCAAATAAGGAATACTTTATTTTTCATAAAGGAAAATATGGTAAATTTAATATACCCAAAGATGGAAAATTAGAAAAACTAACTCCTGAAAATATAAAGTCTGGAATAAGTGTCATTGAAAGAGAAATTGAATTTGCGGATTGGAAAAATGAACATGATGAACGATACATTATGATGGGATATATCTCTATGATTCCAAATACACAAATCAAAGAAAAAAATGGCGTTGAAGTGGTAACCGTTACAATGACAAATGAAGACGTGCGCGAATTATTCGGGTCTCCTGATAAAAAACCATTAAAATTAGATTTGAACAAGTACACCCATGATTTAGAACGAGATGGTGAAATGTCAGATCGTGAATTGAAGTCGTTTTTATGTGGAATTGCATCCTATAACTGTAAATTAAATGCTGGCTCATCTTATGGTGGTCTGACAAGTGCTTGTTTTGGATTTTCTTTGTCACAAAGAGCAAAAGAACAGATACCAACGTGGAGAGAACGAATACAATCATGGAATCTCATGTTTTATTATGAATTTGAGGATGAAGAGCATTATGACACATATCACACTACAAATTTAACAAGATTTAAAAAATTTTTGGAGGAAATTGGATTTGTTAAAACCACCATGAGAAATAAAATGTTGAAAATTTTATATTCAAATGTTCGTATGTTATATATATCCGAAATAAAAAAAACAAACTAAAAATATGATTGTTTAGTTCATGTTAGGGATAATAATATAACATTAAAACAAACCAAGTTAAGACATGTACCTAAAACAAGATATAGAAAGCCAGTTGATATTAACAAACAATTAAAAGAATATTAAAAAAATAATAAAAGAAATACCAAAATCAACATATAATAAATTATTCAAGGGAAGTTATGAAAGAAGTAAAAAATATATACCCAAAAAATCACGTTCAAAACCTCTTAAAAATTATAAATAAAAGTCGGCGTTTTAAATGTTAAAAGGTTTAAAAAGTATTTTTAACACCTGATGTTTTTTATAAATTTAAATTTTTTTAAGAATTCTATTGTTTTGTTACCTAATATACAACGAATCCATATTAACATTTTTACGAATGAGCAATTCTTCAATCTTGGATGCTGTTTCCATCAATATTGGTTTCTCCAATACACTTGCTGTCTTCACCACGTCCTGAACGATATTATTTAATTTAATCATTTCTTTTACAAAATTACCACTATATATATCATATTTACGTGTAATATCAGTAAGATTGCCACCATTTATCCATTCGTATGTAGGCATGACTCGTTCAAGTGATAAATTCCATTTTAGATCTAGAGTCATGTGTTGATTGGCCACTTTATTATATAGATCATCGCTCAAATCCATTATTTTACCAATGATAGATCGAGTATCAACCGATATTTCCAAATCGCAGAGACGCGTTTGTTGGTCATTTGGTGTTTTAACATCAAGAAAAATGGAAAGCACTGTTGCCAAATGAATTTCATCAAGAGAATCGAGTAGGCCAGAAGACATAATTTCAGTGAAATATAGTTCATTACATTCGTTGATTTGGCTGGCAATGACACCTTTAATATGTATATCACTTGGTTGAATAGAGTCATATTCTTGAATATTGGTTGTAGAAGAAATATAATCTTCTCTTTGTAAAAATTCTAAAATTTGAATAATGGATTTATGAATGTAGTAATTGTTGGACTGGAGATTCGATTCTAAGGTCTTTTTTTTTTCGATGGAATTTTTAAATTTGGAATATTCCGTATATTTCGCTGCGAAATCAGGTTTTCGTTTAATGGCTCCAGCTAATTTTTTATTTTTTTTAAACATTTTATTGGATATTTTAATAATGGAATTTTCACGATGAGTCCGAAGTAAGTTGTCATATTTGATGCATTCGGCATATTTTTCTAGATCGGGTATTTGAATATCATCCAGTTGAAATTGAATTGCATTGGAAGTTTTTGTAATTTCAGTGTTCAGTAATGAATTTTTAATGAATTTCATAATTTGATTGTTTCCCGTCAAAATTAATTTCAAAAGAAATTGGAAATTTGGCATAAATTTTGATTCAATGTGTTGATTTTTTCCAGACATCATGTTTCTCATCTGGTAACTTGTAGGTAAATCATATAAATTGGGGATTAAAATTGCGATTCCCTCTTTGTCAATTCCACGACGACCCGCGCGACCACTCATTTGTTTATATTCGTGTGGTTCCAATAATCGAAATCCATTTTCGGAATATTTTGTTATTCCAGTGTAACATACAGCTTTTGTGGGCATATTGATTCCAACCGCAAATGTTTCAGTTGCAAATAACAATTTAATGAGTGGTTGGTTTTTACCTTCAACATTTTTATAAGCCAATAATATTTCAATTATTTCTTTGAAAATATGATAAACACCAGAATGATGATAAGCAACTCCTTTTGAAATAAGATCTTTGAAAATAAAGTATTCTGGCATCTCCATGATGTCTTTATGATTTGTAATTTTGTATAATTGATTGTGAAAAATTTTTAATGCAATTGATCGTTCTTGTGGTGTATTTAAAACAATGTTTATATTTTTCGCATATTCCTCACATTTTTTTCGTGACAGAGTAAACATAATGCTTGGAAGTAAATTACGTTTATGGAGAAAAAGAGTGAGATTATTTAATATGGATAAATTGCTCATATATTGTTTGTATTTTTTTTTCAAATGACAAATTTCATCATACACGATTGAATCAAATTTGTTGTTGGTATCCATTAACTGAACTAATTGGTTATCAAATTTATTTGTCATTGCATCATCCTTATTATTTTTTTCGACTTTGCTAAATTTATCTAAAAAGGCTGTATACACATAATGTTTTAAAGGAACTACACGTTTAAATGCACTGGCAAGTGTGAGAGGTATATTTTTAATATCCTGTAACCATTGTCCAAATATTTCTGGTTTGTCAATTGTGGCAGATAACATGACTAATTGTATTTTTGGTGGAAGTAAAATCAACGATTCTTCCCATACTCGACCACGGCCTTTATCTCCAATATAATGTACTTCATCAAATATAATGGCGCCAACATCATTATAGACATCGATTTCAATGGATAATTCCAATTTATTTGTTTTGATTTTTTTGTTGTATAAAAGATTTCGCAAAATTTCAGTGGTCATAATAATACAATCAGCGTTTGGATTAAATTTGATATCACCAGTTAGAATACCAAAATTTATATTGGGAAATTTTTTGGTAAATTCGTTAAATAGGCAATTTGACAATGCTTTGATTGGCGATGTATATAATACTTTTTTTCTTTTTTCTGGTTCTAAATTATGGGAACAATATTTTTTAAATGTATATTCGGCCACCAATGTTTTTCCACACCCAGTTGGTGCTGTGACTAAGACATTGTGTCCTTGATCAATTGCGTCAAGAGAATGTTTTTGAAAGTCGCTTAATTCAAATGGGAAATTAGAAAAGTCAGTTGAACCAGTATATGTGTCAAGTTTAAGGTTGATGGGCATTTTGGTTTTTAATTGAAAAAATTATATTAGATTGTGTTATCCAGATTGTGTTATCAAATTTTTAATATAATTTTTTATAGGAATTAATGGAATTAATCATGTTTATATTTTAAGATATTTATAAAATTAAAATATAACCAACAAACATTTATGTTTGGATTGAACACTTCGATTTTGCAAGAAATCAATAAATTATTGGATGATTTTAATAATCAGTTAAATAAACAAACAAACCAACAATCACACCAACAACCACACCAACAACATCGACAACAACAAAAGTATGATAAAATTATAGTAATTAAAGAACAAAAACCAACACCAAAGTCTGTGAATTTTTATTCAATAAATAGACAAAAACCATTAACTCAAGTAATTAAAATTCAATTAAGTAAAACTGGACTTGGACTATTACCATTAAATTCAAAACGACGTATTGGACGAGTGAATTCATCATTTGAAAAAATAATGCAAAAACGACAAAAACGACAAAAACGACAAAAACGACAAAAACAAGGACAAGGACAACTAGGAAGACGACGAATAAGTTCAATGGATTCATTTGAAAAAAAACAATTTATGAAACGTATAGGTGCTTTACAAATATGTTGATATTTATAAGTTTCCACAAAATCTAGGTATCGCAATGCACAACAAATCGATATAGTGTGAGATTCAATTTTATATCCACAAAATGATATCTGTCGTGTGTCATAAATGTGGCTTTTTAAATACAATTAACCACCCATTTAACAGGTTAATCAATTATTATGGATAAAATAAAATTTGATTTTTATTTTTATTTTGATTTTTATTTTTATTTTGCATCATAATTAAAAACCAAAATAATGAATTCAACAAAACATCACTATTTTTCTTTGGAAAAACAAGGATTTTATGATCAAATATTAGATTTTTGGTTTAATGGAGATGTTGATACGTTATATAAATCAAAATGGTTTGTTCCAGACAAACATAAAAATGAAATTGATCAAACAATTCACCGAGAATTTTATATTTCGTTGAGATTTATCGAAAAACTAAATTTTACATCAGGTAAAACAACTATTTCTTCAAAGCATTTATTAGCAATTATAATTTTATTAGATCAATTTTCACGTCATATTTATCGGAAATCTGGTAATGCAATTCAAATTGAGCTTAATACAAAAAAAGCATTAAAATTATCCAATATGATTATATTTAACAAGTCGTATTTTGGCTTTACGGTTCCTGAATTTATTTTTATGTTGATGCCATTTCGACATATTTCGACTGAAAAAAATTTAAATTTTGTTTTGGAAATGATTGATTTAAAAAAGGATGAACTCCAGCGATCTTGTGATTTATTGGAAAAGTTTAAAAAGACCACAAAAAGTCGATTGGATCATTTACAACCTAAAATTGATTTAAAAACTTATGACGTATTAGAACACCATCCATTTGAAGTGAATGTAGATTTAGAAAAAACGTTTTCCCAAGGTCCACTTGTAAAAAAAATGGCGAGATTTCTGGATTATGACTCGAATTATCAAATTGTGTCATTATCTGGAGGTGTTGATTCAATGGTTATTTTGACCATTTTAAAAGTATTGGAGAAAAAAATCAATTATCGAACTGTGGCAATTCACATTGATTATCAAAATCGCCGAGAAAGTTCAAAAGAAGCAGAATTTTTAGAATCATGGTGTCAGTCAAAAAATATAATATTTGAAAAGCGTATAATCACAGAAATCAAGCGTGATGTAACCGATCGATCCAAATATGAAAAACTATCTCGCCAAATTCGATTTAATACTTATCGCGACATTCTTCAAAAATATCCAACATTAAACGGAATATTTTTAGGTCATCATAAAGGAGATGTTCACGAAAATGTACTTTCTAATTTATTAAAAGGTCATACGATTTTAAATTTGGCAGGAATGGAAGAAGTTTCTGAAATTGAAAGAGTTAAAATTAGCAGACCATTTTTAGAATTTACCAAAGATAAAATATTCGCTTTTGCTCATAAATATGGCGTACCTTATTTTAAAGATACAACACCAACATGGAGTATTCGTGGCAAAATTCGTAATAAATTGATTCCTATGTTAAAAAATATTTATGGGGATGGTGTGTTGGAAAATTTATCCAATGCGGCAATTGAATCAAGTCATGTTGATCAGATAGTTGAATCAAAAATGGAAGAAATCAAGGCAAATATTTGTCATCACACGTTAGGTGTTTCTTTTCCAACAGAAAAGTTAGTTCCACACCATGATAATTTTTATTTCTGGAAACAGTTGTTGCAATCAATATTTCATGGTTTTGGATATGCAATGACAAATGTACGAACAATACATACTTTTATAAAACAAGTTTCACGTAATAAAGATGTGTGGGTGGTTTTTTCAAATCAATCGAAAGCATTGTTATTAAACAATATTTTGTATATTTTCAAACCAGGTGTCTTTGATTTAAGTGTACAATTTGCGACAATATCAGGACATAGGCAAAATAAAATAAATATTAATGTGGGGACCCATGTAATTGGGAAATGGAAGATAGAACTACAAGTTCAAGATGGTCGTTCATCACCAGAAAACAAAGAGAGCGGCACCAACATCAACACCAACATTAACACCGTCACCATGAAAAGTTATAATATTTGTATGGAAGAATTTATGACGGGGTCATTTAAATATGAATTGATAACAAAATTTGGGTTAAATATTGAATTAAATCGAAAAGTGAAGTTGATTGGAACAACCTATAAATCAGGACAGCAAAGATATCCAATTACATCTGTAGGATTTCCAAATTTGATTCAAAACAAATTAAAGCGAATTGACGGATCAGTAAAATATACAATTCATTATGAATTTTTGAAATGATAAGTGAAAATAATAAGTGAAAATAATAAGCTGAAATTAAAATTTTTTTTTTACAATGATATAATTATTAATTTGATTTTAAAAAAAAGATATTAAAGATTATTATAGAGAACAAGTCAAATTATAATGTATGCGTTTTTAATGTTTGGATTAATGTACAGTGTTATTTATGTTGGCGGGCAATTATTAGAAAATTGTTTAAATTTATTGTCCGCAAATGAACAAAGAAACAGAAAACAGATTTATTTGATTCG
>Ga0209533_1006065_pt1 | contig 10173 bp, 8 predicted proteins | sample COG_04_FD_184748 | JGI IMG/M metagenome (GOLD analysis project Ga0209533, IMG submission 184748) | Pelagic Microbial community sample from North Sea - COGITO 998_met_04 (SPAdes) (version 2) | ecosystem: Environmental > Aquatic > Marine > Neritic zone/Coastal water | place: Helgoland, sampling... | reverse complement strand
ACCTCCTTCCCAAAACTCACTAAATCCCCACATTCCATAGGTCAATAAATACTGGTATTCTTTAAGCATAACTGGCCAAGCATCACGGTTATTGATATCACCTCCATAACCTTCAATATCAAAAACCCCATTTGTATAGGCTTCTTTCATTGCAAGAAAAATATCTGTATTGGTAATGTCTTCTTCCTCTGCTTCTATATTTAAAGCTTCAGTTGAGCCCTCGACTCCTCCTCTTACTCCAAAGCGATGAAGCGTGTGAAGTGTATGTTCCATGATTTCATTGATATCATCATCCCCTGTACCCTGACTATCTATATTTTTATACCAAACCATATCGTCTAAGGATAATCTTTCTTCAAAGGCCTGTATGCCCGGATATGATTGATTCCGATTATCGTTTAAAAAATTTGGAGAATATTCATTTCCACCGCCTCTTGCGATTCTTTGACCAGTTGGTCTTCCCTGATGCCACCCAATTTCACCTCTAAGAGTTTTAATCATATTTAACTGTGAATCGGAATCAATTCCTTCTGAATCTTTATCTATGAGCAACTTAAATACCTGTGCTGTTTTATATATCCACTCATCTGGAACGGCTTCTTGTCCTCCAATTTCACCAGCAACAATTAATTTGATTCCATTAATAGTTAGTTCTCTATCATAAAAAACTACCGGTTCAATCGCTATTATATCTCCACTAGAATAGTAATTTGTTGCAACTTGAATTAATTGAAAATTAGCCGTAAGTGTAAGGTTTGTATTTACTGTAATACTTACTTCATTAGAAGTTACTTCACTTCCCGTCCAGCCAATAAATTCATATCCATCGTTAGGTGATGCAGTAATTGTTAGAACAGTGCCTTCATCAAATGTCCCACCAGCAGTTACACTTCCACCATCTCCTGCTATCACCGTAATGGTATATTGGGTTGGGGCTGGGGTTTCAGGTTCTGGTTGAGGTGTTTGAACAACTGGAGCAATTGTATCCTCTTCTTCAGTTGAGCAGCTGTAAATAAAGAGAAATGATAAAATTGTTATGGTCAAAAGAGAGAAAGAAAACTTTTTCATTTAAATAAAATACAATAGTTAATACACAAAGTTAAGTAACTTTAATTTTAATTCGTGCGTTTTTTCAGGATTTACACAACACACAAAAGGCAAGTCTTCATTAACTTCATTAATAACTTATCTCTTTCTTGGGAAAGTGAATTGTAATTCCATAACTTTTTGAAGATGATATAACAGGGGTTTAAACTTTTTTTCTTTCCTAAAAATAGAACAACAAAGGGGTAAAAGTGTTAAGCCAGAAAAGCCTATTGTTAACTTTAAAAAACATAGGCACCTAAAATCATGACTTACATACATCGTTTGCCTTGTTAACTTTTTCTACCTTTATAAAAGCAAGTTGTTCTGCTAAACTTACCTTCGCGCTATGCTGAAAAAGTCATTATTCCAACATTGTTTAGACCACCTCAATAAGAACTTAGTTCTGTATGAAAAAAGAAAACTAGAGATCCTAGCTGCCCTTGAATCTGAAAGCAAAAGTAGTGCAGGCGATAAACACGAGACGGGCAGAGCAATGGTTCAGCTAGAACGAGAAAAATTAGGGAAACAAATAAAGGCAACGGAAAGAAACCTGGGTATTTTAATCCCACTTGAAAAGCACAAAACATCAAAAAAAGCTGGACTTGGCTCCCTCGTCAAAACAGATCAGCTCAACTATTATATTGCCATATCTACTCCAGCAATCAACATAGATAATACCGATTATTTTTGCATTTCAGGACAAAGCCCCATTGGTAAATTACTCCTTGGGAAAAAAGTAGGGGAGGGAATTTCATTCAATGGGAAAACCAGCACGATTACCGAGATACTTTAAGTTCACTTCACTGAAGTGCCTTCTTTGATAGTTGGAGGGGTACTTGACAATAATTTTCCAATAACAGCCGATTCCATGATTGACAGAAGAAAAGAAAGAAGTAGTCAAAGAGATTTAGTAGCTTTAGGTTCTAATAATAAACCATCATAACAAACCAAATGTTCGGAATCTTTAAAAAGAAAACAGAAGTAGAAAAGTTACAAAGTAAATATGAAGCCCTAATGAAAGAGGCATTCGATTTGTCAAAAACAAATAGAAGTAAGAGCGACCAGAAAACCTTTGAAGCGAATGAGATAGCTAAACAAATTGACGTTTTAAGTCATAAAAAATAATTCACTCTTTCAAATCGTTGCTATATCACATTCACGTTTCTCATAACTATCAGATATATTAAAGATTTAAGTCTTTAATGAAATTTGTTTCAAAATCAATACCGTTGTTACCATTATCATAGCAAAAGTCTAAATGGGAGGTTGTGATTTGACCTATTATCAGCAGGACATCGTTAAGTCTACTCTCCAGAAAATATCTGAAACCTAAATTACTCATTGCACTTTTCTAAAAGTCAATTTTGAAGGTATACAAACATTCACTTTTGCCATGGAAAAAATCATAATCCGAGGTTAGTTCTTTCCCTTTAAATTGATTTATAGTGCATTACATAATCCGAAAATCATCCCCTATTTTTCCACGAGTTATCGTTTAAAAAAGTTATGTTTATAACATTATTTTCTATTTTTGTGCAAAATTATACAAATGATCATAGGCACTCCCAAAGAGATAAAGAACAATGAATTTCGTGTCGGTTTAAATACTGCTAGTGTAATGGCACTCACCAACCAAGGACATCGTGTGCTTTTGGAAACCAGTGCTGGTATGGGCAGCGGAATGTCAGATGAAGACTATATCGCCGCAGGTGCGACCATTGTTGCTTCAGCAGAAGAGGTTTTTGCCAAAGCAGATATGATTGTTAAAGTAAAAGAACCTTTGGCTGCAGAATACGAATTAATCCGGGCAGGGCAAATTGTGTTCACCTACTTTCATTTTGCTTCTTCATTAGAGTTAACAGAAGCCATGATCAAAAGCAAAGCTATTTGCATTGCCTATGAAACGGTTGAGGACAAACAAGGTCGATTGCCTTTACTTACCCCTATGTCGGAAGTTGCCGGAAGAATGTCTATACAACAAGGAGCAAAATACCTAGAAAAGCCCCAAGGCGGAAAAGGGCAGCTTTTAGGTGGAGTACCGGGTTCTGCCCCAGCCAAAGTAATGATCATTGGTGCTGGTGTTGTGGGAACTGAGGCTGCAAAAATGGCTGCAGGTCTTGGTGCACAGGTCCTTTTACTGGATATTAACTTGGATCGCCTTCGCTACCTTAGTGAAATTCTCCCTCCAAATGTGACACCACTTTACTCATCCCAAGAAACCATTGCAAAAAATATAAGCGATAGTGATCTCATCATTGGTGCTGTGCTTATTCCTGGTGCCAAAGCACCCAATATCATCTCTCGTAAAATGCTCCAAAAAATGGAAGCTGGAACTGTTTTGGTCGATGTGGCCGTTGACCAAGGCGGTTGCTTTGAAACCTGTCAACCCACAACCCACGAAGAACCCACCTTTGTGGTAGATGAGATTGTTCATTACTGTGTAGCCAATATCCCTGGTGCAGTTCCCATGACCTCCACCAACGCCTTAAATAACACTACCCTACCCTTCGTGCTACTTCTGGCCAATCAAGGGTGGAAACAAGCCTGTACGAACAATGAAGCCTTAAAAAAGGGCTTGTCCATTTATGATGGAAAAATTGTACATGCCCCAGTAGCCAACACTTTTGATCTACCGCTATATGATAACGCCATTTGATTTGCTACATTTGATGTACTGAAAATGCACAATGATCCAAGAACTCACATCCATTGTAGGAGAAAATAATATTCTTGCCCACGGGAAAGAAAAAACCCGCTTTACCCATATTTGGAAAACAGACATTCCATTAGCCGCTTTGGCTGTTGTTTTCCCCAGAAGCACAGAAGAGGTCTCAGCCATCATGAAGCTGTGTCATGAAAACAACCAGGAAGTAGTGGTCCACGGTGGAGTTACCAATTTAGTAGGGGGAACACAAACCCAAGAAAAGCAATTGGTTATCTCCTTGGAAAAAATGAATAGCATTGAAGAAATCGATGAAAAAAGTAGAACCATTACCGTACAGGCAGGGGTGATTCTTGAAAATGCCATTGATGCGGCCAACGATAACAATCTTTTCTTACCCCTTAGTTTTGGTGCCAAAGGATCGGCACAGGTTGGCGGAGTAGTCTCTACCAACGCTGGTGGATTACGTGTTTTTCGATACGGCATGACCCGGCAAATGGTGCTTGGACTAGAAGCCGTTTTAGCCGACGGAACCATTATTTCCTCCCTTAAGAAAATCATCAAAGACAATTCTGGCTATGACCTAAAACAATTGTTTATTGGTGCTGAAGGGACATTAGGAATCATAACCAAAGTTGTTTTTCGTTTGCAGGAAAAACCGCAAAGTCGTTCTTCGGCCATCGTAGGACTAGATAATTACGAGCATGTCATTGCTTTGCTCAAGTTCATGGAAAAGGGACTTGCAGGCACCCTTTCGGGCTTTGAGTTAATGTGGCAACGCACCTATATTGCCATGACTTCTGCCCCCGATTTTTCGGCCCCTATCCCGAACAATTTCCCTTATTATGTCTTCATCGAGAGTCTGGGTGGAGATACAACATCCGACTTCAACCGTTTGGAAGACCTCATTGCAGAGGCCTTTGAAAAAGAACTTATTGGTGATGGGGTATTGGCCCAAAGTGATCGCGAGCTACAAGGTATTTGGAAGATAAGAGAAGATGTTTCTGTCTTGGCCGACTTGGCCCAGTTCGACCAGCATTTCGACATTAGCTTACCCATTCCGTTAATTGGCAAAGAAATAGACGCTGCCGTTGAACAACTAGAGCAACTTGATTTTGTCGAAAAGATTTTTCCTTTTGGACATGTGGCCGATGGAAATATTCATTTCATTATTGGAAAGAAAGAAAATTCGCCTGAAATCATCGATGCAATCAATGCCATTATCTATGGCTGTCTTGAAAGAAACAAGGGATCCGTTTCGGCTGAACATGGAATTGGATTAGATAAGAAGAAATACCTTTCTACTTCTAGAACCGAAAATGAAATTAATTTGATGCGCACCTTAAAGCGAGCATTGGACCCAAAAAACATACTAAACCCTGGAAGAATTATCAGCGTTTAGTCTTCTTTCATTTTAATGGTCATATTCCGAATGTTTAAGTCATAAGGATAGCGAACGTGTTGAATGACATAGTTTGGAATACTTGTGTCATCAAGGGGGTCAGATCCGTTGGCAACTTCTGTTGTATCCAAATAACCATCTCCATCATCGTCGTTGTCAAAATTGTTCCCATAGCCATCTCTATCGGTATCTAACTGTTCAGAAGGGTTTTCTGGAAATGCATCGGCCATATTACTTACCCCGTCGTTATCGTCGTCACCAGTAGGGTTTTGAGAAGATAAAAATGTTGGTCCACCAATCGTCGGGGTGGAGGTCTGCGCTATTGCATCAGGCACAAAAGGAATCAATTTTGTAATCATTTCTTGAGGTTCTCGCAATAATGCAATCGCAAATGAAGAAAGAGAGGGTAAGTCCAAACGAACATGTTCATAAAACCCTTGATTGATCCGTGTTGCTGTCCAAATAGGAATATTGTTGTACTCAATAGAAAAGCGTTTTTCTCCTGGATAAATGACTGGAGATTCTACGCGGGTAGTATTGGTTATTTGTGCCGTATCCGCTGGCGCAACATAAACAGCAGTATCTGGAGAGCTAAGTGAAGTTCCCGACAAGGCGCTATTGTCTATATAAAGGACTGGAAGACGATCCAATTTATAGTCAAACTCTAACACTAAATCATTGGTAGGAAAATCGGAAAAGTTTTTGAGCGCTTCAACTTTTTGCTCAACGGCATAAGAAATCATCGCCCAATTACTGTAGGGCAAACCATTTTCATCTACCGGATGGGTGAAAACCGTATTTCCAGCAGCAGTACCGCTAACTGTCCAAGAAGTAGCATCGGAACCTGCAAACAGTAAATTGTCTTTATAATAGAGATCGATAAAATTTTCAAAGTAACGAATATCCTCATTGTCACGGTTAAAAACCGCTAAACCAACATCATAGCGCCCATAGGCGTCATAACCTACTGTTTCTATAATCTCATTAATTGAATCGTTTGTTGTCCCTCCGGGAAAAGACCAGACCAAACTATCAATATTACTCGCTGAAGCAATAAAACTCACATCAAAAGAAGGAGAACCAGTATTTGTTGAAATACCTATAGATCTGGAGGTAGAAATAAAAGAAGCATTGAGGCTTCCTACATTCTCCCAGTTTGGGTTTCGTGCTTCCTCTTCTTGTACGGGTGGCTCAAAAATAGGCGGAGTGCAGGCAACCACAAAGAGTAGTATAAACGTAACAATAAAGGTGCCTGAGTTAAACTTCATTCAACAAAAATAAGTTTATTTATTAAATTTATGTAAATACCTGAAAATCATTCATAAAAAAACCCCGATAAACGGGGTTTTCTTTACATAAATACGTTGCTTATGCAGCGTTTTCTTTCTTGATTAGGTTCAAGGCAGAGCCTTCTTTAAACCATTCAATTTGTTGTGCATTATAGGTATGGTTAGCCATAATCGCATCTTTTGAACCATCTGCATGAACCACCTCAACAGTGATTTGTTTTCCGGGAGCAAAATCCTTCAGGTCGATAAAATTGAAGGTGTCGTCTTCTTGAATCAAAACATAATCTGATTCGTTAGCAAAGGTGATTCCTAGCATCCCTTGTTTCTTCAAGTTTGTTTCGTGGATACGTGCAAAAGACTTCACTAAAACAACTTTAACACCTAGGAAGCGAGGTTCCATAGCCGCATGCTCACGTGAGGAACCTTCCCCGTAGTTATGGTCACCCACAACAACCGTTTCAATTCCTGCGGCTTTATACTGACGTTGTACATCTGGCACACCACCGTATTCGCCAGTTAATTGGTTTTTTACAAAATTGGTTTTTTCACCAAAAGCATTGACTGCTCCAATCAAACAATTATTAGAAATATTATCCAAATGACCTCTAAAGCGCAACCAAGGACCAGCCATAGAGATATGGTCGGTAGTACATTTTCCGAGGGCTTTGATTAATAGTTTAGCGCCCGTTAAGTTTTCGCCATCCCATGGAGCAAATGGGCTCAATAACTGAAGGCGTTCAGAAGTTTCACTTACTTTAACCTCAACAGAAGAACCATCTTCTTGTGGAGCGAGGTAGCCATTTTCTTTTACGTCAAATCCAAGCGGTGGTAATTCCATTCCTGTTGGTGGATCTAACTTTACCTCTTCTCCATTTTGATTGATCAACACATCCGTCATTGGATTAAAGTCGAGTCGACCAGAAATAGCAACAGCAGCGACCATTTCAGGAGAAGCTACAAAGGCATGCGTATTTGGGTTTCCATCTGCTCTTTTCGAAAAATTTCGATTGAACGAGTGAATGATCGAGTTTCGCTCTTGTTTGTCTGCACCTTCTCGTGCCCATTGTCCAATACATGGCCCACAAGCGTTGGTGAATATTTTAGCGTTTAAATCTTCAAAAATGGACAATAAACCATCGCGTTCAGCAGTGTAACGCACCTGCTCTGAACCTGGGTTAATTCCAAATTCTGCCTTGGTGATCAAGTTCTTTTCAACAGCTTGTTTGGCAATCGAAGCAGCACGTGATAAATCTTCGTAAGAAGAGTTGGTACACGATCCAATTAATCCCCATTCAACCTGTAAAGGCCATCCTCCTTCTTTGGCTACTTTGCTCATTTCTGAAATAGGTGTAGCTAAATCGGGTGTAAAAGGTCCATTTATGTGTGGGGTGAGTGTATTTAAATCAATTTCGATTACTTCATCAAAGTAATCTGCAGGATTAGCATATACTTCTGGATCAGCTGTTAAGTGCTCTTTTACCTGATTGGCAGCATCAGCAACATCATCTCTATCGGTTGCTCTTAAATAACGCTCCATGGATTCATCGTAACCAAAGGTTGAAGTGGTTGCCCCTACTTCTGCACCCATATTACAAATGGTTCCTTTTCCCGTACATGACATAGATTCGGCACCTTCGCCAAAGTATTCAATGACAGCGCCTGTTCCTCCTTTTACCGTAAGGATACCTGCTACTTTAAGGATTACATCTTTTGGTGCAGTCCAACCGTTTAGTTTTCCGGTTAACTTAACTCCAATAAGTTTAGGGAATTTCAATTCCCAAGCCATATCGGCCATAACATCTACAGCATCTGCACCACCAACTCCAATGGCTAGCATTCCTAGTCCACCTGCGTTAACGGTATGCGAATCGGTTCCGATCATCATCCCCCCTGGGAAAGCATAGTTTTCCAAAACCACTTGGTGGATAATTCCAGCGCCTGGTTTCCAAAACCCAATACCGTATTTATCTGAAACAGACTCTAAAAAATTGAATACTTCTGAAGAAGTAGAATTCGCCGATTTTAAATCTTGTGTAGCACCTTCTTTGGCTTGAATTAAGTGATCACAGTGAACCGTGGTAGGAACAGCTACTTTTGCTTTTCCTGCTTGCATGAATTGCAACAAGGCCATTTGTGCTGTTGCATCTTGACAGGCAATCCTATCTGGCGCAAAGTCCACATAGTCGTTCCCTCGAGAAAAAGCGCGTTGAGACGTGCCTTCCCAAAGGTGAGAATACAAGATTTTCTCCGATGCGGTTAATGGTTTTCCTGTTAACTTTCTTGCTTGTGCAACACGATCTTCCAGTCGTGCATAAACTGCTTTGATCATTTCAATGTCAAATGCCATAATCCAATTATTTTAGGGTAGTAAAATTACAAAATTATGCAACAGATTTTACTCGTTTAACAGATTAAATTGACCTATTGAAAAATAGTCAAAATAATGGTATTTTTAATGCGAATCAATTCGTCATTAAATACAAAGAATCAAAATTACGTTGATCCAAACTAATATTCATTTTATGCAATCACCCTTTCAAAAATACAAAGCACTAATTTTAATGCTATTCTTGGGCGGCTTAATAAGCTTTGTCGATAGTTTTATTCTGGACGGACAGTTTAAAGGAATCGAAGAACACAAACATTTAATCTACCTTGGAACATTGGTCGCTGGACTCGCAGTTGTTCTAGCCATTGTTTTAAAAGAAGACAATCCTACCGATTAGCCTTATCTTTGTTAAAAAAAGATGCAGCATTTTACAAAAGAAGCCATCGATGAATTGGCCTCCCGCTATAAAAACAACTTAATCAACAGTGTTTCTGGTTACAAGTCTGCCAATTTGATTGGCACAAAGTCGAAAGCCGGGAAAACTAATTTAGCTATTTTCAATTCAGTCGTTCACTTGGGAAGCAATCCTGCCCTGTTAGGTTTTATACTTCGACCAACAACCGTTCCCCGACACAGTTACCAGAACATGAAAGAAAATGGAGTGTTTACCATTAATCATATAGCCCAACAACAAATTGAAGCGGCGCATCACACGTCGGCCAAGTACCCAGAAGAGGTCTCTGAATTCGAGCAAAGTGGTTTATTGGAAGAATACAAAAACGACTTCTTCGCTCCTTTTGTTAAAGAGGCCCCTATCCAGATAGCGTGCTCTTATGTCAATGATTATTTAATCGAAGAAAACAACACCTTGTTGGTTGTTGGTGCAATCGAGCATTTATACATAAAAGAAGATATGTTACTTGACGATGGTTGGGTGCAGCTGGACAAAGGTGAGATTGTTACAATTAATGGACTAGATGGCTATGCGTTACCAACACTCTTGGAGCGATTTCCATACGCCCGACCAAACAACTAATTCATGGAATTTATTGCTTCCTCTCTTTTTGATTATGTGGTAAAGCATTCGCAGGCCGAACCGCCTTTATTGACAGAATTGACCCGAGAAACACATTTAAAGGTTTTGCAGCCGCGAATGTTGAGCGGGCCTCTACAGGGACGTTTTTTGAGTATACTCTCTAAACTCATTTCGCCCAAACGAATATTGGAAATTGGCACCTTTACAGGCTATGCCACCCTCTGTCTTGCCGAAGGTTTAGCAAAAGATGGACGTATTGACACTTTGGACATCAATGAAGAATTGACCGATTTTCAACGTTCCTTTTTTGATCGCTCTCCTTGGGGAAAGCAAATACATCAACATACAGGGAATGCCCTCGAACTTATC
>Ga0209533_1006064_pt1 | contig 10173 bp, 7 predicted proteins | sample COG_04_FD_184748 | JGI IMG/M metagenome (GOLD analysis project Ga0209533, IMG submission 184748) | Pelagic Microbial community sample from North Sea - COGITO 998_met_04 (SPAdes) (version 2) | ecosystem: Environmental > Aquatic > Marine > Neritic zone/Coastal water | place: Helgoland, sampling... | reverse complement strand
ATAAAATAATTATGCTCTTCCTCTCAATGGCATTATTTTCGATAATATATTTATTTTTAGATGACCATAACTTTAGTGGTGTAAATTATATCAAAGAGAAAGTGAAGGAAGAAGTGCTAAAAAAAAAGGTTGAGAAAAACATTAAAAAGGAAACTGATAAAGAAGGATATTCCAACTTCGATGATTTAGAAACAAAAATTGACGAAACCGTCAAACAAGCTAAAACAGAAGTCGAAGAAAAGGAATTAATACACGAAAAAATGAACGTAACAATTGGACAAAAATTTTTTAATCGCATTTATTTTTCAATTTCAACTGGAACTCTTCTTGGATATGGTGACATATATCCTATTTCAAACATTTGCAAAACCATTGTTATGATTCAAACTTTAATTACTATTTCATTGATCGTATATTAATTTCTTCTCTTGGACATTTTTATCCTTTTTATTAAATTGTTTTACTTCTTGGATTATTTCTTGTGGATAATCCATGTCTTCTAGTATTTGTAGTGCTCCTTGTACTTTTGAGATTCCCTTCTTTATCTTATATGTATACTTGTATTTGTCTTGTTCTTGGATCACATTCATTTGATAGTTCTGAATGTGTTCATTCTTCTTTAGTTTCGAACAAATTTTATTATAATGAGTAGTTAAAATGAAATCTACGTTTTGATATTTGGTTAAATATTTTAAAAACGCATATCCCGTTTTGGTTGCTTCGTCAGGATTTGTTCCCGAATACAATTCGTCAAATATACCGTAATGTCTAGATGTCTTGGACTCACTATTATAAATGACTTCAATAATCTCTTTACACCGTCTTGACTCTGCCTGAAACAAACTGTCTCTTTCAGATGTATCTGGGATGTTTAGATATGAATGAATGTGTGTATATGGATGAATAGTTCCTGAACTATAAAATCCACACCCGATTTGTTGCGAAAAAATTATATTAAGGGTAGTTGTTTTCAGAAAGGTCGTTTTTCCGGATGCGTTGGGACCAGTAATAATCATTTTCTTTTTCAAATCACAGTTATTTTTCACACAATTTTCATTGTTTAGATGCAATGGATAATATTGTTCCTTAAATGAGCATGGAGTTGTATTGTCGACTTGGACATGATGGATTGTACCATCTTCCATATGTTTCTTTATTCCACGCAAATTGTCCAAGAACCCCTCAAACCCGAAAGAATACTTAAATGTTTGCTCAAATTTCTTATTTGAATGAAATTCGTAATATATACGCAATAAATTACCTACATTTCCAATGTCAAATAGCGTGAATGTATCGGTTTCATGTTCTTGGACAAACTCATACATCTCTTTCATAACATTAATATGTTGCTTCGTGGTCCTACAAAATGGCGTGTATGTTGGTTTCTCACAATGTTGATCCACAAATTCATCCATGTTTTTAATAGACTGTCCAAGATAATGTTTTAAGAATTGTAAATGATTACTCAATTTCACGACATTATTATAGAAATGTTTGCATGACACCACATTTTGATATATTTGGTAGCAAAACATGAAACATGCCAAGAAAAAATAGATGATTCGATCGAACGACAATGACGATAAATTCGCAATTGTTTTTCCGATAAAATGGTGTTTAGCAATATCTTTCAAAACACTAATGTACATATTTACGCTAATCGGAATACCACGTAATTTTAATATAATAAAAGGGAATACTAAAAACACAATAGGTAATAATAAACTCAATACCGGTGACATCATGTTCATAACCGACATGATCTGTAAAAAACTAGATGATTTATTTAGTATTTTTAATAAATCCCACTCAATATATCCATATTTCTCCAAGAAATAATCATTGTTTATCTTAAGATCTTTGTATATGGATAATAATTGGTCAGTATCAAATTTATAATCGGGCATTGTATCGGTTTTTAATATCACTTGTTGTGTGTCTAATAAATATTGTTCATTGGAACTAAAATGATTTTTCCATTCTTGAATCATATGTTGTCCAAGAATATGAGATGGTTGAAATAATTTTTCATAAACACTTGTTTTTCCTTTTGATTCAACAAGTTCTAAATCTTCTGTGACAATTGGCGAAAGTTTGTGTAATGATTCTTGATCTACATACTTAATTGGCAATTGAAATGGACCGTAAATTGCGTCATTTTGTTCATACGTATCCACCGTGTCACTATTGTCAATGTTTAATGTTTCCGAAATCATACTATCCAAACTCTCTTTTGTATAATCAACTAAATTTGTTGCCCAAATGCTCATTATGTTAAACATATAAAATTAAACATAATGTTTTACGAATTTACGCGATAATATTCTCGAAAGATGCGGGTAATTCATGAATGGTAGATTTATAATGTTTCTCAATGTTCTTCATAATACTTACATCTTCGCGAGTAATAAAATTAATTGCCATTCCCTTCTTCCCCCATCTACCACTTCTACCTATACGATGTAAATAATTATGAACACAACGGGGTATATCGAAATTAATCACGAAACTTACTTGATGTACATCAATACCTCGCGCAGTAACATTAGATGAAATAAGCACCCTGTGTTCTCCCGTTCTAAATGATTGTAGAGACGCATGTCGTTCCTGTGTAGTCATGTTACTATGAATACAACAAACCGCACATCCATCCTTTTTCATAGCATCATATAAATCAATGACACGATTTACACTGTTTGCGTAAATAATTGTTTGGTTCACTGTAAGTTTGCTAAACAAATCCATTATTGTCGCATATTTATCATGATCGTTCAATAGAGCAATATAAAATTGCTGAATTCCTTCCAAATTCAGTTTCTCTGCCTCCATAGTAATACGCTTTGGTGACTTCATAAAACGATCTGTGAGTTCTAATATTTCTTTAGGAAGAGTTGCACTGAAAATTGCCGTTTGAATATCCTCGCCAAATGTAACAAACATTTGTTTTATATTATCAATAAACCCACCTGAGAGCATCTCGTCTGCTTCGTCTAATACAAATAATCGAATATCCTTTGTTTGAATATTACCCCTACGCATCATATCATTTACACGTCCAACCGAACCAACAATAACATGTGGGGTATTAGTTCTCAGATCATATGCGTCATCAGATACAGATGTACCTCCCACCAAAAGTTTTATTTTTAACCCTTCCAACATAGATCCAACGGAAGTAATCACTCCATAAATCTGTTTCACCAGTTCATGGGTAGGTGCTAATATTAACACTTGTGTTGTGTTACTCGACAAATCTAATCTCTGTAAAGAAGATATTGTAAACGCACCCGTTTTACCCGTTCCAGAAGGTGCTTGCGCAATCACATCGTGCTTCTCCAAAATAGGTAATATAGCAGTTTGTTGTATTTGACTGGGTTTTTCAAACCCGTGAGAATATATTCCTCTCAAAATATTATCATCAAAATCAAAGTCATCCCAATTGGATATGACCTTTATCTCCTCATTTTCCATACTATTTGTAGTTGTATCCATTATTTAATATAAACAAATAACTATTTAACTTGTTTCGTAGTAAATAATATAAATAATAAATCTGTTATTAATATAGACATGACAACTATAATACAATATAAATTAAGCGATATTCAGTCTATTTATGAAAACAACGAATATGAATTGTTAGATAATGTTAAAGAGATATTCTCGAATTTAGATAAATTGATTCCCAATGAACAATTGAATCAAATACCATTGATACGAAGCGATCGAAGTTACGATCGCAATCACAAACAACGAAATAGACGTCAACGTAACGGAGGACGTGGATATTCTTCGACAAATGATATGGATAATTGGGAAGCAATCCGCGATTTTAAACCTACTGAAAAGAAAGAGGTTATTGGATTGGACAAACAAATCAACGAATTACGTTCTTTCTTGAATAAAATGTCCAAAAATAATTATGACGTTCAAAAGGGATTGATCGTAGAAAATATTAATAATCTATTTAATAACGAGAATATGGAAAATGATGATATAAATAAAGTAGTAGATTGCGTTTTTGACACATGTAGCACTAGTAAATTTTTGTCGGATTTGTATGCGGATTTATATGTAGAACTGATTGGACATCATGATATTTTTGGAAATAAGTTGGATAATATTCTATCCGTATTTAAAGATAGTTTGAATAATATTACCTATGTGAGTCCTGACGAAGACTATGATGGATTTTGTAACAACAATATAATTAACGAATCCCGTAAAGCAAATAGTATGTTTATCGTAAATTTAATGATTCGAGATATGATCAGTGAAAATGATTTTATAGAACTATTAAAAATGATGCAAAAAATAAGTTTAGAATATATTAACATGGAAGACAAAGGCAATGAAGTGGAAGAAATTACAGAGAATGTCTTCTTGCTTGTGACACATTCTAAGGAATTATTAAGTTCGCACGATTCGTGGATCCCTATTAAAGAGCATACATCACATTTTACAACCTTAAAGGCAAAGGATTATCCCAGTTTGTCAAATAGGTGTCGATTTAAATATATGGATATGTAGATATTTCGTTTTCATTATATAAAATATAAAACTAATATATAATGAGAAATCCTTGCGAAAAGTGTCCCGTTTCACTCATATACAATCCACCTATTTTACCATATTGGTATAGAAAACCGTTATATTCTAACAACGCACTTGTATTTTATAAATCAAATAGTTTACCATCTTGTGGTGTTGGGTCTGTTGTAAACTCACGCGCCATTGCTAGACGAACATAATATGCTGTCTCGTTTTTCATATCATAATAAGTTTTGTTTATTATGTTAGTCATCCCACGAAATCAATTATATTCGAATACTTTATTCCTTTTTAGGTGGAGGTGGACCTCATCCACCCTTCATCAAAGATGACTTTTTAGGTTTCGAAAAATATAATACACACGCAATTGCGAGAATAAAGATGTATATCCATAACTGACTAAAGATATTTATCATAGAATCGATGGGTTGTGTAAGTTCGAAATAGGGAATGCGAAATTTACTGACTTCTAATGGCGATGTCATTATATATTATTAAAACGTTTTATTTTGCGTATATGAAAGAAATACAAATATCACTACACAATATATATGGTATATTCCAATTTGAATTCTACTATCTTTTATAAAGAATCGGGAACTATTGATGCCGAAGATATTGGTCATGAAAGTACATTATATGAAATGGAACTATTTAATAAACAAATTGTTATATGTTTTGGAAAAATAAAACATACTTTTATCCAACGCAATGTTGTATATGTTCCTATTTATTTAGTCGTTCATTACAAAACCAAACAACAAATCGGTGTTTTGGAATTAGACAAAGACGATGCTTTAGGTCTCTTTGATGATGATAATGATATAAATTTGTCTAAAATACCACAACCTATATTGTTTGGTTTTGTTGACGAAGAATACATTGATAGATCTAGTTCGAATTCTTTGAGTAGTGTAAAACTACAACATTCTATTGAAAAACAAACCGAAAAAGAAGAAAGTTCTGATGAAAATATCGAATTGGAAATTGATGAAATAGACGACGAAGATGATTTCCATAGTGTAAAAGTAAAAAGTTCTAAATTATCAGGGGAAATGAAAAAAGCAACCCAACTTTTAGAAAAAGGCGTTTTTTCGATTGATCCTAAAATTAAAAAACTCAATCCTTTGATTGAAGAAACACAGGAAATTGCCAACGCAATTAAAGAAAATTACGAATCATCTCACAAAAACAATTGGTTACAAGAATATATGAAAAATGAACATTATGGGATTCATGATGTAGAAAGTAATGGAGATTGCTTTTTTGCGGTTATTCGCGATGCGTTTCAACAAATAGGGTATAAAACAACTGTTGCTAAACTTCGCGCTATTGTTGCGAAAGAAGTAACCGATGAAGTTTTTCAAAATCACCGGGTTTTGTATAATGATTTAAAAGGCACCATTAATGAATACAATAAGGATTTAAAATCTATTAAAAAAAATATTGAAGAAACACTGAGTAAACGGGCAAAAAAAGCAACAGATAAATCGGAATTGAATTCGATTTTACAAGAAACTGATACACTTAAAATAAAACACAAGGAAATTATGCGCAATAAACAAGCTGCTCAATCTATGATTGACGAAGATTTAGGAAATTTACAAGCAATTGACAGTGTCGACAAATTCCGCGAATTTATTCAAACATCTGGGTTTTGGGCAGATAGTTGGGCAATTTCCATCTTGGAATATAACTTGAAAGTGAAATTTATTTTACTTTCAGAACGTTCGTATTTAGATAATGATCTATACAATGTTTTGCTTTGCGGTGAAGTATATTCCAAAATACAGGATGAAGGCAGATTTGAACCCAAACATTATATTATGACTACCTTTAGTGGAGACCATTATCGTTTAGTTACATACAAAGAAAAACGTCTATTCGAATTCTTTGAGATTCCTTATCATATCAAAGCACTTATTACAAACAAATGTTTAGAAAGCAATTCGGGAGCGTTTGGTGTTATTCCTGAAATTAAAAATATGAAAATGAAAATGGGATTGGATGAAGAAGATGAAATTGTAGAAGATTTAGAAAATAGTTCAATTTATAATAAAGATGTTGTGTTTGTGTTTCATCGAAATTCAAGTGGTTCTTTTAAACCAGGTATGGCAAAAAATGTGAAAGAATCTATCCCATCCGATAAGCGTTCTGAATATATTAGTTTGTCCAAGATAAAGGATTGGCGTCGTAAATTAGATGATACATGGTCAGACGCACCATTTGAAGTTGATGGTAAAAAATGGTTGTCAGTAGAACATTATTATCAATCTTCTAAATTCAGATTACATAATCCCGATTTTGCGAATTTATTTTCACTAAATTCTAGTGAAAGTACAATCGCGAAGGATGTGGATTTAGCTATTTCTGCTGGAAGCAAATCCGGTCGAGCAACTGGAAAAGCAAAGTCGAAAGTCAAAGGTGATACACTTTTACGCCCTAAAGGTATTGAAATTGACCCTCAGTTTTACGGAGAACGTAGTCAACAAGAACGTATTAAAGGATTACGGGGGAAATTTAGTAATGAAGATATGAAAAAATTATTGTTGGCAACTAGTCAAGCAAAATTAGTACAATATAAACATGGTTCAAATGGAGAAACTGATCATATGTTGATGACGATTCGAAATGAACTAAGGGGGTGATTTAAACTATTCATAATATATATCAAAAATATAGTATGAATGAAAGAAGTGTTTCTATTGTTGAAAATTTGCCTAAATCAAAACAACAATTCTTGACATCTACACTTTTAGACAATATATATCAAACGTTTCATAAATGTGAAGAAAAATGGTTAAAAGATGAAATCGTTTTAACCACTTCTAACATTGTTTTTCGTGAACAATTAAATGTCGAATCTATTAAACAAATACAATCCGTTGAACCTCATATTACGAAAGTAGTTCTAAATAAACCGTATTTTGAACAAACATTTCAGTTACAATTAGGAACCAATAAGTATAATATTACTTTTTATCATCCTAAAAATAAAGTTCCTAAATCTCAAATACAATCCTATTTTTCAGATTGTTGTATGAAAATGTATATTTGGTTAGGTTATGTTCAACCCTTTATTCGTAAGAATTGTAGCAGAAATATGGATATTTTTATTTGGTTTACGAATGAGAAAAAACAACTAGAACAACAAGAGAAACACTTTACTTCAAAACACGCAAATAGTGCGTTTACAACATCATGTAAATCAGAAACAACGATTTGTATTTATCGAAAAGAAGAATGGTTCAAAGTATTTATTCATGAAACATTTCATAGTTTGGGGTTGGATTTTTCACATATTATGAATGATAAATATGAACAACAGATTGTTTCGCTATTTCCAGTAAAAAGCACGCAAGGAATCCGCGTGTATGAAAGTTATTGTGAAACATGGGGCGAATTATATCATATTTTATTTGTTGCGTTTTTTCAAACTACGAATTTAAGAGAATTTCAAACAATGTCAAAGGATTTGTTTTTAAACGAATTGCAATTTTCAGCATTTCAAGTTATAAAAATATTGAAACATTATGATACATATTTGACATATGAATCGTTTATTAAACACGAAACCCCCATTGTAATCGAAAGTACGTCTGTTTTGTCATACTATATTATTAAATTCGTGTTATTATTTTATTGTAAGGAATTTGAATTATGGTGTAAAAATCACAATGGTGTACAATTGTTTATTAAATTCCAAACAAAACATATTTTATCGTTTTATGAATTTATTTCTTCTAAATATCGATCTTCGGTCATTGTAATGTATTTAAGAGAAATAGAAAATAAATTCAATAATTTGAAATTAAATCCAGAACTGAAAGAAACAATGAGAATGACGTTGAACGAAATATAAAATTGAATGAACGAAATAAAATTATAACAGTATTACATAAATAATCAAAAATATATGGGGGTTAAATGTTTAAATCGTTATTTAACGCAACAATGTCAAAAATCATCCATTGTAAAACAACATATATCATGCTTAAATGGAAAGACAATTGTGATTGATACAAGTATTTATTTGTATAAATACAGATCACAAGATTCTTTACACGAAAGTTTCTATAATATGATCTCTCTCTTGCGAAAATACGATATAACTCCATTCTTTGTATTTGACGGAAAACCACCACCCGAGAAAATGGATGCGCTAAAAGAGCGAAAGATGTTGAAACTGGACGCAGAAAATGAATACAATGTACTTCAAAAATCATTGGAAACAATTGAAGATAATGAATTAAAGGAAACCATATTGAGCGAAATGGAGGTTTTGAAACGGCAGTTTGTTCGAATTTCGGACAGACATGTAAAATCGGTGAAGAAAATCATGGATGCGTATGGAATTCGTTATTATGACGCATACGGTGAAGCCGATCTCACATGTGCGTATTTATGTAAAGAGAAATGTTATGGATGTATGAGCGACGATATGGATATGTTTGTATACGGATGCAACGTAGTTATACGTCACTTAAGTTTGATAAACGAGACAGTGTTGATCTATTATATGGATAATATTTTGTCAGATTTAAATATGCGTCATAGTATGTTTAAGCAAATATCTGTGTTGTCGGGAACTGATTACAATATTCACGATAATGATGTTTCACTATTTGAAACATTAAAATGGTTCAAAGAATATAATCGTAAAGATAGGGATAATGACACCGATATAGAAAAGGGGTTTTATCATTGGTTACAAAAGAATACAAAGTATATTAAGAATTTTGAATCATTGGAGCAAATTCATTCTTTATACAATATGGATTTGAAATTACCAACATTGGATAATTTAGATTTGAATATGGGAAAAAAATATAATAAACGTGAATTAGAAGAAATCATGAAAGAACATGGTTTCATCTTTGTATGATAAAATTTATAACATTCTGAATATGATATAAATTTTGAATATTCTTTTTTAATTATTTAAGGAAAATACTTAGGCAGTTGCCTCGGCTTTGATGAAGTGAGGCTTCATGTAACGCTGAAGGTTGAAGTAACTGAGCTCGTCGTCGGCACTTAGCTTGAGAAGAGTGGTAAGCTTGGCATCGGGAACGATGAAACGACCATTGTCAGGGCGCTGAAGGTTGTTGGCGCGGATATAAGCATTGATCTCCTTGCTGACATCAGTGCGTGCCATCTCAGTTCCGACAGTCTTACCAAGGAACTGAGCAAGCTCGTCGCTGATACGAGTGGGCTTGACAAATCCGGAAGGTTGACGGTTTCCGGCACGCTTGGCGCGCTTAGAGGATGCCTTGGCAGCAGCCTTAAGTTCGCGGGTTACGGACTTCTCAAGGGTCTTGAAATCTCCCTTCATGGTAGAGAAGATGCTGGAGATTTGCTGGAGCTTGGCGCTGAACTCGTTGAGTTTCTTCTGGATGACAGGGGTCTCCTCAACAACCTCGTTGGCAACAGGGGCAGCAGTAGGGGCAACCTCCTTGGGGGTGGGGGCAGACTCAGCAACCTTGGGGGCTTCGGCAGCAGCGGTGGCGGCGGCAGCCTTGGGGGCAGCCTTCTTTGCGGCGGTCTTCTTTGCGGGTGCGGGGGTAGTAGTTGTAGTTGTCTTAGCGGCTCTTACCATTCTAATTATACTATGTATAGAGGGGT
>Ga0209533_1006062_pt1 | contig 10175 bp, 10 predicted proteins | sample COG_04_FD_184748 | JGI IMG/M metagenome (GOLD analysis project Ga0209533, IMG submission 184748) | Pelagic Microbial community sample from North Sea - COGITO 998_met_04 (SPAdes) (version 2) | ecosystem: Environmental > Aquatic > Marine > Neritic zone/Coastal water | place: Helgoland, sampling... | reverse complement strand
CAGCAACAATTGGTATTGGACAAACGGGTTCAGTAGCAAATCCTTATTTAATTACAATGGTGCGTTCAATTCCTTCAGGATATACAAGTTCTACAATTTATATAAAACCAAATGGAACTCTAGATACAACAAATTATAATACAAATATTGAAGAAGTTAGATTATATGTAGATTATATATATTTAGATACTGTAGAACAAAGAGAATTCGCCAATGCCAAGCATCGTTATTTAATAGAACAATTACAATATAGTGGTAGTGAAAGTATAGAAGCTAATGCTTTAACAAAGAAAATACCATTAGTATTTAATTTACCTATAAAAGAATTATTTTGGGTAAATCAATTAGATTCTGTATTTACAATTAATGATTTATTTAATTATTCAAATACAGTAGACCCTGCTGTTTCAGCAGGTAATATTATAGATAGTGCTCAAATCTATATAAATGGTATAGAGCGTTTTAGTATTAGAAAGGCTGATTATTTTAGATTAATTCAACCTTATCAAAAACACACTAGAAGTCCAAATGGTTTTATATATATTTACTCTTTTAGTGTTAAACCAGAAGAACATCAACCCAGTGGGTGTAGTAATTTTTCAAAATTAGATACGAAAGAATTATTTTTAAATATTAAAACCAATACAGAAGTTCAACAAGCACGCGTTTATGGACTAAATTATAATATATTAAGAATTATGTCTGGAATGGGTGGTTTAGCATTTAGTTCTTAAAAAAATTAAAATTATTAATTCATTTATTTTTTTATTATTTATAATAATTATAAAAAATAATTATATATATATATATTAATAAAATTTATAAATTATAAACTTCAAATATACTAAACAATTAATAAAATTATAATGTTTTTTAGACTTATATTTTTAATACTATTTTTAATAATAGGTATTTTATTTACATTAGGATATAATTTATTTTCAATTATTAATTTTAAAAATAAATTATATAATGGTGAAATTTTTATAGATAATATGAATATTATTGATACAGAAACAAATGAAACTACTAATTATAAATATAATGACCTTAGTAGTATAGATAATAAGTATAAAACTATATTAAAATTAGTATATTATAGTTGTATACTTACATCTTGCCTTATTGGAGGAGGTATTATAGTTTCATATTTACGTATGAAATTTATTAGTAAAGTTTTATTTATAATAGCACAAATATTTATGACAATAGGATTAGGTTTCATATTATTTATGTATTATTCAAGTTCTTTTATGCAAAGTGTGTTTTTACCAAGCTATATTAGAAGTGCTTCTATTCCCGAAGAATATAAAGAAATTAATACTTCATATGGAAATGGAGGATTATTAATAATTAGTTCAACAGTAGCAATGATTGTAATTTATATTCTGTATAGTTTTATAGGTTAATCAATCATTATGTGTAAAAAATATGTTAAAAATTTGTAATAAAATTATAAAAATTGAATTATTTTATTTTATAACTTTTAAATTATTAATTATTATTTATTAAATAATAAGTAAAATGTCAAAAGAAACTAAAAGTAAAAAAACACCTACATATGTACGTAAAACAATTACACAAAAAACAAAAGATTTGATTGTTAATAGACAATATAATAGATGTGCTAATAGTTCATTAAGTCCAGCATTAAATTTAAGTGGTTATCTATGCCCTTTTTGGATATATAATAATGGAGTATTTGATGAATCGGGATATGCTATAGACCATATCGATGAAGTTAGTATAACTAGTAATAATGAATTAGAAAATTTACAAGCATTATGTCATAATTGTCACGCTGTTAAAACAAGAAAATTTAAAAATCATAAACATATGTTTACAACAACTCAATTACATCAAGGGGCAGGATTTATGGAAATAGATGAACCTTTGAAAAAGAAAAGGAAAATGGAATAAACTTATTCTTCTTCTGGTCTAACTAAACATTCTAATTTAACCCAACTTTTTTTATTTATATTTACTTCTAATACTCCTTTAATAAGAATATTCAATTCGGGACACGGTATGTGAATATCAATATTCATATCATCATTAATATTATTACATTCTCCAGAGTTATTATTAATATTATTATCACTATTATCTATATATGTCTTAATATGTTGATATAATTGTTTAATACCATCAATATTAGGTTTTAAATGTAATTCATTTAATTTTTTTAATATAGGTTTAATTTCATTTTGTCTTTGTTCTTTAGTTCTTTTAATCATTTTTATATTGTATATTATTGTATATTATTGTATATTTATTATATAAATTATAATTTATCTCTGGATACTACTTTTTATATAGTTTAAAATTATATTTTTATATTTTATTTATTAATAAAAATATAATCATATGTGTGCTAATTAATTTACATTTTTCTAATTAAATCTATTTCATAGTCATATTCTTTACTTTCTTCTTTTTCAGGACTTCCAGCACTATGAGTTTCTAATATCATTGGTATATTTTTCTTATTACATAAATGTTTAATATAAACTAATGCTTTTAAACCTTCAGGTGAATTATATATTTTACCTTTACCTATTCCACGATGTTCATCTTTTTTCTCACCTACATCATAACGTGAATCATTAATATGAAAACCTAATATATGTTTTAATCCAATCATTTTATCAAATGTATCTAAATAGTTTTTAATTCCAGATACAGTTGATATATCATAACCACTTACAAAAATATGGGCTGTATCAATAATAAAGCCAACATTTTTAATATTTTTAATATTTTTATTATCTTTATGAATACCATCCCAAATGAGTTTTAATTCTTCTATAGAACAACCAAATTCGGAACCTCTACAGGCTGATGTTTCTAAGCCTAAAGTAATATTTTTAGGCATATGTTTAGAGATTTTAATAATATTTGATACTAAATTATGTAATGCTTCTTCTTCAGATAATTTAGTTTTAAATCCAATATGTAAGACAACACATTTGGCACCAATGAGAGAACCATATTTTAAATCATATTGAATATTATCGTGTTGATATTGAATACGTCCACTCGTTGATGGATAACTACAAAAATTTAATACATAAGGAGAATGTATAAAAAGCGTTATATTGTTTCTAGATACATAGTTTTTAATAGTTTTACATTCATCAGGTTCGAGTTTGGTTTTTTGTTTAAGAGAAAAAGAAAGTTTATTACCCATAAAAATTTGTAAAGCATTACCACCTATACTTTCACCATATTTAATACCATCTAATATACTTGGTGATACGCTTATATGACATCCTAATTTAAGTTTAGTAGATTTTTTAGTAGATGTTTTAGTTTTAATAGATTTTTTAGTTTTGGTAGATTTTTTAGTTTTATTTATATTTTCTTTTGTTTGTTTCATTTTGAAAAGATTATATATTACATTATAATTAGAAAAATTATAATAGAAAAATAAAAATATAAAAACTAATAAAAAATACTATATTAATTAACTAATAGTATATCAATATATAACTATATATAATTAATAATATATAATTTTAAGGTATAATATATAAATTTTGTGGTCTTGATGTAATACTTGTAACATCATCATCAAATGAATCATAAAACATATTTAATACATCCATACGTGTTTTTTTAACATCTTCATCTGTAGGTTTAGATGGTTCTGGATAAACCATACTTGAGGTTAATAATGCGGGATGTCTATTTGGTAAATTAATAGTGTCGCTAATAATTGCTTCATCTATTCTTGGAATGGTATTGTTATTATCACATTTATTAGCATTTATCATATGTTTAAGCATTACTATATTATTAAAATCGCTTTTTTGTTTCATATAATTATTAAGCATTGAATATAAAAATATACATATACCAAATAAAATAAGTAAATGTAAAATTTGATTATTTTTACATTCTTGCCATAAACCATTTAAATCAGTATTAAACATTTTCTTTTGTAATTATATTTATGTTTTATTATTTATATTTTACTATTTATTTTTTAATATTAATATTATAATATATTTATTTATATATAATATATATTTATTTTTAAATATTTATTATAAAAATTTAATATAAAATATGTAAATTATAATAATTTATAATAATTTATAAATAAAAATATAGTAAAATAATTATGTGTATCTAGATACAATTTCATTTTTAATTTTATTTATTTTTTCTATAATACTATTTATAATTTCTAATTTAGAACTAATAAAAGTGTTTTCTTCAGTAGTATAAATATTTAATTGTAAATTACATTCATTTGGTGTTTTTTTATTAATAATAATTTGAAAATTAGCAAAATCCCAGTTCCATATAAAAATTAATAATTCTTCTTCATTTAAAATAGATTTATGAAATCTACCTTCTTTTGCTCCTAATTGATACATTCTAATTAAAGTATCATTATTACTATCTAATGTATTCATTAATTTTTTACTATATGATTGTATTGATTGTATATTATTTGTAAATTTCATATCGTGGAAAAAAGATGGGAACGCTAGGGTTGAATTACTATGATTACGTTTATTATTATCAATTGTAATAATCGTTTCTCTATCCACATTAATATATTTTTTAGTATGTATAATTTTAGGTTCTAGTTCTAAAACAGATGTAATTAAAGGAATATAATTTTCATCAAAGGCAAAATTAGTATCATACATATTTAATACATCTGATTTAGAAGAATAATAACTTAATGATATTAAATTAATATTAGTTAATGATGTTTTAATAGTATCTTCATTTAAAATAAACATTTTATGAATTATTTATAAATTATTTTTATGAATTATTTATAAATTAATTATTTAAGTAATTAAATCAAAATAAAGATTTATTAAAAATACAATAATTATAATAATGACATTATATTTATATTGAAAAATTAATAAATATAAATTAAAATAAAAATGTATTTTTATTCATATATAAAAATTGAAAAGTTAAATTTAAAGATTAAAACTATATTATAATATATTTGTATTTTTAGTTTAAATTTATCAGTTAATAAATTTAGTTGCCATAATTTGTGTAAAATAGTTAATACTATAATTATGTCAAATTTAACTACAAATCCAATTACATTTAATACAAAAAAAAATGAAGTAATACTTGATAAAGAAAAAATACATTGGAAAAAACAAAAAGCAACATTATCTAAAAAAAAATATAGTTCTATTAGTAAGTATTTAAATACAAATTATGGTAATATAATAAATAATAATAAAGGTGGATTGGTATTTGCATCTTTTGATTATAATGATGAAAGCAGTATTTATTTAATGTTTTCGCCTAATGAAGAAGATAAAACAGAATTAAACTATGATTTATATATACCTAGTATTGATAAAATAGATATAATTGAAGAATCACACGATATTGAAAAAACCGATGAAAAAATTATTGTTTATGGTAAAGTATATGGTTTGTGTGTTGATAATACAACTTATTATTTTAAAACTATTAATATTGATGAATATATAGAATTCGTTCAAAGAAATAATACAGTAAATGATGAACATATTTATGATGAATATAATTTAAATGATGAAGAATTAGAAGACAATGAAGATGATGAAGATAATATTGATGATGACTTAACAGATGACGAAGATATAAGTGATGATGAACTAAGTGATACAAATGAAGATGTTGATGATGATATAAATGGAAATGATGATTTAGATGATGATTTAAATGAAGATGATTTGAACGGAGATGATATAGATGAAGAAAAAGAGACTAAAGAAGATGAAGAAGATGAAGAAATAATAGAAGCAGTCGATGATGAAGAAAAAAATAATGATGACAATGATGGTGAAGCAGAAGAGTTAATTAATTTAGATGATGATGACGAAGAAACAATTAAAAAACCTAAACGTAAAAAAAGAGCCAATAAAAATAGTAAATTGATTAAAATAATTAATATTGATGATTTGGATGTTTTGTCTGATATTTTAATTGAAGAAAAAAAAGAGTGTATTACTACTGAAAAAAATTTACATATAAAAAGACAACAGGCACTACAAATTTTAAAAAAAATAAAATTAGAAAAAAAAACAATACATTTGATTGAAAAAGGAATTTATAATTATACTATCAGTAAATGTCATTTTAGAAAAAAAATTCCTATATGGGAAAATAATCATTTTACAGATATTTATATTAGTAAAGTTAAAAATATTTATCTAAATTTAAATAGCACTGAATATATTAAAAATGATTATTTAATAAATAAAATAAAAGAAAATGAAATTGACCCTTATGATTTAGCATTTATTGATACATTTAAATTATTTCCTGAAAAATGGTCTGATATTATTGATGAAAAGATGAAAATAGAAAAATTATTAAAAGAATCATTACAAGAATCGGCAAGTGATTTATTTAAATGTCCTCGATGTCATAAACGTAAAACAATTCATTGCGAAGTTCAAACGCGGTCTTCTGATGAACCTATGACAACATTTATTACGTGTCTAGAATGTGGTAAAAAATGGAAGAAATATTAAATAAACATAAAATTTCCAATAATATATCCTAGCATATTAATAATAATATCATATAGTTTATTATGTAATGGTTCATTCCAATATTTTTCTGGTACAAACCAATAGTTTATTAAAAATTCTCTTGTATAATCTATATGAGAAATAATATATTCAAACATTTCCCACAATAGACTTAATAATAGTATAAGTTTATATTGATTTTTAAAAAATAAACCTAAACTAAAATAGATTAAAAAATGATTTAATGATAAAATATCAATAGTAGTAGTTTTATTCATAGTTTTATTTTTTTATATTTACTTTATAGTTTCATTTATAGTTTTATTCATAGTTTTATTTTTTTATTTACTAATTATAATTTATATAGTTTATTTTTTTATTATTTAAAATAATAAAAATAAATTAAAATGACAAAAAAATCAATTTAAAAAGAAAATGGCAATTATTAATTGCCCATATGGCGCAATGGATAACGCGCAAGCCTTCTAAGCTTGAGATTCTGGGTTCGACCCCCAGTATGGGTAAACTAAACTAAATTATATTATTGTAGTATATAATTATTTTTATTATGTTTTTCTTTTTTATCATTAATTCAAAATATATTCATTAATTCAAAATATATTCATTAATTCAAAATATATTCATTAATTCAAAATTTGTTCTATAATATTTTCAACTTTAGTATTATCAACAATTAAATTTGCATCCATAATAGTGCTATCAATAATAACAACAGGTTTATTTTCTTTTTGTAATGTATCATAAAATTCAATATGTTTTACATATAAATTAGTTTGGTATTCTTTATCAATCGTGCTTTCACCATCACGATTACGGCTATTAATACGTCTTAAACTTTCTTCTAAAGAAGTATCTAATAAAACCCATTTATCTACTCGCATAGGCATAATATAACTCCACATAGACCACCATTTATTATACATATTCATTCTTAATTCACCAATAGAATCTTTTAATAATTCTAAAAATATATACTTATCCGTCCAAATACTGCGTTCTAAAATATAAACATCAGCATCTTGATTATTATATAATTCTTCAATCACACTTTCAATACGTGTAATAAAACTATAGGTTTGAAATTCATAACAATGGTTAGGAATATCTTTGTAAAAATATTGTAATACACCTGTATCATTCCATAATTTAACAGGTTCATAAATGGCTTTTACTTTTAAGTTACCATATTTATTTATTTTATTAGTTGTTTCATTATTTCTTTCATTATTTATTTCTTTTTCAATTAAAGAAATAACAGTTGTTTTACCAGCTCCAATAACTCCATCTACAATAATAAACTTTTTTTTAGGGTCGGCTAATAATTCTTGAACTTTTTTAATCTTTTCAGATTTAAAATCAATATTTAAATCTATTTCTGGCATCATAGTTAATAATTTTAATTAATTAAAAATATTATTTAAATTAATAAATTTATAAAATTACTTTATAATGTATTAAAGAATAAAGTAATTTTATTTAAATAATTAATGTATTTTAAATTTCAATTTTTAAACTTAACTTTTTTTTATATTTTTATATTTTTAAAATAGAGTTTATTTTTTAAATTTAATAAATTAGAAAAATAAATAACAATTTTTTTATAAAGTATATTTATCTAAAATATTAATTAATAAATAAAAAATAAAAATATTAATAAATAAAAATGTTTTACACTTTACATCTCATATCGTCTTCCGTATAAATTAATCCTTCTTTTTTATAAATAGTTCTGGAACCATCAGCAATTGGTATTTCACTATCAAAACTGACTAATTCTTGATATGTAAATTCTCTTGATGAAAAATTATCTATTTTAGTATTAAATTCTTCCATATCTATTGTATTTCTCATTTTTTCTAAATTATTTATATAATTTTGAGTAATATATTCTACTCTTTCTTTTGGTATATCATTACGAACTACTAATATCATTCTAGATGAATATGTATCTAGATAACTATATTTATTTTCACTTTTATGAAATTTATTTAAATCCACAGCACGAGGTTTAATGTGTTGAAAATATTTTTTAATAAGTGAGTTGAAATTTTCTCTTACATTTACTGTTTTTAAATCATCCATTAATGTTTTAGAATAAAGTTCTTGTTGATTTAATGTAGATGGTGGCATTATATTATCTTCACTAGTTGTTCCTTGTTGATTATTTAAATCAAAATTAATAAGATTTGAAAGATTATTACGAGCATCTAGAGTTGGTTTTTTCTGTATATGAATATATCTAAGTTGCATTGTTTTAGACATATCTAAAAGCAATTTATTTTTAGGATGTAAAACAACGAAAATTGCATCATATTTATCTTCACGAAATCCCTTTATCAACTCTTCTAACTCAGTTTCTATAATTTGTGTATCATTATAACTATTATTTGTAATATCTATTCCATAAGCCGAACATATTTTAATATAATCATAATAACTATCTGCTAATATACCTATTTTTTTATCTTTAATATCTATAAATTCTACTATGTTTGAAAAATTATTTGCTATTAAATAAAAGTCTCTATCAAAACCAACACCAATCGCACTAAAATTAATAGGAGGGTATAAATTACCTAATATTTTCTCATCTTCTAATTTATTTTGAGATATATTAAATGTTTTTGCTAATAAACGTGTTAAATACCGACAGTCTGTTTTAATATATCTACTTAATAATTCTTCACTTATAAAAGCAATGTCAATCTCATTATTTATAAATTTATAAATGACTTCTATGTTTGTCATACATTTCATTTGTTTTACAGGATAAATAGCACGGCGGAAATAATTACCTACTAAATATTCATACGAACCAGTTGTATAATAACAATAATTAATTAAAGGTAGTGAAATTGAGTTTTTAACAACAATGTGCTTATTTTTATCACGTAAATAAGAATTGGTATCAAACTCAACAGTATTTGAAAGTGATGGTGTTAATGAAGAATATTGAGATGTAAAGGCTTCTGTAATAGTATCATTTATTGATTTACCATTTATGAAATTTATAATCATAGGTTTAATATATTCAGTATAAATAGCAATAATAACAATTAATGATAGAAATGCTATTATTATAGTGTTAGTTGTTATATTATTTAATATAGTCATTCTGGATACTACTTTTTTTATACTTATAATTATTATTTATTTTTTATTTATATATAAGTTAATATTTATATTTTATAATTTTAGTTTATATTTTATAATTTTAGTTTATATTTTATAATTTTAGTTTATATTATATAATTTTAGTATATATTATATAATTTTAGTTTATATTATATAATTTTAGTTTTTACTTTTTATAATTTAAGTTATGTTAATGTTATATATAATTTAATCCACTATAATTATTTATCATACTTAATACTAATCCAACCATACCATAATAATGACTTTTACTCCAATCTTTACCATCACATTGTATAAATAGCATTAATAATAATACTCCTAATGAAAAAAATAATTTTGTTTGTAAAATAAATTTACTATTTTGTATATCACATTTATTTGTATAGATTAAATATGTAGAATGTGTTGAATAGATACAAAATAAACCAAATATACGAACCATATGTATATGAACATTATCTGGTTTAACATTTGTCATTAAATGTAAAGCGAGTTCTGGCA
>Ga0209533_1006060_pt1 | contig 10179 bp, 17 predicted proteins | sample COG_04_FD_184748 | JGI IMG/M metagenome (GOLD analysis project Ga0209533, IMG submission 184748) | Pelagic Microbial community sample from North Sea - COGITO 998_met_04 (SPAdes) (version 2) | ecosystem: Environmental > Aquatic > Marine > Neritic zone/Coastal water | place: Helgoland, sampling... | reverse complement strand
TCGGGCTCGACCTCAACATCAACCTCCTCATCAACCTCATCAACCTGAGCCTCCTCATCCTCATCAACCTGAGCCTCCTCATCCTCAACCTCATCAACCTGAGCCTCCTCATCCTCATCCTCATCAACCTGAGCCTCCTCATCCTCATCAACCCGAGCCTCCTCATCCTCATCCTCCTCCTCCTCCTCATCCTCATCAACCCGAGCCTCCTCATCCTCATCAACCCGAGCCTCCTCATCCTTATCAACCCGAGCCTCCTCATCCTCATCAACCCGAGCCTCCTCATCCTCCTCCTCCTCATCCTCCTCCTCTTCCTCCTCCTCTTCCTCCTCCTCATCCTTCTCTTCTGCTTCATCAACCTGAGTCTCCTCATCCTCCTCATCCTCCTCATCAACCTGAGCCTCCTCATCAACCTGAGCATCGGCTTCTGCTTCATCAACATCCTCCTCATCCTCCTCATCCTCCTCATCCTCCTCATCCTCATCCTCCTCATCAACCTGAGCCTCCTCATCAACCTCATCGTCGGCTTCTGCTTCATCAACTTCAGATTCGTTGCCCTCAAAATAAAAATCAAAATCAATATCGACTTCATCAATATCGTCCTTGCCTATGCTCCCACTACATTCATTCGGAATCAGTTCATTGTGAATGTACTTGCTATATCTCCCCTCATTTTCCATGGAAAATGCGCTTCGATCTCCATCACTGGATTCTGGTTCCTCGATAATGGGTACGTCTATTTTAAGAGCCGAGTATGAACCCGTTGGAAATACTCCTCGGAACGGTGTGGGTGGGCGTTCAACAGCAGAGTTGATACCCCCTCTGGAACCGTTTTTTTTGGTATTTTTCTGTGTTTCGTCGTCGGGTGACGTACAATTACAGAATATGTTGTATAGGGTGGAAAAGAATAAACCCATTTGTTATACATTGTATGCGGTGTTCCTTTAAATATTTTAAAAGTAGAGAAAATATTTAAATTACAATAAGTCGTGTTTGGATGGGGATATGTATTTTGAAGGAGAATATTCGTTTATGCTGAAGAACATGCGTGGGACGCGGTTGCTTAGTATGCGGGGTGCTCTGGGGACGCGAGTGTATATTTCTCGAATAGTATCATTTTCATTCGCCTTGGGTATTTCTATGGTAAGTTTAGATGTGGTTGCGGTGATTATTTTTTTCATTCTGGGTGCGGAGGGGATGAGATTGTATATTTCTGGTATGGTATCATTTTCCCCCATATCCGGTATTTCTATGGTAAGTTTCATTCTGGCTTCAGTGATGGTGGTTTCCAACGAAGAATTTGATGTTTGTATGGTACTTTCTGTTTTCCGCATATATACTAAATAGTAAAAAACATTTAAGATTAAATTGAATATAGTTATGTATGTCCAAAAACATTGAGGAAACCCAATATTTGGAAATGGCTGGGCGAATAATAGACGCCGGAAACATTGAGACTGGGCGAAATGGTGTCACGCGCTGCCTTTATGGCGAGAAGATGGAGTTTTCTCTTGAGAATAATGCGCTTCCGTTGCTGACATCCAAGAAAGTGGCGTGGCGCACATGCCTTAGGGAGCTTTTATGGTTTATCAGTGGAAGTACGAGTAACCACGACCTTCAAAAAAAGAAGGTTAAGATTTGGGATGGGAATAGCACGCGTGAGTTTCTGGATTCGCGCAACCTGCACCACCTCGAAGAGGGTGATTTGGGACCGGTCTATGGTCACCAATGGCGGCACTTTAACGCACCTTATACGAGACATGATGCGGATTATGCTGGACAGGGTACAGATCAGTTACAAACGGTGATTGATCAGCTGAAGAATGATAGGCAGTCAAGGAGGATTATATTATGTGCGTGGAATCCTGCGCAGTTGGACGAGATGGCGCTTCCTCCATGTCATGCGTTTGTTCAGTTCCATGTATCTGAAAACAGTAAGTTGATATGTTGTCTTTATCAGCGTAGTGGGGATGTGGGACTGGGTGTCCCTTTCAATATAGCAAGTTATGCGTTCCTGACTCACCTCTTGGCTCACCATACGGGACTAAAGGCTCATAAGTTGATACACTTTATAGGAAATGCTCATGTTTATGAGACGCATGTGGAAGCGCTCAAGGAACAGTTGATGAACCCGACCACAGTGTTTCCTACATTGAATATCGTTTCCCCGCGAAAGGACAATATAGAGGACTATGTTGAAGAGGATTTTGTGGTGGTTGGTTACACGGGTGGAAAGGTTGTGAAGATGGATATGGTTGCATGATGTGGAATTGGCATGTATGACATAAAAGATGTATGTGGTGTTAATTTATACGGGCAATTCTTTTTTTAGGAAATAAAGTGTATGTGTCCATGATCGGAATTTTTCATTTGTTTGTAGGGGAGTGACGGATACATATGATGGTCGCGTGAGTAAATATATCCATATCAAAATACACGCCCCCAGAGAGCTCAATCCAATAAATATTTCGGTAGATTTCAAAATACAACATTCCTCTCTGTCTTCTGAACAACACGTCATATAATTATCATGATTAGTTGCTTCGTTTTTATTTATGGTTTCGAAAAAGTTACACATTTCAGAGTCTTGATAATAAAATATTTCTTCTGATCCACATTGTAGTGTTGGTTGTGATGTTGGAAAAGACGTAGGGATTGAGGTAGAACTAGGCTGACAACAGTCGTCGTAATTATCCGCACAACAATCGACGACGGTTTTGCAAATCTCACAAGTGTCTGAAAATATCTCACTCAAATCGTTGCGCAAGCACGTTATATCTTGACTGGGTGTGTATAGATAGCCATTGTTTGATATAGGGCATATAATGTGATTGTAGATAAATTTATCGCAATTACTTAAGCATGTCATTATTGACAATGTTTAATTTATATTGTTTAGTTTAAACTTAAACTATGAATCAATTTTATATAGTTAAGACCTCTGAATGTTGGTAATAATAGTTAATGACATTTATGTATGGGTCGGGGTGGATCCGAATCAATCAGACCCAAACACATGGATGCCGGATATGATGAGACCGGTTCCTAAAAGTTGGCGTGTTGTGATAACTTCTTTGAAGAATAGGAACCCGGTAAGAAAGAGGGCGACGGTTTCTGCTCCAGCCATGACTACCCGAATGTTTCCGAGGGGTGCGTTGGATGAAATACCGCGGATCCAGAAGAAGTTTCCGATGAAGAATAGGAAGCCCGCGGCGATGGCGAATGCGAGTTGGATATTGAATGCGTGGTCTGTGAAAAGTTTGGTGCGTCCGCCCCCGAGAACGAGGAATCCGATTGCGGCGACGCCGACCGCCACACCGAATGCGATGGATACGCCCCGGTAGTCGGTATTTCCCATAAACGACTTGCGCAAGCATATTTGTCCTGTAACGAACAGTGCTACTGCGATATAGATGCTTATCATCCACGAAGTTGGTCTATTTTTATGTACGGTGGATAGAACGGGGGTCATTGTGTATGTGTATTATGGTGGGATTTTTTATCGGATGACATAGTATTTTATCCCTTATCTCGCCTCCGCCTCCGCCTCCGCCTCCGCCTCCGCCTCCGCCTCCGTCTCAGTCCCGGTTCCAATTTCGCGCGTACTCATTTCTATATCGGTGTCAGACCAACTGTCGGCGTCTTCCAGTTTTCGGTTGATGTGTAGTTGATAGCCATGATGGGTGTAGAATTGGGCTTGAACGAGAAATCTCCATCGTAGGATCGCGCATGGGGGTTCGGGTATATTATGAACGAATAGTTCTATATTGTAGTTATGTTTGTCTTCTGTTGTTAATTCTCCGAGAGACAATTGATGGGAATGGTCGTGCATGTATAAATAAAGACATAAAAAATTACGTTATATATAAAATAATGAGGTGTTAAGTGACAATAGCTATACAGGCAAAAGAATCGATCGATTCAACGTGTGTATTCTGAAAAATATTAAATAGTGTAATATTTAATATTTAAAATTGGTAAATGTCTATATGGACGTAGGATAAATTTAATTGGTTCCCCCGGTGGAACCGAAACCTCCTTGTCCGCGATCGGTGTGTCCGAGGTCTTCGGGTGACGATACAAGTTGAACATGCACGCGCCGAAGGTCGGGTGCGCATATCTGGAGGAGTCGTGATCCCTCATTGATTGTGTATGGCGTTGCGTTTGGCTTTTTGTCGAATAGGGCACATAGATTTCCGCGGTAACCGGTGTCGATGATGCCTACCGAATTGGCCAGGCGTAGGGGGGTCTTGTAGATACTGGATCTCGGATAAACGTAGAACGGCATAGGGTCCATCGAAACGGAGTCGAATGCTGCAGCACGAATCTCGAGGTTATATTTGACGACATCTTCGTCGCGACCAATTGTAAAAAAGGTTGGGCTGAAGAGATCAAATCCTGAGTCAAAGAACATGGACTTTATCGCTGCGTTATGTTTGGCGACGTGGTTGGTGTATTTGGTTACCAGTTCGTCGTTGTCGTGTAGGCAGATGTATAGTTTAAGGAGCATGATAGGAGGAGGGTCGGGTGGTAACAATATTGTCGGGCGTAATATAGTGGTCGTTATCGAATCCATCTCCTGTGTTGGGGGTGTGTTTGCGTTGGAGTTACCCATTGTGTTGTATAGTAAATAAATAAAAAGTATCTAAGTTTGTATTTATGAATAATAAAATAATATGGATGTATGTCTGTGATATTTTAATGGATAATTAAATCATCCACCAAAGTAATACAATATCATAATAATATATAATGAGTGAAACACTAATTCGGGAAAAATTAATATATGAGTTAAATGATATTTCTGCCCAAATAGCATTGTTAAACGAGACATTACCAGAATACGATGTATGTAAGAAAAAATTTAAAGAGGAGCAAGCCACAGAGAAAGAAGGTACATTTAAATACAATCAGGCAATTATCTGTCATGATGGGATAGATGATAAGGTAAAAAATTTAAAAGTTGAACTTAAAGAATTAATGTCCAGGTTGGATGAAATTGTGAAAAAAATACCTTATGCGAAGGGAGGTAAAAAGGAAAAAGGGGGTGCGGGAAAAACGAGAAAGGGTGCGGGAAGAAGGGGTGTGGGAAGAAGGGGTATAAGAAAAACGAGTATAAGAAAAACGATAAAGAGAAAGAGAAAGGGAAATAGAACGGGAACGGGAAGGGGAAAGGGACAATGAACGATATTTAAATAGATATTTAATACATTAAATTAATAACGGTATTTTTTAAGTTTTACAACATGGTTTGTAGATTACACAAGTAGTTCGGTTATGGTTTTAACTACACGGGACGATAGCTTGCGGGACTTGCCGTCTCCTCCATATATTTTGAATCCATCGAGAGTCGCGGGGTTGTCCCTGAGCGCATCGACAAGATTGGGTACGGTTGCGAATTGTTCCATGAGTGCTGATGCGATGGTGGAGCTCACAAACGGGATTTGTTGGAGCATGATGATCCATGCGTTTTCGCGGCACACGTTTGCCTTTTTCTCGGGTTTAAGGAATGCGGCGTATGTGGATGGGGTTTGTGGGGGGCGTTGGCTGACCGAATCGGAATAATATGCTATGCGGGCGGGGTCTTTGTTGAGTTTGCGATCAAATGCGACAATGATGCGTGCGGTGTCGGAGACATTGGTTGAAAATAGGACACCGAATCCGGAGTGGTAGAATAGGGAAAATACGGCTGCGTGGATGTGGGGGACGCCAGTGCGGGATCCTTCTATAATGAATAGGATATTATGGTTAGGGACGGGTGACGCATCGAGGCGAGATTTTTGCTCCATGTATCGTCCGTCCTTGAGGCTTGCGATCATATCTGGGACGGTTTTGCGCTCGATGATCATGGACGGTTGTTGGGGTTCGCATTCGCTTTCGCGTGTGCCGTCGTTTTCATTGATGTCTAGATCGAAGTGGATAGATGCGTCACCGAGGAGCATATTTTCTACGACGGGGGAGCATGTGGATGACATTGCTTCTATAAGTTTTGATTCGCGGTAGTCAAGTTTGATTACCATAATAAATTAGATGTTAAATATATTATTTCACACAAGTGCTTTAATATGTTTATTTAGGTGTATTGTTCGCATATGCTGGATGGTGGGGATGTGAATGATGTGAATGATGTGAATGATGTGAATGATGTGACATGTATGGTGTTAAAATGGGAATAAACTCCAAACTCCAAACCCCAAACCCCAAACCCCAAACCCCAAACCCCAAACCCCATCTTCATCCACATCGGGCGTTGGTGATACCATTGTTGTTAATTTTCTTTGGATATATCTCTATTTTGGTGCATTTAGGGAGGAGGTTTTTGGATAGGTAATCGTCGTAGGACTGGGCGACAGCAAAGTCCTTTTTGAATGGTGTGGTTGGGTTGAGTCGGTTTCCGACCCTTCCGCCGCAATTCTGGTTAGAAAGTTTGGCGCAGTCGGGTGTCTGGGTATGGGTATCGACGACGCAGTCGTGTGCGAATTTTTTGTTGAATATGTAAGTGCCCTGACTGTCGTTGTCTGGGAAATTGGCGTCGGGCTGAACGACATTATCGTTGGCGCGGGTAAGGGTCGCATTACGGCGCGCGACGGCGTTGCTTACCACAGAGGGTTTGACTGTGGTCGATTGTGCGAGGCAGCTCTGTGTGGTGGGTGCGCGATGGGACCCGCGTCCAATGTAGTGGGAGTGGCGCGAGGAACCGTTAATGGAGAATATTCCGGGTCCGCTGGATACTTTATTGAATAGAGTAGAGTTTGCTTTGTGGGACATTGTGGCAGATCCGGGTGCGGACACGCGTGCTCGTCCGACCGAGCACGTTTTGCATTTTCTGTTTAAACTTACGAGGGACATATATACATTTATGTTGAGAAAAGATTATTGAATATGGACACGGGTTATTGATGTAATTAGATATACACCTATACAACCCACAGACCGTATCTACAATCCGCATCTACAACCCGCCCAATCTCTCGTGTGTGGTTCTTTCGATGAACATTTGTAGAGGAGTATTGATTGGAAGTGTGGGTTTTCTTGGGTGGATATTGATCAGTTCCAATAATAAGTGTCCTAAATAGGTTAGTGACGTGTCCAGGCAATGACTGTTCGTATTTTCTTCGATTGTTTGGTCAAACGGTACTATTTTGTCCGGGTTAATGAGAATGATTGTGTTGTTGAGAAAGTGAAAGTCGTCGATGGATAGTGGTCGGAGTTGGAACCCGACACGGCGTATGTAGTGGATCATATCGGATAGGTCAAAATGTATTTTCTGGATGAGTGAATATATGAGATGTGTGGGTGTAGTCGTAACAATATGTCTGCACGAAGCGGAGTGCTTGAATTTGATGCATGTGCGTTTTTGTTTTACGATACAGTATGGGTTATGTGTGTAAAGAAATTTTTGTAGTATTAAATCTCCGGATCTGGAATGGGCGTCGCATTTGGGAAATATTGCGTGATTTTTGAAAGATAGTATTGCGGTGGATTTCATTTTGTATTTGTAGAACATCTTTAAAAAAGTTTTAAAATTGAAACCCAAAAGAATATTGATGGGTGGGTATAAAACAAACAATCAATCAACCAAAACCAACAATGAGTCAATGGAATAGAGGATCCGGCAACATGGTACGTGAAAGAGGGGATACTAAAAGTCGTGGCTATTCGGATAACAATCGTAGAAATAAAGGGGGGGATAATGAGGACGGTCAAAAAAGAAATAATGTAATTGGTCAGAATAATAGATGGTCTATGAGTAATGACCCGCCGCGTGAATATGGTGGCGGTGGAAGATACGGAGACAATCGGTGTCACCAAAATAACAGAGATATTGAAAAAAGTTATCAATCTGGTTATGGTCGCGAGCGCGGACGCCGACCGAAAAACAATTATCCTGCTCTGCCCACCAAGAGCGACATTGTTGTTAATATTGAAGTATCGGTGGATGATGATAAGTCAGAAAATAAATATTTGAACGTGGTGAATGAACTTGTCCCTGTCGAAAATAAGCCGCTTGTGGATGTTACAGACCCCGATTACTGGAACGGTCCTTTCTGGATGGGACCAAAGTTTATGCGTGTAAAAAAGACGGAAGACTCTGAAACTGGTCACGCACCGACAACACGCGTCGATAATTTAAACGAGACCCGTAGTCATGTGGTCCCATCAACTGTTGTTGTGATGTGTCGTCCAATCGAGTTTAGTAGGGACGGTGAAAAATGGTATAATAGTTTCGACAATACTTTTACCCATACGCAGTTGGCAGCGATGGAACATCGGAAACAGAACGATATAATGGAGACGTTTTTGGGCGTGTGTCGCCAAGACTATGCTCGTCGCGAGATGGAATCGTATAATCATTACATAGAAACGGGTGGTGAGGATTTGTTTGCACGCGCGGAACGCGAGTCGCATGAATATGACGAGTATGTGGAGAGGATGGAGGTCGAGATGAAAGAATATGTCGATGAATGTGACGAAGTGGAACAGTATTTCAGCGACGAGTATAGCGAATAATTTTGAAATAAGTTATAATGTGTAAAAACACTTCTGACTGAAAGAGTATAGTATAGATATGGATTATGAAAACGATGACTATTTGGACACGTCGTGGATAGACGATGTGCGGCGCAGTGAGCAAGAATACGATAAATATTATGTAAAAGATCAAACCCGAGTGACTATATTTTTTTTGTTGGTAAAGGACGGAGTGTTGTCGGAAACGAACCGCGTGGTTGTAAGAACGGGTGTTCCAAATGTTCTTACGTGGGCGGATATATATCCGTATGTGGGTAGGTATGCCGATGATGGGTATATCATGAAATCGAAGTTGCGGTATGTGATGGATGCGTCTCCGGAAGACATTGTCGAGGGAACCTGGTGCCCCTCATCTGAATGGACGGCGATCGAACCGAGTAGTGATGTGTATTTTGGAAATATAGTTGAATTTATGCATGATATTTCATGTGTTGCGTGTGTGATGGTGCATAAAAACGACCGATCTCCGAAAAGAAACGGGACAAGCGCAAATACGCGACGTGTGTATATGGGTGCGGGGGCGAATGATAGACGCGGAACGAGAAAAAATAAAAATAATTAATAAAGTAAATAGTAAATAGTAAATAGTAAATAGTAAATAGTAAATAGTAAATAGTTAGTGGCGCTGTGGAATTAAATGTCATCAATGTCTAGTTCATCGTCAGATGATACGAATGTTTCAATTACGCATGTGGATGGGTTTCTTTCCTTTTGGATGGATTCCTCGATTTCTCGGTCAATTGCTGAAGTGTCATTGTTTGTGAAAGCAAAGAGTTCGTCTTCGTCTGGTTCCTTGTCTTCAAACCCATGAATTTCCTTGAACGCATCAAACGACGTGGTGTATGTTTCTTGTTTGAGACGATTGATCTCGTGGTCATTATATACTTCGAGAAGATCACAGTTGTTAAGTTTCCCCTCGCGCGCGCTTTCGAATGTGCGTTCTCCCACAAGGACGATTCCGCCGACGCGGAGTGTGTTGTCCCGTTTCCCTCGCCCGCGGAACTTGTTGCGGATGTGGAGAAGCATACCCGTGCCGTTGGTATTGACCACGTGTGCCATACCATTTCCGAGGAGTTTGCTCACGCATGCGTACATTTCGGCTGGTTCATTTGCATCTGGTGTGCGCAGGTGATTGCTGGGTCCGCTGGAGACGAATTTTCTCCCCATGCGTTTTTGTCCCTTGCCTCCTTTTGTGTTTTTTACCATATTTCTTACAGAGGCTGATAAATAATTTGAGTTTCAATTTTAGATATGATAATTGGATATTAATATTTAATGAATGGCATCAACATGTAGTGTGGTACTATGGTATGAAATCAAGTGTTAATATATAATATTACATATTAACAATTATATTGTGTGTAAATAGGTCGTATGATCTAATTGCGCGCACGCCGCGTCCTCTTCATCTCTCTCCCTCCTCTCCCTCTCGTCCCTCTCCCTCCTCTCGTCCCTCTCCCTCCTCTCGTCCCTCTCGTCCCTCTCCCCCCTCTCCCTCCTCTCCCTCCTCTCCCTCCTCTCCCTCTCGTCCCTCTCCCTCCTCTCCCTCCTCTCGTCCCTCTCTCTTTTTTAATTTTATTAATTAGACCATTTATCTTCTCTAGTTGTTGGTAATCCTCTATCGCCTCTCCTATACGTAAAAGTTCA
>Ga0209533_1006055_pt1 | contig 10183 bp, 4 predicted proteins | sample COG_04_FD_184748 | JGI IMG/M metagenome (GOLD analysis project Ga0209533, IMG submission 184748) | Pelagic Microbial community sample from North Sea - COGITO 998_met_04 (SPAdes) (version 2) | ecosystem: Environmental > Aquatic > Marine > Neritic zone/Coastal water | place: Helgoland, sampling... | reverse complement strand
TGAAGAGGAATATCAGAGTTGATTGCAATCGGTAAAATTCACGTGGTCCTCTGCACCTTGATTCCATGTTTAAATAGCATGAAGTAACATGGGAAGCCCTTTGGATTTTAAAATCGGAACACCTGAAAATCCATTGTAAATAACAATGGGATACAATGGAATTGACCATTGGCAGCCCTTCACAGATATGCGAAATCGGGAGAGGATGTCATGGTAAACTATAGCAACACATAATTTATTCGTATTTTGGTAATTCACTTGATTGCTATGAAAAACCTATTCGCACTTTTGTTGTGCCTCGGCATGACCTGTTCCTTACTTGCTCAAGCTCCAAATATGGACTACGACCCTGATTGGGATGGCGATGGCAGCTTGGGCGTTTCTGATCTTCTCGGCTTCCTTGCACTCTTCGGAGACTTCGACACCGATGGGGATGGAGTTTGGGATTCGGTTGATCAGTGTGTTGATATGGAGTCTTGCAATTTTGATTCGAATCCATCTGTCCCTTGCACCTACTTGGATGCGATTGGGATTTGCGGTGGTTGGTGCCAGTCAGACGAAAATGAAGATGGCATTTGCGATTTTACGTGTGGTGTTGATTCTATCGCATACCACGGTTACTCTTATGCTACAGTTCAAATTGGAGAACAGTGCTGGTTAGCCCAAAATCTGAGGAATGAGTACTACACTAACGGCGATGTGATACCTGGAGGATTAGACGATAATGAATGGAGCACCACTGCGGCAGGTGCATTCACTGTTTATGGTGAGGGTACTTCGATTGTTTATGGAGGGAGTACCGATACAGCTGAAAACATTGAGAATTATGGTTGCTTGTACAACTGGTATGCCGTCGATGACGAGAGGAACTTATGCCCCAGCAGTTGGCATGTTCCAACTGATGAGGAGTACATGACGCTCGAGATGGAATTAGGAATGTCTGAGTCGGTGATAAATACTTTAGGCTGGCGCGGGACTGATCAAGGTGCACAAGTGAAATCCTCTCCTGAAGACGAACCATCATGGAATGGAACAAACACAAGCGGTTTTTCTGGTTTACCAGGCGGCGACAGGTGGGTTAATGGAACCTTCTATTTTGGTTCTGGGTATTTGTGGACGTCCTCTTCATTTGGAGCTTATGCTTGGTTGCGTGGGCTACAACATGCGGGAATTCTGAGGGAATTCTTTGGTAAAAGTGCAGGATTATCCATTCGCTGCATCAAGGACTAACGCCCTATCTTGCTCGCCCTGCTCAGCGCTAATCTGAAGCTGTCTTGGTACTCATGTTATCGCCCCCAGCGCCCCACCAGACGAATGAATCCATCCCTGCGAAAGAGCTTGCACATCAATTGAATTGCAAGCCAACGAAACACGGTTTTGAAGGTCTAATTGTACCCCATTTGCACCTCAAATTGCCAATGCACTGAAAATCAACACCAATCACTTTCTGTATCGGAAAGTAACCGATGTACTTCGAGCCGACTGGATGCACGAGAAAGGAAAGTCACACCAACCCGTAAAGCCCCCCAACAGCATCTCCCCCAATCCAAGCGGACCGTCAATTAAACAACTCAAATCTCTTGAAATTCCACGTCTCCTATTGATCAAATAGCATTGCCCTCAATGAATAGTGCATCTCCTTAATGCGAAGGAATAACGTGTCTTGATTAACTTGCATGAAGCAGTTGTGCGGTTCGATTGCAATTGCTTGTCAATAGTAATCGCGATAATTGCTTCATACGAACTTGTAACTTCGCAATGAAGTCTGCAAAATTCGATTCGTATTCTGTGTTGCCTAAAAATCTATTGTGATAATGATGCGTGTTTTATTGATCGGCGAGGGGGGATTGGCTTTTTGGATTGTGAATGAATTGCAGAAGAGTAAACATTGCGACATCGCAGGCGTTGTGGCGGGAACCGTTGACTTTGAGTCTGCCATAAGAGATGAATTCCCTCTTTTGCCTTGCATCGGACCTTCATCTCAGGCATGGCAAGATTGGGTCTTGACCATTCCGTGCGATTTACTCTTGAGTGTGGTAAATCTGAAGAGAATTCCGATAGCTGTTATCCGACATCCTCAAACAGCGACCATAAATTTTCATGACTCCATTCTTCCAATAAATGCCGGGGTCTTTGCTCCTCAAAACAGCGTGGCACGAGGTGAGCAAATGTTTGGAGTGACTTGGCACATTGTCGAAGAAGGATTTGATACTGGAGCAATCGTTGAACAAGAAACCTTTGAGGTGGAACGGGCGCAGAGTATCTCAGCCATTGAGGCACGACTTGTCGAAGCAGGCAGGTTGAGTTACCACCGGCTAATGCAATCGCTTAGTGCCGGCGAACTGAGCTTGACCCCACAAAATCTATTGAACAGAACCTATTTTCCCGCCAATGCCCGGCCAGGTAATTTTTTGCTGCATGCTGCGTCAGTTGCAGGCGAGGTTCAGCAATGGCTCCACAGCATTTCATCCAGTAACACTGGCACTATCTGGCATTATCCAATGGCGAGGGTCAACGGTGCGTGGCATCTCGTTTTGGGGATTCATCCATTGAAAGATGAAAACGGTGAGTCCGAGTTGTCTTTAGCGAACGCTTGGAGCTGCGCGCAAGGCCAATTTGTTCAATTCGAAGCGGAAGAATTTGTAGCACCCGATGAGGTAAGCACCGAATTCATTGAACATTGGTCCAAGTGGGCTCCTCAACGCATGCAGGCTCACTTTAGAATGTTTCGGAATTTTCACAGTTTCGGACAGGATGCAAAGAATTGCGAAGAGGAAACACAACTGAAAACAGGGCGCCTCCCCTTGCTGAAAATAGTTGACCTCATGCTTGTCGAGCACTTCTTTCGGAGCCAACCCATTTTTTGTGGTGTCCTCCATGATCAACAATCGTTGTCGTTTGACGCAGATTTAAGTCAATTGATCGAGGAAGCAACACCTCTCTGGTTTACCGCAGATTCCACCAAAAGCCTCAACGAAAACAGACAGTCTTTGTTACGGGCCCTGCGAAACGCGAAAAATGCAGGTCCTGCTTGGAAGACTCCTCAATTTCATGATAGCAAACCCATGTGGCGTTTGACCGTGAACGAGACCGAGAATGTTCATTTTGAATTCAATGCTTCGAATGTTGAAAATAGGTTCGTGAAAATTCAGTCGATTGCGAGGCTCTGGATAGGTCTTGAAAACGAAACATGGACCTCCTTATCTCATCTCAACCAGGAAGAAAGTGACGAATTGCAGCTACTCGGCAACGGCAGTTTTTTGCAGATACCCGAAGATTTTGTTTCGAAAATCTGGAACAATACAGAGCGACTCGATGATGCCACCGCTGTGGAACTTGGCAATGGACAAGAAATCTCTTATTCAGAACTTGGGCAACTGATTTTACAACAGGAACGTCTTTGGGCAAGGCAGGGCAAAAAAATAGCAGGTGAAGTGATTTTGTTGCAGTTGCCTGTTAACCAGGATTTGTTGATCGCACACCTGACGATTTTGGTGTTTGGGGGCACATTTTGCTCCATACATCCCAAAGAAACAGATGAATCGATTCAGGCGATCATCAAAAAAACAGGCTCCAATTGGGGACTCAGAGCCCCCAATTCTACGGTCCAAGATTTGTTCTGGACATCAATGATTTGTGCGGAAAGTACAACCAACGACTTGCCTCGAGAAAGAGCTCAATCCGCACCGCGTGCTGAAATTTCGGCCATCCTTCTAACCTCAGGAACTACCGGCTCCCCGAAGGCTGTAAACCTGAAAAGAACCGGAATTTCAAACCATATATTGCACCTTGAACACTCCATATCACAGGTGCCTTTTAATCGAACGCTTGTAACCTCATCCCCTGCTTTCGATGGCATCTTTGAGGATTTCTACCTTCCATTGACTCAAGGCGGAACGGTGGTGTTCCAACAAGAAGGTACGATGGGCAGAATTGCAAAGTTCAATCATGAAATTTGGAGGAGAAAGATTTCAATACTGAACCTCAATACCACCTTGTGGTCAGCTTGGGTAGGCTCGGAGTCTTTCGCACCAAAAGAAACACTGCAATCGGTCAATGTGGGTGGAAGTCGGATGGATAATCATTTGATTAAGAAGTGGTTCGAACAATGCAAAACCTCTTCGAATAACATACAGCTCATCAATGGTTATGGACCCACGGAAACTACAGTCACATGCAGCTTGCACCAAGTTCAGGAATGCGATGCACAAACAGAGTCTGTTCCAATTGGAAAACCGCAACAGGGAGTGGTCATCCGGATCGTGGATGAATGGTACCGATTGGTCCCAAAAGGGCAAAAAGGCAAGATTCTCATTGGTGGCAGAGGGGTCTCTGCTGGGTATCGAAATGAGCCTGAGCGAACTGCAATTTTCTTTAAGCAATTGAATCACTTGAAGGTACGCTTCAACGAAGAAGAGTTTTCGACGTTTTATGACACGGGTGATCTTGGTTTCTGGAGTGATGAGGGATTATTGATGTTTGTTGGGCGAAATGATGAGCAAATTAAATTTAGAGGGCACCGGGTTGAAATAGGATTCATCGAAAATCAAATCCTGAAACATCCGGGAGTGACCCATTGCAATGTGTTCCATGAAAAGGGGAAAGCGGGTGAAGAATTGATTGCTGCTGTAGCTTTTGACAAACAGCTTGAGCAAGGAAACAGTGAGGATGCTTTGGCCTCCTTGCAAGTCACCGTGAATGAAAAAGTTGCCGGTCATCACCGTCCGACTGCATTGATTGAGATCAAGGAGGTTCCCTTAACGCATAGTGGCAAACCCAATCGCGTTTTAATTCGGAATCAAATTCTGGCCAAGAGACAAGTGGGAAGCGAAAATGCATTGAAGCAAGAAACGAAGTTCGAACGATTGGCCGCCATCTTTGCGAACGTTTTGGGCAAGAACTTGAACTCGCTTGATTTGAATCTCAACTTCAAAGACAACGGTGGGGATAGCTTGTTGGGGATGGTTGCGCAAACAAAAATGGAACGCGAATTGGGTCAGGAATTACCGTTAATGCTCCTTCAAACCCCGAAATCACTAAAAAACCTACTGGGCGACTTAGATGGTTTTGTTGCGGAGAAAAAAACCAACTTCGGTGTTCGCATGGTGAGCGATCGCGGGCCAGGAGTGCCCGTAATCATCATCGGTCACACCTACCACGGCGAGCCAAATATGCGGAATTTGTGGCCTGGCTTGGCTCGGGATTATACCATAATAGCGCTGAGCTGTGATGAATCGGCACAAGAGTGGTTGGCAAATCATGAAGGAACTGGGTTGGAATCTTATGCCGCAAAATTTGCACATGCTGCACTCGATATGATCGGCCCAAATCCCGTGTTCTGTCTAGGTACATCATACAGTGCGTGGTTGGTTTGGCATGTAAGCCTTCTGCTTTCTCAAGCAGGTGCTGACGTGCGCGGAGGGATGTTGGGCGAGCCCGAGTTGTATGCGGCCAAAACAAATTTCACCAACACTCTTCGGTCGAAACACATGATGAATGGTCAACGTGGGATTCCAACCAGTAAAAATGGCATGCTGCGGAAGATGGCTCAGCGTTTTCCCGAGGTTACGGATCCATGCTATAAGATCATACGATTCGGATTTCGCATAGGGATGGGACTTCATCCTGTCGGAAATTCTTCAACTGCACTGAAATCAATAAGCGAACCGGAATGGTTGAGATTCCACTTCGAAAATCCTGAAGGTCGAGCCCGGGTTGCACCATTTTTGAACAAATTATTGTCCCGCCAGCAACTGTCGGATGAAGTGACGAAAAGTGCCGTGTTTCCATTGATTATTTTTCATCGATGGGGCTTTTTAGAGGATTTTCAGTTCTGGAAGAGCCTCACGGCCAATCCCGAACAGGTTCAATTTCAAGCCGTACCTGTGGCACATCATCCAGAGTTGATGCTCTCAACGGAGATCATTGAAGTGTGGGTTCGTAAATTCATTGACAAGCATCTTGATTCCCGCAGATAAGCCAAGCTGGTTGCCGTATCGCCAAGGAACCCCTCTTGCCCGAAGCACCGTGCGGCTTGAATTTCATTAGGAGGATTGGCGCCTTCATTGATTCATAAATGCAAGGTTAAAGTCTCTGTGGTGCCTATTAAAGGATGTATTTCTGCCCATGAATTAGCTGAGAATGCCCCTGCAGCATCATTCGCCTGTCCTGGCACGAAACTTCCTCTAATCAAGAGGCTCGATTCATCCAAGTTGAGTTCATTGGTTAAATCTCCATCAAGCGGATACCAAGCCACCAAACCTTCGGTCGGTACGTAATCGGGAACTTGCGCACTGAGGCTCAACCCCAACGCAACAGCAAACAGTATGGTCAGTAGCTTTTTCATTATTCAGTGTCTTTGATGCAGCGGATTGAGAAGCCTCGAAGCGCCATCTCTCTTTCACGCTTGATACCCGCTTGAGTTGTTTTCAATTGACGAGCAAACAGATAATCGTAAAGAGGATTTGCGCCATCCACGAGGCCTTGCGACCAGAACAAGGTTATTGAGCCTAGACTATTGTATCCGCCCTCCGGATGACGATATCCTGCAGGTAGTCCACTCCACAGCGTTGTGTTTGACCCATTCCATGACGGCGAATTTGCAGCATCAACTTTCAACCTGGTGCCAATGTTCTCTGATGCTCCTCGCCAGCTTTCTGAGCTTAGTTCAGAAGTGGACATCCCTAAATTTAATTCGAGGTCTTGCCAATCTGAATCTGACGGAACTTTCCAATTGAGGGGGCACAATTTTCTGTTATCCAAAACAGCGTAACCATTGTAAAGAAATCCAAAAACAGAACTATTCTCATCTGTATTTTCATAAGCTGCAATGGCCCCAGAATCATCGTTCGCGAGAGCAAACCAATCGGTATTCCCCTCGACTATGGCCACGGAATCACCATTCAAGTAAAAACTGGTCCGCAGATTCTCCGCAAACCAGCACTGCTCCCCAATTTGCACCGTAGCGTAATCGTAGCCGTGGTAGCTGACGGGATCGCCGCAGGTGAGTTCGCCTGTTTCAGGTTCGAGGTCCTCACACATCGTTCCAAAGGATGAAAGCAGCTGCATTAAATCGTTGATGCCAATGACGCCGTCACCATCGAGGTCATCGTTACAGGTTTCGATGGGGAGGCAGAGGGATTCGAGATCGTCCCAGTAAGTGCCTGGGCCGCATGAGATTTCGCTCGCAGTTGGGTTGACCGGTTCGGGAACACACGTCTGGGTTTCGGAATTCCAAATGGTGCCTTCACCACACGTTTCAGCACCGTGCTCACAATCAACGGCACCCAACACGGGGAAAATGCAGTCCACGGTGCACAAATCAGAAGGATTGAAGTTGCACGCATCGGCATCTGAACAGCCCTGATTGATTACCTCAATCCACAACGAATCAATGCATTGTTCGGTGGAGCTGATTACAGTTACGTCGAGAAAACCAGAGGATTGAGGCTCTACAACGATGGACGCTTCGTTTGCTCCGTTGTTCCAAGAATAGTCGAGTACACACGGAGAAGTCGGAAGCAGTGACACGGAGAAACTTAGCCCTGCTTGATTGTCCCCCCAACAGCACTCGTCCGCCAAGCCATAAAACATTAACTCCCCACCAGGGTGTTCGAAGAGATACGTGTAAATGTGATCTGGGTTGTATTCATCCGGTTCCGGCCGAATTAGCTCGCATGAATTGTCATCTTGTGGACAATACTCGTTTATGGTAAAGCTATTTCCTCCATACGGCGCAACGCCGTTGCCATAAGGGTGATTGAAAGAATATGCTGCATCGGACGTATGGCCGTTCCAACAGCTTCCTCCACACCAAGTTCCGGAAACACTGATTTGATAAGAACCTGAGGGTTGGTCGCCCAGCGTGTGACTGCTGGGACCTCCGAAATCTAGGTAGAATTCATCGATAAACTCAGCGGTGCCTGAAGGTGCCTCTGGGCTATTCGCAATTGGCGCAGTCACTTCAACTTCCGCTCCAAAACATACCACAAGTGAATCCAATTCAAATCCGAACGCATCACAATCCAACAGGCCTTCATCAAACGCGCAGCTCTCGTCGTCGCAACCGGCATCTGGGTTGAAATTGCATGCAGCCTCGTCTGTACACCCCGACGGAATGCAGCTGCCGTCGTCGCTCGTCGCCTCTGCGTCGAAGTTGCAGGCAGTTTCGTTCATGCATCCCAGGCAGCTATAATCGCACGAGCCATCCTCGTACAAGGCATTGGAATCGTAGTTGCACGCTACATCATCCGTGCAACCTATGCACGAGAGGTAATCGCAAGAGCCATCATCATCCGTGGCGTTCAAGTTGTAGTTGCAAGCCAACTCATCGGTACATCCTGCCACTTCCAATTCATCGCATACACCGTCCATATCCCCATCATTCAGGCAGACACCATCACAATCAAAGTATTCCACGGCGTACTCGCACATACCGTCATCATCAGTCGCTTCAACGTCATAGTTGCAGGCCATTTCATCCGTACACCCAGCCACTTCCAATTCATCGCATACGAAGTCGCCGTCCGCATCATTCAGGCAGTAACCTGCACAATCATAGTATTCCTCCATGTACTCGCACATACCGTCATCATCAGTCGCTTCGACGTCATAGTTGCAGGCCATTTCATCCGTACACCCAGCCACTTCCAATTCATGGCATACGAAGCCGTCCGGATCATTCAGGCAGTAACCATAACAATCAAAGTATTCCTCGGCGTACTCGCACATACCGTCATCATCAGTCGCTTCGGCGTCGTAGTTGCAGGCGGTCGCATCTTGGCAACCCACCACCTCATCGGCGTCACACACACCGTCGTCGTCGGCATCGTTGTCCACAATGGTGCCCGTACCGTCCGTTTCACCGGAGCACGTCTCACAGATCCCGTCAACGTAGATGCAGGCTGCCGAATCAGTCGCTTCGGCGTCGTAGTTGCAGGCAGTGGGGTCGGTGCAGCCTGGAGCTGGTGCTGGAGCATTGTAAAGACCGAGAATTTCTTCTTCGGTGAGGGCGCGGTTCCACATCGCAGCGTCATCGATCACTCCGTGAAATGGTCGCCAGTATCCATTGGCTTGGTTTGACACGCCTATTGATACGCCGGAAACGCCTTCTGTTCTCAGTAGATCTGCTCCTGAATCTTCTGCGATTGATTCTCCATTTACGTAGAGCCGCAGAACCTCAGTATCGTAAGTAAGAACTGCGTGGTACCATTCATTGATGGATATAAATCCAACGGCCGATGAGGCGTTTAATACTGTACTATTGAAAATGGCACCTCCTATGGTGCCTTCGTCGTCCATTGTAATCGACCAGAACTCTCCAGGTGGATTGGAGTAACCAGTTTCAACACGCTTGATGATTGCCTGACTTCCAGGGTTTCCGGAGTAAGAATAGTCTGTTTGCTTGAACCAAACCGAAACCGTCAATTCCGGGGTGTTGAATTCACTTTGATGAGAAACCCAAACCATATCTCCTAACGACCCATTGCTGTATTGGTTGTAGTCAAATTGAAATGCAGATTCGATGATGTCGGAACGGTCTGCTATCAATTCCACATTGGTCGGAGTTGCATCAAACCCATTCCCACTCTCATCATTGGCATTCCCATTGAACGGGTACCACCCCACCAACCCATCGGTCGGCACGTAATCAGGTAAATTTTGAGCAAAGGAGTTAGCGCATAGGCAGCACAGTGCCATGCAAAGGGTTATCAGTTTGATTCGCATCACAGTAAATTTGGTTAATGCGAATATAATCAAATGTCAATTAAACCCTTCAGGAACAGACATTAGAGCGACAACTCCTGCCAACTTGCTCGAACTCCAAGGCATCTCAATTCCGTATGGATTTGAGCGTGGAGCGACTGCTTTGGAAGTGATCCATTGCGGTGGCGCAGGATTTAACAGTACAGGCCTTTTGGAAAAACATCGCTTGAACCCAGAAGATGCCATTCACCCCAATAGGGCTCTTACCAACTCCCGTTAGTCTTTGTACAATTGGACTTTGATCGCAGCCAAACCACGCGGTCCATGTTCCACCTCAAACGAGACCTTCGAGTCTTCTTTGATCTCGCCCTCTACGTTGTTGATGTGCACGAAAATGCTCTCCCGAGAATCCAAATCTCGAATGAATCCGAATCCTTTCGAATCGTTGAAAAACGAAACGATTCCCAGGCGCGGAGCG
>Ga0209533_1006052_pt1 | contig 10185 bp, 14 predicted proteins | sample COG_04_FD_184748 | JGI IMG/M metagenome (GOLD analysis project Ga0209533, IMG submission 184748) | Pelagic Microbial community sample from North Sea - COGITO 998_met_04 (SPAdes) (version 2) | ecosystem: Environmental > Aquatic > Marine > Neritic zone/Coastal water | place: Helgoland, sampling... | reverse complement strand
AGGTGGACCAAAAAATATTAATAATATTATTAAAACAATTAACAACCCAAATGTTGAAAAACCATCTAAAGAAATTACATCTAAAAAAACAGTTCAATCAGAATCAATATCATTGCCACCACCACCGCCACCACCACCCGTTAAACGAATACGGTTAATTGAAAATAGTGATCCAATTAAAGAACCTGAAGGATCTGGAATATCACAAAAGTTAATTGTATTAATAATAATTATTATTTTGTTATATATACTAAGAAAATAACTTCTAATGAATTCATCTGATTTTTTTATCTTAACATATAAAAAAATTGATATTATAATTTCTAAAAATAAACTGATTTTAAATATATAAAATGCTCGATTTAAACTATGATATAATATTTTCTACATCATATGCACTATGTCTTTTTATTATTATTTCATCCATTATTTCTAGACCGTATTCTAGTCACGACGCATTAAACTATATTTATCATAATAGATTTAATTTAGATTTTAGATATGAAATAATAGATATATTCCGTCCACGAGTTGGAGAAGTTGTTGAAGTTATATCCAAACCATGGAACGGTATGTTTGGCTATGTTACAAGAATGAATGATGATAATTCTTATAACATTAAAATAACAAAAACATTAAATCCATTTGATAGTCGTTTTCCAAAAAATGTAATTACTAGAGATTGTTCTGATATTGTTCTAACTACTTAAATATATAATTTATTTATTACTTTAATGGAAGATTTATTATGCTGCTAACTAATAAATATATAAAATAAAATAATTGACGGAGTAATAACTGTTACACTTACAAATAAACATAAACATAAATTTGGATACTTTGACTTTTGTATATTACTACCAATAGATCTACCTATTTCTTCGTATATGTCAATTTCATACATAAAACAAACTATTATTATACTTTTATATATCTTTTATATATTCTTAATATATATATGGGTTGCTGGGATGCATGGTGTCCAGTTTGTGGATTATGTTTTCATTCACCATTTATAGATGATTTAGAATCATCTTCAGATTCGTCATCAACAGATGATTTGACGATAGAATTTAAAAAAATAATAAAAAAAACTAAATGGATGAAAATGGCAACGATTTTACTTCCTGAAAACAAAGCACGTCATGGTTTTATTGAAATAGCATGTAATGTAGGATTTTCACATAAAACTAAAAAAGAGGGTTACAATTTAGATACAATGGCTGATGGTTTAGCATTGCACACTGAATGTTGGAAACTTGCTAAATGCAAAGGGATGGTTTTGACGTATGAGGACTTTGATTATAAACGTGTAAAAACATCTGGTTCCAAACATAAATTATGGAATCAATACATTTTCACATATATTGACTATCGTCCTGCTAATTCATATTATGCTCAAGATTTTGATACAACAAAACTATATAAAAATCCAAAAGATTGGTATATATTATACCGACCGAATAATATGAATTTACCCGAATCTAAAAAAAATATTGTAAGGATATGTAAAAATATCACTCAAATTAAAAAAAACAAACCTAAAGTAAGACCTTCGCCAACTGTTACCGCTACTATATTTAAAAAAGGAACTGAAAAAATTGGTAACGATGGTAATATGTACGTTGTTGATAAGAATAAAAATGGGTCGTTACGCTGGGTCAAAAAGAAAAATGTATAAACAGATTCAAAACATTAAGTACATGTTAGATCCTTGCAACAAAAAAAAACTAATTCTAGTATATATAAAATAAAATAATTGGAGAGACAACTGTTATACTTATAAATAAACATAATTTTGGATACTTTGACTTTTTCATATTACTACTAATAGATCTACCTATTTCTTTGTATATATCAATTTCATACATAAAACAAACTATTATTATATATCTTTCATATATATATGAAAATATTTTGTGATGGAGTATGGGATTTATTTCACAATGGTCATGTAAAACATTTTAAAAAAATTAAAGAATTATATGATGATGTATACTTATTAGTGGGTGTAATGTCAGATGAAGAGTCTACAGAATATAAAAGAAAACCATTTTATAATGAAGAGGATAGAATTAAATTTATAGAATCATGTAGATACGTAGACGAAGTTATTATTTATGAATCAATAACTGAAGATTTTATTAATAATAATAATATTGATTTAGTTGTACATGCATATGCAGATATAGATGATTTAAATAAATTAGAGAAATATTTTGATATACCTACTAAAATGAATAAAATGAAATGGATTGATTATAATCAAGGTATAAGTACATCATTGTTATTAAAGGAATTAGATAGCAAAAGTTTAAATACTGAATATGTAAATGAGTGGCAAAAAATATGGGAAAAGAAAGGTAATATGAATAGTGATAATCATTATTTATTAAATGGATATGAAGAAACTGGCAATGACTTTTCGAATACATTAAATGATATTTATAATAAATTAAATATAAATGAATCAGATAATTTATTGGAAATAGGATGTGGTACAGCATTATATGGTAAAGAAATATCAAATAAATGTAATTATTTGGGAATTGATTATTCCAGATCATTAATAAATAAAGCAATTAAATTGACAAAATGTAAAGTTTATAATTGTGAAGCAAATAATTTACCATTTAAAGACAATTATTTTGATAAGGTATTTGCGAATGGGTGTTTTGAATATTTTAATGATGTTAATTATATGCATAGTGTTTTAAAGGAAATAGATAGAGTTGCAAAAAAAGGATGTATAATTTATATTTTAAATATAAGACATACAACTAGAATAGAGAAAGAGGAAAAATATAAATATGAAGGAGTATTTAATCATACTGTATATACAATAAATGACTTTCCAGGATATGAAATTAAAGAAGCAACGTTTCAAAAAGATTTAAGATTTAATGCTTATAAAATTAAAATATAATATAATTTATATATGAAAGTTGTTTATTATTTAACAACAAATACATCTCAATTTAGTTTTTTATATAATATATATAAAAAACATGATGGGCCAATATATTATCCTTCATATAATGATACTATTCCATCATATTTAAATGGCAATGCTAAAATATTAACAAATAATGATGAACTAAAAATATACAATCCAGATTTTATTTTATATACAGAATTAAATTATGAGGAAGGGCCATGGAAAAATATTTATATAGGACATGGATATGGATATGATATATTTGAAAATTCATGTGATGATAGTATTATATCACATGATGACTATACAAAAGATGGATTAATGTATTATAATAAATATTATAATTATATATTTGTTCCCAGTAAATTAATTCAAGATGATATATCAAAATATTATAATATTTATTTAGATAAAATTAAATGTATGGGATATCCTAGATTAGATAATATAAAAAATTTATATTTAATAAATGATAAAACAAAAAAAACAATACTTTATGCACCATCATGGAGTATAAAATCTAGTTTATTTGCGATGAGAAATAATATAATAAAATTATCAAATGATTTTAATGTAATAATTTTATTTCATTCTAATATGATGAAATCACCTACACATAAAATAAAGGTAGCAAAAGAAATAGTACAAAATAAATCAAATAATTTAAAATTTGTATTTCGTGAAGAATATTCTGAATTATTTAATAAATCTGATAAAAATATATTAGATTTTAAAGATGATATGTATATATTGCAGAATTTAATTTTATCAACAGATTTTTTACTGTGTGATAAAAAAAGTGGTGTGTCATGGGATGCAATATTTTTAGAAAAACCTTATTTACAATTAGATAATATTATCGAATTAGATTATAACGATTTAAAAAATAAAATAAATAATACTGAAGTTAAACGTAATTTTATACACTGTGGAAGTAACTATTCTATTGAAGATATATTTGGTAAACAAGATGGAAAGAATGCGGAAAGATGTATAAATTTACTTAAAGAATTAATTTAACAGGTGGTGCGGTTTCATAAATATCATATTTGTCTGTAATGTGACCACCATCTGTTGTAGGAATATATGAATATACTTTACTAAAAATTTCGTTACCATAAAATGTTTTTAATACATCTTTCGCATTATTTGGAACATTCACTATTGAATCATAAAAAGAATGTGTTTTTAATGGAAAAATATCGTCTTTTTTATATTTATATTCACCATACTCTGGATATGTTTTATAATGATTCTTCTCAATATTGATAGTACTTTTATAATTTACAATATCAATTATATTGACACCATCATTATATAAATAAGTACCATCTATTATTTTTGTATTAGATGATATTTCATATACATAATAGCCGGTAGGATGATCTAAATTAATATATTTTTTATTTTCATAATATTCTAGATTCTCGGGACCACCTTCTCTTAAAATCATATCTCTACATTTTTCACTTTCAATAAATTTATATTTAGAATTTGTAAATATACTTATAAGTAATTCACGATCAGTTATCATAGAATAAACATCCATATCATTATCATAACCATGATAATATTCTAGACCACCCTTATCTATAAAACCATTATGTCTTATTGTCATAACTAATCCACCCATTCTCATAAAAATAGGAATTTTGTTATTTTGAATGAAGGTAAATAAAATCTTTAATTTTTTATAAAAATTACCTAACATTGTATTTCTCTCTACTAATGCATTTTGATCAAGTGCATTTAATCTTTTATCTAATTCTATGGTCCAATCACTTGATGAACCTCCGTAATAATTATTTTTAGAATAATTAATTTTATATTTCATATATATATGAGATATAAAATTAATTATTCTCAATTTGGTGGAAATATTAAAGAATATTATACATCGCCTGAAATTAAAAATAAGTTAATAAATTTATTAGAAAAAGTACTTATTTTATTTAAAAAGCATAATATTAAATATACAATATCATATGGTACATTATTAGGTGCTATTAGACATAACGAAATGATTCCATGGGACGACGATATAGATATAGATATCGATAACAGTCAGTTGGTGAAACTGTCATCAGATGGTATGAAAACAGATTTAACTAGTATGAATTTAACTTTATTTGAGTATCATCATAATAATTTTGATGATAAGATGCCAATTTTTCTTAAAATTTATGAAAACAGTGGTTCAGAAACAGGTTATAATTGGAAATTTCCATTTATCGATATATTTGTTGTACAATTAGAAGATAATAGATATATTAAAAAATATAAACCGGGAATTTTAAGTGCTAATTATTTTTCTCATCTTGATTATTATACACGAGAACAATATGACAATATAATTGAATATAAATTTGGTAATTTAGTAGTAAATGGAATAAGTAATCCCGAAGAATATTTAGATAGATATTATAAAAACTGGCAAACAATTGCATATACACCCTGTTGGAACCATGAGAAAGAAATAACAAGTCAAAATTGTGGAATTACATTTGATTTAACAGATATGGATAACATAAAGATTATGAGATGATATATTTCATCAAAGTTATATGATTTCTGATAATAAAGAAATCGATAAAGAATTTAATAATTCATTGGTATATTTACCATCATTAGCCAATATGTCAGAAGATGAAATGGATTATTTAGTTCATAAAATTAATTTATTCAATTAATCATATACTGATAATCAAGGAATATAATTTAATAAATTATACTTCTCTAATACAGCGTTTTTATATATTAATAAGTTCTGTTTATGAGCTTACGTGTCATTTAATGTGCCCGAAGGCATTAATTAATATATTTATTTACAATATATTAATTAATCAATTTTTTAATTTTATAACTCATTCTGTGATGTGACGTATAACCATGATTTTGTATTGCATCTATATGCTTTTTTGTCCCATATCCCATATTATTTAATAAATCGTATTTTTCTAATTCTGGATTATCTTCTACTAACTTCTTTATGTATCTATCATGTTCTACTTTTGCAATAATAGATGCCAATGCTATACTTAAATATTTTGTATCGCCTTTAATTATACATTCATGATCTATTTTTTTATCATTATAATGATAATCCTTAAAACATTTACCATCTACTAATATTTTATCTGGTTTAATATTACACCCATTAATTGCATTATGAAATACTTTATAGTTTGCTAGTTGAATACCATATTCGTCTATTTCATTATTGTCAACATAAGATACTGAATATATTACATGTTTAATTGAATTTTCATAAATATACTCTCTTTTTTTAGCACTTAATTTTTTAGAGTCATTAATTATACTTTCTATATTTTCAGGCATACCATCTTTTGGATATAATACTGCTGCCGAATAAATTCTACCGAATAATACACCTCTTGCACATTCATCTACTCCTATTTCTACTTTATCTTTATCTTGATATTTCAACATATTAAATTTAAATATTATTATTTCTATAATTAAACCTGATACGATTTCATTCTAGTAATTCTTTATTAATTATATTTCTATTATTATATAATAACATTTTGATTTCATCTTTTATTTTATTTATCACAATATTATTCTCTTTTATTCCAACATAAGTATTAAATTTATTCATCATCTTTGGAAACTTGTTCCCATTCTCTATCCACTCTTCTATTTTATACTCAAATATACCTTCATTGTCATCTATTAAATTCATTAATTGTTCATCTCTATCTTTACATATCCATTTATTACCATCATATATCATAATATATTTATTCTTTAAATTTGATATATATACATTGTGATTTTCGGGTTTATTTTTATCAAAATGTATTTTCTCTATTAAATGTGGTATACAAAAATTAGAATGTTTCAAACATTTTATTATGTCTTTATCTGTTAAATGACTTCGATCTGTTTTACTGTAACTTAATAACTTTATATTATTTAGGACATTTGTCGTACTTATATTGTTTATTATACCTGCCTTTTTTATTAACTCGTCTATTTGTAGATCTCGTTTTATTAATTCATTGTCTCGTTTTATTAATTCTTTTTTTAATTCTTTATCTCGTTTCGTTAATTCTTTATCTCGTTTCGTTAATTCTTTTTTGAAATTATCATCACGTTTTGTTAATTCTTTTTTGAAATCATTTAATTGTTCATTTTTCTCATTTAATTGTTCATTTTTCTCATTTAATTGTTCATTTAATAAGGTTACTAACTTATTCATAGAATCTTTTACATCATCATCTGTCTTCTTCTCTTTACATGTTTTATAATGCCTATTTAATGATTGTACATGATTATAGATCTTATTACAATACAAACATTTAGTAGTATCATCTATTTTAATTTGCTCGTTTTGGCTCACATAATGCTCATTATGGCTCATTATTTGTTTATTTTTATTTTTATTTAAATATTCCTCAAAAGTCAAACCTTCTAATATGTATTTTTTACATACATCTAAAGTAATATTATTTAATGTATTATTACATATGAATTTACGTCTTAAGTGTACAGTAATCTTTGATTTGTCGTTTGTGCTGTATCCACACCTATAACATTGATAATTTACCATAATTATATACTATAAAAACTATATTATTTTTTGTATTTACTCTTAAAAAACTCTTAAAAAACTCTTATTTATCTCTTAATTATCTCTTAATTATATATATTTTCTCTTAATTATTTATATACATCTAGATATGATATATACTATTTATTTTAAATACATATTTGTAGACCTTATTAGAGATTTCTCTTATAATTTAGGAATCAAGAAATACGAAATATTTAAATATTTTCAAACAGGGGGGGGGGGAATTCTTAAATTTTCAAATTCATTTTCGTTTTTTGAAAAAAAAAAGTTCGAACTTTTAAAAAAATCACTTTTTAAGACGAAAAACTTACTATTTTATATATAAAAATTTATGACCATATAATGGTTATAAATTGTTTTTTTATATTTTATACTTTTAACATAATATTAGGATATTTTTAAAAATGTATTATTCAATAACTGATATTCTATAACTTACCTTTCGCTACTAGTAGAACTACAACAGCTGTCAGTGTCAAAGCTCGAGTCACTATTTTGTTGGTCTAATAGTTGCTGTAGCTGTTTTCGCTGTTGCTCCATTTGTTGTTGCTGTTGCTGCTGTTGCATTTGTTGTTGCTGTTGTTGCTGTAATATAGAATTTACATTTTTTCCTTCATCTGGTTTATTATATTCTATTTGATATTGACCCAGAGCCAGAGCCCGAGCAGCTACCCTTGCAGCCTCAGCCACCCTTGCAGCCTCAGCCACCCTTGCAGCCCCAGCCACCCTTGCAGCCTCAGCCACTGCAGGATCCACCTTTTTTTCATTGCTTATAAAACCTTTCTCTCCAACAGGCTTTATTATTAACCCTTTATCTTTTGGGAGGGGCTCTTGGTTGCTTTCAAGGGCTTGACGGGGCTCCTCCGCTAGAGCCTTACGGCGAAGGCGCTCATCCTCTCGAGAAAAAAGACCTTTATTTCCAAAAGGTCCTATTCTGCTCCCTGTATTTTTCTTATTGGGTGTCAATGACTTTTCATTTGGGAGGCGCTCTTGGTTGCTTGGAACCAGCCATGCGGGGCCAACGTCGTCTTCCTCGTCGCTTTCGCTGTTAAATTCGCCTTCAGAGCCTTCAGAGTCGCTTTCATCGCCTCCAGAGTCTCCAAATTCGCCTTCAGAGCCTTCAGAGTCGCTTTCATCGCCTCCAGAGTCTCCAAAGTCGTCGTTTTCGCCTTGATCTTTTCTTCCATTCCATATGGCTCCCTTGACATCCTCCCCTCTCGCAGCACGGACCACCTCCTTACCGAAGTTCTGTGTCGATGTCAGTGCCGCACCCGCAGCCGGAACTAGAGCCGGAACAACTGCCGGAGCCGGAACCGGAACCGGAACCATAGCCGCGACACGCTCCGCCAGAGAACCCGCCGGAGCGCGGGTACCCATTTCCTTTTTCAGTTTAACGACAAACTCTTTATGTTCATCTTTATTCTCCCCTATACTCTCAGGGTTATTAAAATCCCTTATTAATGATTTAATTTCGCTATTTTCGATAGTTTTAACACCTGGTAGAGTATATAACCTTATTATACCATCGCGAGCCTTTTCAACCTCTGTCAAAGCTTTATCTTGACCATTATCCTCATTCACAGCCTTTAAATAACCTTTTATCGCATATTTAAGATTTTCACCCGGAGAAAGAGGAGGTGGAAGCGGAAGCGCGACCTTTCCCAGTGTAAAGGTCTCAGGAGGAGCAATCGAAAAAGGAGCACCTGGAGAACTAGCACTCAGAACTAAATTCTTCGCCTTAGCCACAATTTTCGGAGCCGCAATTTTCCCCACAATTTCCGCCGCCCGTCTCGCTCCACCGAGTTGATCATAATAAATTTCATTATTATATGTAATAATATACTTCATATATAATTATATATATATTTAATTTAATAGTTGATGTATGAATTATTTGTAAAAAGAAAAGAATTATATAATAATGTATATTTATTATATAATTCTAGATATAACTGATTATAATGAGAATCATCGAAAGAAATACGTAGAATCTTGTAAATATGTAGACGATGTCATAAATTATGAATTGATAACAGAAAAATTTATGACCATATAATGGTTATAAATTGTTTTATTATATTTAAAAAATGTATTATTCAATAACTGATATTCTATAACTTACATTTCGCTACTAGTAGAACTACAACAGCTGTCAGTGTCAAAGCTCGAGACACTATTTTGTTGGTCTAATTGTTGCTGTAGCTGTTTTCGCTGTTGCTCCATTTGTTGTTGCTGTTGCTGCTGTTGCATTTGTTGTTGCTGTTGCTGCTGTTGTTGCTGTAATATAGAATTTACGTTCTTTCCTTTATCTGGTTTATTATATTCTATTTGATATTGAGCCGCAGCGGCTGCATCCGCTAGAGCCTTCGCAGCAGCAGCATCCGCTAGAGCCTTCGCAGCCGCAGCATCCGCTAGAGCCTTCGCAGCCGCAGCATCCGCTAGAACCTTCGCAGCCGCAGCATCCGCTAGAGCCTTCGTAGCCGCAGGATCCACATTTTTTTCATTGTTTATAAAACCAAAACCTTTATTTCCAACAGGCTTTAATTTTAACCCTTTCCTCTTGGCTTTCCTCTTGGCCGGACCCGCCGCCATCTTCACACCCACATCCGGAACCGCCGCACCCGGAACCGCCGCCATCTTCACACCC
>Ga0209533_1006045_pt1 | contig 10192 bp, 7 predicted proteins | sample COG_04_FD_184748 | JGI IMG/M metagenome (GOLD analysis project Ga0209533, IMG submission 184748) | Pelagic Microbial community sample from North Sea - COGITO 998_met_04 (SPAdes) (version 2) | ecosystem: Environmental > Aquatic > Marine > Neritic zone/Coastal water | place: Helgoland, sampling... | reverse complement strand
TATTGTAACGAAAGAGGCTTGTACCTGTCCTAACTGTCATAGTTATCAATTTGATACAGATCTCATTAATATCAAAATGCAGGCTCAAATCTTGGCCAAAAAAGTACCAAGTTCAGTCACAGCGCAAGATTTACTCTAATCTGTGATGAAAAAAAAGAAAGGTTCATACAAAAACCTCAAGCGTGTATTCCCTTACATGGCGCCTTACAAGGCGGCCTTTATCCTAGGAACAATCGCGTTACTTTGTACGGCGGGGTTGAGCTTACTTTTCCCTTTTTATCTTAAAGAGTTTTTAGGTAATGTTACGGATGCTGAGGTGATTAACCGAGTATTGATAACTTTACTCATTATATTAGCCATTCAAGGGTTGATTACCTATGTGCGTATTCGTTTTATGGGTATAGCTATTGAAAAGATGGTCAGAGATTTGCGTGCTGATATATTTGAGGATTTGCTTAGGCTGCCATTGAGTTTTTATCATGAATACAAACCAGGCTTGCTTACAGGTGGCATGGTGCATGATTTATCAGTGATTAAGGAAACTTTGCAATCGAGCCTAGCTCCTTTAGGGCGTCACTTGGTGATTCTTATTGGTGGTTTATGTTTTGTTTTTGTTATTTCTTGGCAATTAAGTGTCTTGCTTCTACTCATTATTATTCCAGTAGTGGCGTTACTGGCAATTTTTGGCAAAAAGGTTAAGAAACATACTCACGGAGCTCAGGAAGCCTTAGAGGAGAGTGAGTCTGTTCTCGAAGAAAGTGTGCAGAATATTTCTGAGGTCAAAGCTTTCTGTAACGAGAGCTACGAAGCAGTGCGTTATACAAAAACCTTAGATGCCTACATTAAGGCCGCTTTTTATGAGATAAAAGCCCGTTCATGGTTTGTGGCTTTTGTGATTTTTGTGATGTTTGGCAGTATTGCTTGCATCGTATGGAGAGGCGCTCATCTCGTTATTGCTGGTGATTTAACTGAAAAACAGCTTACTGGATTTATTTTGTTTAGTGTGTTTGTGGCAGCCTCACTACGTGCAATACCTGAAGTCTTAGCTCAATTTCAACGTGCAGATGTAGCTACTAAACGTTTATTTAGAATCAAAGACTTAGCCCAAGAACAGCAAGCAACGCAAACTGGCTCACAAGAGCTAGAGTTAGACGGTAGTTTGAGCCTGAAAAATATCGAATTTGCTTATTCAAGTAATCCTGATGAAACGGTCTTAAATCAAGTGAGCTTTGATATAGCCGCTGGTCAGTCGGTTGCAATTGTTGGGGAGAGCGGGGCAGGTAAATCTACGCTTATATCGCTACTCTATGGTTTCTATACTAACTACCAAGGTAAGATTAAATACAATGGTGTAGATATCAAACAGTTAGATATAGCCAAGTTTCGCAGTCAATTGGCGATGGTCTCTCAAGAAGTTTTATTATTTGGTGGCACGATTGCGCAGAACATTGCTTACGGTAATGCTGATGCAACGCAAGAGCAGATTCAACAAGCGGCAAGCCAAGCGCATGCGGATGAGTTCATTACCGAATTCCCTGAGGGTTATGAAACTTTAGTAGGGCCTCGCGGGGTCAAACTCTCAGGTGGTCAACGTCAGCGCATAGCTCTAGCACGTGCGATATTAACCAACCCTAAAATACTCTTTTTGGATGAAGCTACGAGTGCTTTAGATGCAGAAACCGAAGGTAAGGTTCAAGAAGCGCTAGAGCAATTAAGCCAAGGCAGAACCACCATCACTATTGCGCATCGTTTAGCTACGATTAAGTCTGCAGATATGATTCTAGTATTTAAGGACGGTAGCCTCATCGAGCAAGGTAAGCATGCAGAGCTTATAGCTGCTAGCGGTTATTATAATGAGCTGGTCTCTAAGCAGAATTTATAAAGAACCTGTATAATTAATTGGTTATGGAGCAAGCGAAGAAGACATCTAAAACACCTAACAGTTCTAACAACTTTAAAACTATTCTCATTGCTTGTGGAGGAACAGGAGGTCACTTGTTTCCAGGTGTAGCTGTAGCGCATGAGTTAAAAAAACAAGGGCATACAGCTATCTTACTCCTGTCAGAAAAAGCTATAGATGCTAAAGCGGCTTCTAAATACGCCGAGTTTAAGAGCCTCACATTACCAGTGATGGCCAAACCTAAAACCTTGTCGCTAGCCATGGTGGTATTTTTGTGGAAGCTGCTTGTTAGTATTATTGGAGCACTTAAAATTATCAAAAAATACGATATTGATGGTGTGCTAGCTATGGGTGGATTTAGTTCATTAGCGCCAGTTATTGCAGGTAAATTAAAGGGCAGAGGGACTTGGGTACACGACTCAAACGCCATTCCAGGCAAAGCCAATTTACTCAATGCCAAATTTTGTCAGCATATTTTCTTGGGGTTTACAGAGGCCTCTAAGTATTTTAAATTAAAGCAGGGACAGAAAATTAGTGTGGTAGGCACACCCATTCGCCCAGAGTTGCTAGAAGCCAGAGACCAACAACAGTCTCGCCTTGAATTAGGTTTAGATGTTAACAAGTTCACCATCCTTGTTACAGGAGGAAGCCAAGGTGCAGCGAGTCTCAATACTAAAGTACTCCAAGCAGCATCGCAGCTAGAAAAATCAGGGCAAGAGATACAGTGGGTTCATCTTACTGGGATGAATTACAGCCAATCGGTAACTGAACAAGTTGAGGCATTAGGTATAAATTCTAATACGTATAAAATCATAGATTTCTGCGAGGATATGCTTAGTGTCTATGCGGCTAGTGATTTGGTGATTAGTCGTTCGGGAGCTTCAGCGATGAATGAGCTATCTGCATTAGCAAAACCATGCTTACTCGTACCTTACCCTTATGCTGCAGATGATCACCAAGCTAAAAATGCTCAAGTATTTGCGAGCAAAAAAGCGGCAGTGATGTGCTTAGAGGCAGATCTAAGCCCTGATAAAATTCAAGTATGGATAGAAGATAGACAAGCCGTGCCTATCCTCATTGAACAAGAAAAACTATCACTACAGCAATTATTTATCAGTGAAGCAGAAAAGACTATGGTTAATTATATTTTAGCTTAGCCAAAGTTGATTTAAGAACTTAAATAGATAGCTAAACTAGACTAATGATTGACTAACTAGAGTGATTAGATATAGCTTGAGTGTTCATGCTTGATTCTAGTTTTAATCTTTATTCTTCTCAGTTAAGAATTCACCTCATTGGGGTGGCTGGTAGTGGCATGAGTGGCTTAGCTCGCCTGCTCCTAGAGATGGGGCATGTGGTCTCAGGCTCAGATAAAATTCATAATACTGAAGTAGCTAAGTTGATTAAGCTTGGCTTGATATTTTCTTCACCACATTATGCGAGCGCTTTGGATGTGGATCCTGAGCAAGAGTTGAGCGACGTGAATAGACCTGTTGAGTTAGTTGTGCATTCTGCGGCTATTCGTGAGACCAATCCAATTATGGTTGAGGCACGTAAGCGTGAGTTGACTTGCTGGTGTAGAGCTCAATGCTTGGCACAGATTATTAATCATCAAAATACCACCGTAGTAGCTGGCACTCATGGCAAGACAACGACAACGACAATGTTGTCACATACTTTCAAACAAGGACTGAAACAACCTAATTATTATGTAGGAGCAGAAACACCTGTATTGGGTGAGAGTTCCCAATTCAGTGGTGCGGATAAACCATGGTTAGTAGAAGGGGATGAGAGTGATGGTACGTTGGCCTTATATGAAACCCAGTGGTTAGTCGCGCTCAATTTAGAATTAGAGCATTTAGACTTTTACCGTGACGAAGCCCACCTTAAGGAGGTGTTCGGGACCGCACTAAGCAAAGCTCAAAAAGGCGTGATTTATTATGCGGGTAGCCCACTATTACTCAATCTAGTTAATGAGTTAGATTTAAAAGCTATTTCTTATGGATTTGCAGATACTGAGCCTCATGCTGATTATGTAGCCAAAGAATTAAAAGAGATAGGCTCGCAAGTGTTCTTTAATGTAGAAGAATTTGGTGAGGATGTTGGTGAATTTGATTTATCTATTCCAGGAAGGCATAATGTGCTCAACTCTCTGGCTACTATTGCTCTGAGCCGAGCTCAAGGGCTGTCATGGCAGGTGATTAAAGAGGCCTTAGCCAGCTTTTCTGGTGCTAAACGTCGCTTTGACAAGCGTTATGCCTCTGATCGTTTTGTATGGATTGATGATTACGCTCATCATCCAAGTGAAATAGAAGCCACACTCAACACAGCGAGAGCCACGCAAGAAGGAGCTCTACATGTCGCTTTTCAACCACATCGCTATAGTAGAACTCAGGCATTTATGCAGGAATTTGCAGAAGTGTTAGCTATTGCTGACGCTATTTATATCTTGCCGATTTATGCCGCGAGTGAAGACCCTATAGACGGCGTTTCTCATGAGTCATTAGCCGAGCTAATTAGAGCCAACGGTCATGGGCAAGTGGCTTGTTTTGATGATTTTAAATCAGCTCAATTAGCTATAGGTAATAAGCTTAAGTCAGGTGAAACTTTGCTGACTTTGGGTGCAGGGAATATTCATCAAATTGGCACATGGTTAAGTAAGGACTGGGAGCAATTAGAATACCTCCAGCAAGATATCGATTTAGCGGAGCTCAATATTAAACTCTATGAGCCTATGACCAAACACACGACCTTGCTCATCGGCGGTTGTGCTCAGTTTTGGATAGAGCCTCAATCAAAGCAAGCCTTTGCCAAAGTAGTAGCAAGAATCCACCAAGTAGGTATTGCCTTACACGTAGTAGGTAGGGGTTCTAATTTATTAGTCAAAGATGGAGGGATAAAGGGGGCTACTATTTCTCTAGCCAAAGGCGAGTTCACTCAATTAGCGACTCAAGGCTCGCAAATGACCGTAGGAGCTGGAGTGCGTCTTAAGAAAATAGCTAATACAGCGAAAGCGCAAGGTCTGTTAGGTTTTGAGTGGATGGAAGGTGTGCCCGGGCAGTTAGGCGGTAGCTTGCGTATGAATGCTGGAGCCATGGGGCGTGAGATGTTTGATCATGTGGTTTCAATCACGCTGCTTACCCAAGAGGGAGAGATTAAAACCCTAGCCAAAGAAGAGTTTGACTACAGTTACCGAAGTGTGGGTAGTTTGGCTTATAATTATGTATTAGAGGCAGTTTTAAAAGCTGACGCCATTGCTCAGAACTCTGCAGATGAGCAAAAAATCATCGATTTACATCAAGAGTCACGTAGGAAGCGCCTCGAGACCCAGCCTGTGGCTGCGAGCGGGGGCTGTTCGTTTAAAAACCCAGTATCTATCTCTGCAGGCAAACTTATTGATGAGCTTGGCATGAAAGGCTGCAAGGTAGGTCAAGCTCAAGTTTCAGATGAACACGGGAACTTTATCGTTAATAGAGGCGGAGCTACAGCTCAAGATGTGCTAGGTTTAATTGAAAAAATAAGAGAACAAGCCTCATCACAGAAAGAGATTAGGTTGAATCTAGAGTTGCAAGTCATTGGCGATGACGAGGTGATGTTTTAAGCTAAAACAGTAGATCAATAAATAATATGAAAAAAGTAGTCGTTTTAATGGGAGGATTAAGTCGTGAGCGCGAAGTCTCTATAGCCTCAGGCTCGGCTGTAGCTCAAGCCTTGCAAGAAGTAGCGCAGGAAAACAATTTAGAAGTAGAGGCAAGAATTATTGATGGGCCACAAGATATTACAGCGCAGGCTTTTGCAGGTGTAGATGTTGTCTTTAACCTTATGCATGGTGTATTTGGAGAAGATGGACAATTACAAACATTGCTCGAAGATTTAGATGTCGCTTACACAGGCGCTAGAGCTAAATCTAGTCGCATTGCCTTTGATAAAATTAAAAGTAAGAAGTGTTTTGAAAAAGCCAATGTCTCAACACCTTTTTACCAAACCTTGGAGCTGACTTCAGAATTAGTTATTGAGGATTTAGCAGCTCCGATTTTGCCTTGTGTGGTTAAACCTCCACGTGAAGGCTCAAGCTTTGGCGTGTTTAAGGTGACCACTCAGCAGGAGTGGGTTGAGGCTCTAAAAGAACTGCAGGCTACTTATGATGAAGTGCTGATTGAGCAATGGATCGAGGGCAGAGAGCTGACAGTCGGGATTTTAGGTACAGAAGTATTTCCTATCGTAGAAATTGTGCCAGAAAATGGTTTTTATGATTCAGCGAATAAGTACCCTTGGTTGATAGGTGATGGCGGCGCTAAATATTTCTGCCCAGCTCATTTGGACGCAGAGGTTACGGCTCAAGTTCAGCAACAGGCGTTAGCAGCTCATCAGAGTGTGGGCGTTGAGGTTTATAGTCGAGTTGATGTGTTGTTAGATGAGGATTTACAGCCTTATGTTCTAGAAATTAATACTTTACCAGGTATGACGCAGTCGAGTTTATTGCCAAAATCAGGAGAGATTTATGGCTTGAGCTTTACTGAATTATGCTTAAGAATTATTAAAGATTCGATGTAAATAAAATAATTGGTGATGAAGGTTATCTACTAAACATATAATTACATTCAGACTACAGAACAAAAATTCAACGCTAATAATTAGAGAGAATAATTTAAAGCTTAATTAAAGAACTTCAAAAAATGATAATAAATAAGCTTAATCAAATTTATATTAAATTAGAGCAACTACGTTGCCTTAATAAAGATATTAGAAAAACCATTGCTCTTTTGCCCTTATCCATCGTTATTCCTTTAACTAGTATGTCTATACTAGTTGGCAGTCATGCCTTGCCTAAGAACAAAATAACTTATGGTATCATTAAATTTTTTATCGTGTAGTGTGAATGGTATTCTCTAAAAAGCCAAAAACCGCCTCTACTAAGGCAAAAAATGTTAAAGTTACTAGCCTAACTTGGCGTCTCTTGCTTCTTAAAATATGGAGAGCGATTAAATTGCTCCTCATATTACTGATACTAATAGGTTGTTTTTATTTCGTCGGCTCACAAGGGAAAACATGGTTTGAGAATAAAGTCCTCCTGCATGAAAAATTCCTCCTAGAAGAAGCGAATATAGTTATAGATATTGAAGGCGGGCTACGCAGAGAAGAAGTCCTAGCTATCAGTGGTATTTTACAAGATAAGTCACTACTCAAAGTCAATGCCAATAAAGTAGAAACTAGATTACTCAAGTTGCCTCAGGTGGTCTCAGTAAAGGTAGCCAAGGTATTTCCCAATCAAATCTCTATTTATGTGAAGCAACGTGTGCCTCAGGCGTGGATTTCAAGCCGTGAGCTTGGTATAGAGGGGCGCAATTGGCAGTACGGCTTCTTACTAGATGTCGAAGGTTATGTCTTTAAAGCAGACAAAGATTTTAACGAGAGTATATTACAACTACCTATTATTGAATTACCTGTTTTGCCCGATGACTTGTGGGAGCTTAAATTAGGTTCAGCCCTCGAAGATTTAAACCTAAAACTCGTTTTAGCCCTCATTGATGAGATGCAAGAGCCCCTAGCTCAACGTAATAGAGCGATTGATAGGGTGACTTTTGACTTGCCCTACAAGGTGATTATTTATTGTGCAAATGGCTTAGAATTGCATTGTGACTATTTTGAACCAGAGCGACAAACCCAGAATTTAATTAAAATATTAGACGGTCTCACAGGGCAAAAAACGCCTAAACTTATCAATTTGATTCCAAAGCGAAATATTCCGGTAATCTTTGAAGATGAGTAATAGTTTTATCTCCCTTTACTATTGATTTTTTCATCCCTAATAGTTACTAATCCTATAAAAATAACATGGCTCAATCCAAGGTATATGCAAGTTTAGAAGTAGGAACAGACAAGGTTGTCTTTGCTATCGCTGAATTTTTGCCCCGTGGAGGAGAAATTAAAATTCTAGCCTTGGAAGAGGTCGTCTCCTCAGGCGTACAAATGGGGGAGATTAGAGATGTGCAAAAAGTCAAGCTGTGCATCAAGCAAGCCTTACTCAAAGCAGAGGATAAGAGTAAGGTCGCTGTTAAATGCATTAACGTCGTGATAGCAGGCAAAGGCTACTTATCCATCAACCAAGGTGCCAAAATTGACTCACCTGAGGCGGTTGCTGTCAATGCAGCTACGATTAAAGCTATTGATAGTGATGCTAGTAGTCATCGTTTTTCTAAGCCTTACCAAATCATTCATCGTATTAATAGAGGTTACATCTTGGACGGTAATTACAGTTTGTTTCCACCCTTGAAATTAGAGGGTAGAGAGTTGCGTTCATCGTTTCATATCGTCGCTTACCAAAAGAAAGAAATTAACAACAGGTTATTAGCACTTGAAGAGCTAGAGTTTGATATCGATCAAGTGATTTTTTCACCTATAGCTAGCGCTCAATTGCTGTTAGATAACAAAGAATACAAGAAAGAAGGAGCGTTACTCATCGATATAGGTGCAGGCACGACCGACTATATCTTATACCATCAATCTAAAATAGAAGCCTCAGGTAGCTTGCCTATTGGTGGCGATCATATCAGCAATGATATTAGTGTGTTCTTTAATTGCTCGTTCTCAAAAGCAGAGGAAATCAAACAGAACTACGTCGATTTAGTCGAGTTATCAAAAATGAACAAAGTCAAAATCAAAGACCCCAGCGGTTTTAGTGACTTTGAAATAGACGCCAAAGACTTATACGGCGTTGTAGATGCTAGATTACAAGATATCTTTGATTATGTTAAGGAGTCGATTAAGGATACTCAACTCGCTGAAATTAAATCAGGCATCTTCCTTACAGGCGGTACAGCTCTAATGACTGGACTAGTCTCATGGGTAGAAAACTACATGAAAATAGAGGTCAATAAAGCTAGTGTGAATAAAAATCTCAGTGGTTTTAATGATATCCCATGGCAAGACCCTCGTTATAGTAGCGTTATCGGTGTGCTGCGCTATATCCAAGAACAAGAGCAAAATAAGAAAAATAGTCAGAAAAAAACTGGTCTATTTAAATTTTTCACTTAATAATCAATTTAATGGGTGAGCAAGAAATTATATTACTAGGTATTGGCGATGAAGCTAAGCTTATATTTTCGCAAACAGAGCTTGAGCAAGCTCCCTATTGGCACCCCATAGCCATTACAGATAATCAGCTTGAAGCGAGTCATGACAACTCAGATAACCCTTTGTTTACAGAGCAAGAAACCGACGTCATTGCTTTAGCCTGCGAAAAACAGCAACTCATCGTTATCGCTCTCGATTTAAATGCTATCTGGGCATCAGATGTGATTCGTCGAATTAATGAGTTTATTACGGATTACAAAGGTCATATGGTGCTAATTAACCTCGCTTCATGGAGCTTGAATCAGGTCAACGCCAACAGTGAGCAGCAGGATGAGCTCTATGACTTCTTAGACGCTAGCTCAATTGCGATCATTGATGCGACTTACGAACAGCTAGTGGTCAATGCAGGAGAACGAGTCAAACTCAAAGAATCATTCGCACTCTTCTACAAAAAGGTAGAGCAACGCCTCAGCTATTTTCAAAGTAACAAATTTCTTGGTGGTCTAGGTTTTTCGGTTAAGAAAACTCAGAGACTCTTGAGTCTAGCCAAAACCAACAAACAGAAAGTATCCATTGAATTTCTCCCAGCTTTTGAGCAAAGTAATCTCAGTGAGTCCATCAAGCATTTACAAACTCGCCTCAGCCAAAGAGTCACTGACGTCTACCTCAAGCTCAGTGTCAGCGATGATGTTTACATTCAAGACATACAATTATTAGCTCAGGAAGTCAGAGCCGCTTTTCATACTGCAGTGAATTGTGAAATTAGCTTTGACCTAGTTGAAGACTACACAGTAGAGCAAGTATCCATTAGTATCCTCCTCGTAGAGAACTTAGTAGAGCTGCCAAAACCAGAGCCTAAGCAAGAAGCAGAAGTAGCAAAGGGCATAGTAGAGGATGTAGCCGAGGCGAAACCAACTCAGGAGAGTCAGTCTATCGAGGAACCTGAGCTTGAAATTGAACCTGAGCCAAGTACAGAACCAACGAGTAGTTTAGAGCAAGAGATACAAGACGCTAATGATGAAATACGCTCGGTAACTTTAATAGAAGAGATTACAGAAGAAGAACTTGAAGAAGAACTTGAAGAAGAACTTGAAGAAGAACTTGAAGAAGAACTTGAAGAAGAACTTGAAGAAGAACTTGAAGAAGAACTTGAAGAAGAACTTGAAGAAGAACTTGAAGAAGAACTTGAAGAAGAACTTGAAGAAGAACTTGAAGAAG
>Ga0209533_1006042_pt1 | contig 10194 bp, 15 predicted proteins | sample COG_04_FD_184748 | JGI IMG/M metagenome (GOLD analysis project Ga0209533, IMG submission 184748) | Pelagic Microbial community sample from North Sea - COGITO 998_met_04 (SPAdes) (version 2) | ecosystem: Environmental > Aquatic > Marine > Neritic zone/Coastal water | place: Helgoland, sampling... | reverse complement strand
TGTCTTGGCCCCCTAAAACTGTGCCACTATTTGTTGACTAAGGGAGTGACAGAGAATGGCACGGAAACGGTATTCGGATGAGGATGCACTGAAGTTATTGCGCGAGATTGATGTTCATTTGCATGATGGGTTGGATGTTGTGGGCGCGTGTCGCAAGGCGGGTATTTCGGACAAGACCTATTACTATTGGCGCAAGAAGTTCGGTGGTCTAGGGCGACCGCAGCTCTCAGAAATGAAAGCACTGAAGAAGGAAAACGAGCGGCTGAAGAAAATCGTTGCGGACCTCCAACTGGACAAGCTGATCTTGAAAGAGAGCCTCGATTATTTAAAGCCGAAGGCCTGACGGTTGATGGGTTGCGTCAGGCCGTAATCCATACCCGCCAAAGACTTGATACGTCAGAACGGCGCACATGTGCGGTTCTCGGCGTCTCGCGTTCTAGCTTGCATTACAAAACGAAGGTTCAAGGTGATGATGCATTGCGCTTGGCCATGATCCGCCTTGCCAAGCAGTATGGTCGGTACGGATATCGAAAGATCGCTGAGTTGCTGCGGATCGAAGGTTGGCACGTCAATCACAAGAAAGTTGAGCGTTTATGGCGCGAAGAAGGGCTGAAGCTGCCAGAGCGGCATAAGAAACGAAGGCGGCTGTATCACAAAGACAGTTCGGTCATCCGTTTGCGCCCAATGCATCCCAATCATGTTTGGGCAATTGATTTTGTTCACGACAAGCTGAGTAACGGGCGCAGCTACAAGATGCTGACCGTCTTGGATGAGTTTACCCGCCAAGCTCTTTGCGTTGAGGTGCAAGACAAGATGAACTCAGATGATGTTTTGCGTGTCATGCATCGTTTGCTGATGAAATACGGAAAGCCTGAATGCATTCGATCTGACAATGGCGGGGAGTTCGTAGCTGAACACCTTCAAAAATGGCTCAGAAAGGTTGGCGTCAAACCAATCCAAATCTACCCAGGCAGTCCTTGGGAAAACGGTTACAATGAACGGTTCAACGGTATTCTTCGCCAAGAAGTCCTAAACGCTGAATGGTTCCACAGCATCAAACAGGCTCAGGTCGCAATCAATATTTGGCTCAAAGAATACAATCACATCAGGCCCCATCATGCACTCGGAATGCGACCTCCCATGCCAGAAACCTTATTAGAGAAATCCAAAATTAGTGGCACTGAAATTGGGGGCTAGACAAGCTTCAAAACGTTCGTTGCAGACCTTCAGGACCTCATCCAATTCCAGATCGTACTCGCCGTGATTAGCTACGTTAAATGAGAGGTTATATGTTTTACCAGTTTGTTTGAGCAGGCCAAAAACACACTTTTCTTCTTTGTTCCAAGCTACTAGGTCATATTCGGCACTAGTATACCAATCCACCTCACCAGCTTTTTTTAGATCTAAAATTGCATGGACGTCATCTTCTATTACTACGTGTTCCTTCTTAATTAGGTACTCCCCACTCATGGTAAGTTCTCCTTAAGTTTTAGTTAAGTTCTGTTGAGTTGAGCATGTTTTGAAACGTTCGTTATCTCGACCAACTTACAGTCAGCATACCAAAGCCCAGTGCCACCAACCGCATCAGTATCTAGGGTAAAATGTTTACTGAGACCGCCAGTGTCAGGGTCAGTTAGCTTATCAAATATTACTGACATTTCTGCTCGCTGAGTGGCTTGTTTGAACCGCAATTTAAATAGAATTTGGGGATCAGGCATCACAAATGCCTTTTCCACATAGTCATAGATATCGGACTTCAGGCGAATATCTGCTGTGGGTCTGACGTCATCTCCAATTCCGCTACACCCGCCAAACTGGCAATAGTTTCCATCTACGTGCGCCTCTGGAAAGTTTTCACGGCGTTCAATCAAAACTGTGGCGGTTTGGCTCTGATATAATTCATGCAGCATTCGATGCCGCATCTGAGATTTCTCTAACCTATTAAAGTTTTCATCGCATATGCTAAAATCGCTAAACCATAACGTCAACACACACAACATCTGCTACAATTCTGCTACGCACAAAAAAAGGGCTGCGAAATACGCAACCCTTTGTTTTATATGGTAAATTCGAAGGTTCGAACTTAGCGTTTCGAGAACTGGAAGCTCCGACGGGCTTTGCGCTTACCGAATTTTTTGCGTTCCACGACCCGGCTGTCGCGCGTCAGGAAGCCGGCGGCTTTCAGGGCGCCGCGCAGGCTGGGTTCATAGAGTTGCAAGGCTTTCGAGATGCCGTGTTTCACAGCGCCCGCTTGGCCTGTCAAACCGCCGCCTTTGACTGTGGCAACCACGTCAAATTCGCCTTCAACACCGGCCACCTGCATCGGTTGACGCAAGATCAGCTGCAGAACAGGGCGCGCAAAGTAAGCGTCTTGATCTTTGCCGTTCACAGTCACTTTGCCGGAACCTGGTTTGATCCAGACACGGGCAACCGCGTCTTTACGTTTGCCAGTGGCGTAGCTGCGGCCCAAGTCATCGCGAACAGGTTCCCGAGGCGCTGCGATTTCAACCACAGCAGAGGTGCCTTCGGCGACCGCTGCCAGGTCTTCGAGAGATGTAATTTGATCTGACATCGCTTATACCCGTGTGTTTTTCTTGTTCATGACTTTTACATCCAATACGTCTGGGGCTTGCGCCTCATGTGGATGCTCGGCGCCTGCATAGACACGCAGATTGGTCATAATCTGACGCGACAGACGGTTACCTGGCAACATGCGCTTCACAGCTTGTGTCAAAACGCGCTCAGGATACTTGCCCTCCAGGATCGTGCCCGTGGTGCGGGATTTGATCCCACCTGGGTACCCGGTGTGCCAGTAGTTTTCTTTGTTGCGCTTGTTACCCGTCAGCTGAACTTTTTCAGCATTGATCACAATCACATTGTCGCCCATGTCCATGTGCGGTGTGAAGGTGGCTTTGTGTTTGCCACGCAGGCGCATTGCGATAATCGAAGCCAAACGGCCCAAAACAACGCCTTCGGCGTCGATCAGAATCCATTTTTTGTCGATATCTGCAGGTGTTGCAGAGAAGGTTTTCATTTTTTATACCCATCGAGGTTGGTGATGAGCGGGTTATAGAGATTGCCGAGATGCAGTCAACATCGAAATGCCATAAAAAACCGTTTAAAATCATTATCCTAAAAATAAGGTATTATTTTACCCCAACGCCCAGCCTGCCCCCCCTCACCCATCACGCGGAATGGCATAGGTCAGATTGGCGCGGGCCACCGGCTGGGTTTGGTCCGCTGAATAGATCATACTCTGACACACAGCCAGGGATCGGCCAAGTTTGACCACCTCATTTTTGCACAGTAAATCCGCGCCTGCGCTGGGTTTGCGCATGAAATCAATCCCGCAATTTGTGGTCACCGCTAAGGCTTTTGGGCCGATCAGCGCAAGAATATGCAAATAGGCCGCCACATCAGCCAAAGCGAACATTGACGGACCCGAGACGGTGCCACCCGGACGCAGATGCTTGTCCTGCACATGAAGTGCCACGTCCAGCCGCTCCGTGCTCAGGTCTGTAATTTCGAATTCATCCGCCACTTGCGGAAATTCGAGCAGCAAAAAAGCCTTCAGTTCCGCAGCGTTCATTTTAAGTGCCATTGTCGCGCTCCTTAGCTTTTGGTTATGGTGACGAGGAAGTTAATGGAGAGCAAGATGGCAATTTTGACACGCCGCGACGAAAACGCCGTCGCCTACCTTACAATGAATGCACCTGAGCGGCTCAATGCGCTCTCGGACGAGATGCTTGCCGCGCTTCAAAACACATTGAACGCATTGAAATCAGATAAAACGATCCGGGCGGTGGTGCTGGCTGGAACTGGAAAAGCCTTCTGCGCGGGTCATGATCTCAAGCAAATGACTGCGGCACGGCAAAATGCCGATGGCGGCGCTGCGGCCTTTAAGGATCTCTTTGATCGCTGTGCAACCTTCATGCAAACTGTGCAAGAAATCCCCCAACCTGTGATTGCCCAGGTTCATGGGATCGCGACCGCCGCAGGTTGTCAGCTGGTGGCCAGTTGTGATCTGGCCGTTGCAGCGGAAGGCACGAGGTTCGGAGTGAATGGCGTCAATATCGGCCTGTTTTGCTCAACGCCCATGGTGGCGCTCTCGCGCAACATTGCCCGCAAACGCGCATTCGAAATGTTGGTCACTGGCGAATTTATGACGGCCGATGAGGCCAAACACGCCGGCCTGATCAATCGCGTGGTGCCGGAAATTGAGCTTGCCCCCAGCGCCCGCGCCTTGGCAGAGCTCATCGCATCCAAACTCGGCTCTGCGGTCAAGACCGGCAAAACCGCCTTCTACCAGCAAATTCAGATGCCACTAGACCAAGCCTATGCCTACACCGGCAACGTCATGGTGGAGAATATGCTGAACCGGGACACTGAGGAAGGGATTGCCGCCTTTATTGAGAAACGCGATCCCAATTGGTCGCAAGACTGAGCTCTTCCCTTCTGCCGCGCATGCCATTACATCGCCTGCCATGACACAAAGATTAAACATCATCGGCGGCGGCATGGCCGGTTGCGAAGCGGCATGGCAAGCAGCACAGCTTGGCGTGCCGGTGACGATTTACGAAATGCGCCCAAAGGTGGAGACCTTTGCCCATCAAACCGGTGATTTGGGTGAGATGGTATGCTCCAACTCCTTCCGTTCGGATGATGACGAGCAAAACGCCGTGGGTTTGGTGCATTGGGAGATGCGGGCCGCGGGCAGCCTCATTATGGCCACGGCTGATAAGCATCGCATACCCGCAGGCGGTGCTTTGGCGGTGGATCGCGAACCCTATGCCAAAAGCATCACGGCGGCGATCCATGCGCATCCTTTAATTAACGTCACCTATGACGAAATCACCCATCTGCCCGATGAGGGGCAGTGGATTGTAGCCACGGGACCGTTGACCTCTGGCGCATTGGCCGAGGCGATACAGGCGGAGACGGGGTCAGAGGCCCTGGCCTTTTTCGATGCAATTGCACCGATCATCTATGCCGACAGCATCGACATGAGCCGCGCTTGGATGCAGTCGCGCTATGACAAGGGCGAAACCGAAGAAGAGCGCACAGCCTATCTCAACTGCCCGATGAGCAAAGCGCAATATGAGGCCTTCATCGATGCGCTGCTCGAGGCCGAGAAAACCGAGTTCAAACCAGGTGAAACAGCCGGGTATTTTGACGGCTGCCTTCCGATTGAGGTCATGGCCGAACGTGGCCGCGAAACCCTGCGCTTTGGCCCGATGAAGCCGGTTGGGCTGTGCAACGCCCATGATCCAGAGAATAAGCCCTACGCGGTGGTGCAACTGCGCCGGGACAACGCTTTGGGCACGCTGTTTAATATTGTCGGGTTTCAAACCAAGATGAAATATGGCGCGCAAACCCGCGTATTGCGTATGATCCCAGGCCTGGAAGAGGCGGAATTTGCAAGATTGGGCGGGATTCACCGCAATTCCTTCATCAACTCCCCCACCCTGCTCACGCCGCAAATGCAGCTAAAAAGCAAGCCCAATATCCGTTTTGCTGGGCAAATTACGGGCGTTGAGGGCTATGTCGAAAGCGCGGCCATGGGCATGGTGGCGGGCCGTATGGCGGCCGCGGAACTCTCAGGTCACACTCTGCCGCCGCCGGGACCCGATACCGGTTGTGGCGCATTGATCACCCACATCACGGGCGGCGCTGTGGCTAAGACCTTCCAACCGATGAATGTAAACTTCGGGCTTTTTCCACCAATTGATACGGTCAAGGGCGGACGCAAGCGGCGCAAGGAGCGCTACAAAGCCTATACGGACCGTGCCAAAGAGACGTTTTCAGCCTGGCTGGAGCGATAATCTCTTGCCAAAACAGCACCAAACTCTAGGCTATCGCCATGACGCAGGATCGCAATTTACCCACTAAATTCCCTCTCTGGGTGCCACGCCCGGTAGAAGAAACTTTGGAAATCTATGCCGATTGGGCCTCTCATTATGATGAGGATTTGGCCGAAGCCGGCTATGACACCCCGCGCCGCATTGCCGCGGCTTTAAAACCCTATGTGCAGCTGAATGACCGTATTTTGGATTTCGGCTGCGGCACCGGTCTGTCTGGCCTCGCGCTGCAAAATGCCGGATTTACAAATATTGATGGATTGGACATCTCAGCGCCCATGCTTGAAAAAGCCAGGGCGCGAGCGCTCTACACCAACCTTTGGCAAGGGCGCCCTGGTGAGATCACCGGTGTGACGGAAGGGCAATATTCGGTGATCATCGCTGCGGGCGTTGTTTCCCTCGGCGCCGCGCCGCCCGAAACTTTGAGCCTGATCATTGATCACCTAAAGCCCGGCGGGGTCATCGGCCTGTCCTTTAATGACCCCACTGTCGCCCATGGCAGCTATGATGCTGTTTTGACGACTGAGATTAACCAAGGTCGCGTCGAGCTGATGTATCGAGAAAATGGCTTGCACCTGCGAGAGCCCCCAATGGGCTCGGATGTTCTGATCTTGAGGCGCCTGTGATCCGCACACGCTTTGCCCCCTCTCCCACGGGCCCGCTGCATCTTGGACATGCCTATTCAGCCATCACGGCTCATGATTTCGCCCGCCGCCAGGGCGGCATGTTTTTGCTTAGGATTGAAGATCTTGATCAAAGCCGCGCGCGGCCTGAATGGGAGGCGCAGATCTTTGATGACTTGGCCTGGCTCGGCCTGACCTGGGACGGGCCTGTATTGCGCCAAGCCACACGCAGCGCGGCCTATGAGGCGGCTCTCACAGCACTTTTAGGGCGCGGGCTGATCTATGGATGTAAATGCAGCCGCCGCGATATTGCACAGGCTGCGTCAGCACCCCAAGAAGGTACACCGCCCAATTGGGGACCCGATGGGCTGGTCTATCCTGGGACCTGTCGTCCACATATAGCCGGCCATCTCCTTGCTGGGCCGGCGCGGCGGCTGGATATGGCGGCTGCGCTGGCGGGCTGCTCTGAGATCGCGTTTCAAGAGCTTTCAGATGACCTCATAACACCAATTGATCACATTAATAATGTCGATCATTTTATTGATAATATTGGAGATGCTGTATTGGCCCGCAGTGATGGTGCCGCAGCATATCATCTTGCGGTCGTGGTGGATGATGCGGCGCAAGACATCACCCATGTGGTGCGGGGTGCCGATCTGCTGAGCGCCACACCCATTCATGCCTTATTGCAACACCTCCTGGGCTACGCAAAGCCGATCTACCATCACCACGCCCTCATTCGAGATTCCAACGGTAAGCGCCTCGCCAAGCGAGATGACGCCAAAGCCATTGCAAAATTCCGAAGCGAAGGGGCGAGTCCTGACGATATCCGCGCGATGGTCGGGCTGCCGACACGCTCCAATTCATGATCTTATTGTAATATATTTCAGACAATTGGCTGACTTAATTCACGCGTATCACCCATGATAACCGACGTATAAAAGCAGCTGCGGCGATTGGTGTGGCAGGCCGGTCCTTCCTGCATCACGATCGCCAAAAGGCAATCTTGATCGCAATCGTACCGCAGATCGACCAATGTCTGCCGGTGTCCGCTGGTTGCCCCTTTCACCCAAAAACTCTGCCGTGACCGGGACCAATAGGTCACGCTGCGGCTGCGCAAGGTTTCGGTCACCGCTTCCGCATTCATCCAAGCCAACATTAAAACTTCATGCGTCTCAGCGCATTGAGCAATCACCGGCAACAGTCCGTTGGCATCATATTTTAACGTTTGCGGGTCGAACATGTCAGACCTCCTCTTGCATTTCACTTCTGCGGCTTATCTATTGGGTGCAACGGGGAATGTCCAAACAATGACTGAACAAATTGAGTTGATCAAACTTTATTCCACACGCATTCTCGCCCTCGCAGCGCAGATGCCGCATGTGGGCAGTCTGGACAATCCAGACGCCAGCGCCATGAAACGCTCGCCGCTTTGTGGATCGAAGGTGACGGTTGATGTCATTATGCAAAATGGCAAAATTACTGAATTTGCGCAAAATGTGAAAGCCTGCGCCCTTGGCCAAGCGGCGGCAAGTGTAGCGGCGCAAAACATCATTGGCCGCACCGCTGAAGAGGTGGTGCGCGCGCGCGATGAGCTGGCTGCGATGCTTAAATCCGGAGGGCCACCGCCCGGCCCACCGTTTGACGGTTTTGAGGTGCTCGCGCCCGCTTCTGAGTATAAGAACCGACACGCAAGCATTCTTTTATCGCTCGACGCCACAGCCGAGGCTTGCGCCAGCATCGCTGCACAAAATTCAGCATAATCCGATATATTGTTAACGCAGAATTAACCAGTTGAAGACACATTGACTGCAAATTTAATCAATTTTTTGATTAATTATCTTTATAACATAAAGCGCAGTCATAATGCCTGATCATACTCTGCACGCAATCGATGGCACTGCACCCAATGTTTTGGGGGGTGGATTCACTTGGGGAAACACAGGATCGTTCACCTATGACGAGGCCAATACGCAAATCGAAACCCTCGTGTTTACCGATAGTGATGCACAGCTGACAATTACGGATACCAGCTTAGAGCTGCTAAAATCGCTGAATGGTATCATCCACAATAGCAACGCAAGAGTAGGTGGGTCTTGGACGGTCACTGGCTCGGACGGAACGAGCTTCAAGGTTTGGCGCATGCTCGCGCCGTCTCAAGTGGAGGGCTACTTGCTTTTCACGCAAGATCTAACGGATGGGGTGACCTACAGCCTTTCGAACTTCTCTTTGGGCGATCCTATGCCCTATGCGCAGATCGCGCAGCAAACTACGCCCTGTTTTACTGCGGGAACTTGGATTGACACCCCGGCCGGTGCAAGGCGCGTAGAAACGCTCTGTGTGGGCGATCTTGTGCGCACCCGGCACCACGGTCCACAAACCATCCGTTGGATCGGGAGAAGATCGGTAAAACTCGCACCCTATTTCCCCAAAGACAAATTAAGACCCATCGAAATTTCCATCGGTGCCTTAGGCCAGGGTCTGCCTCGTGAGCCCCTACGCCTTTCCCGCCAACATCGGGTTTTGGTGTCATCGCCCATCAATCAGCGCATGTTTGGCACGCAGGACAGCTTGATTGCCGCGGTAAAGCTCACAGATTTGCCGGGAATTCATATCGACACAGATTGCACTGAAGTGACATATATCCACCTCTTATTTGATCAACATGAGGTGATATTTGCCAATGGTGCGCCCTGCGAGAGCCTGCATACCGGCCCGGAGGCCCTGAAATCCATCTCCTCAGCCGCCCGCGCCGAGCTGTTTGCTATATTTCCAGAACTGATGACCGCACCAAGCCAGCACCGCTTGGCCGCGCTTTGCCCCGAAAATCGCCAGCAGCGGCAGCTGATCGCGCGTCACAAGAAGAACAAAAAACCTCTGCTCTGCCTTTAACACGTCACGCTTCCACCTTATTCAAGAGGCGCATTGCATCTGTGCCCTCGGCTAGAGGCTCGGGATAAACAGACCGATATAAAGCATCGCGATGATTGCGAATGCACCAATCGCATCCTTGATCGCCTCTTTGGTTTCCAAGCGGCGCGCTTCCTCGGCATTTGATTTACGGGCGTTTGAGAAAAAGTTGTCCATATTCTGCTCCCATTTATTTATTGTTGCCACTTTGTTCTCACAGGACTGCATGCATGTAAAGAACTTTTACGGAACATTTGCGAACAAAATATTTAACCTACTGATATTAAATGAACGGCCTGATCCTGTTCCATCAGCCAAAGCAGGATACGCGCCGCTTTGCCGCGACTGCTCGTAAGGGCCGGATCGCTTTGCAGCAGCATTCGCGCGTCTTGATGTGCTGTGGCCATCAATGCGCTCTGGTGTTCCAAATTGGCGACCTTAAATCGCGGCAGGCCCGATTGTGCGGTGCCAATCACATCCCCAGCCCCGCGCATCTTCAGATCTTCCTCAGCAATACGGAACCCGTCCTCGGTATCTCGCATAATGCCCAGCCGCCGCTCGGCAGATTTGCTCAACGGAGCTTGATACATCAACAAACAGGTCGAGGCGGCCTCACCGCGCCCCACGCGTCCGCGCAATTGATGCAGCTGTGCCAGTCCAAAATTTTCCGCACGCTCGATGACCATGATCGTCGCATTGCGCACATCCACCCCCACCTCAATCACCGTGGTGGCGACCAATACCTTTGTCCTCCCCGCCACGAAATCGGCCATTGCGGCATCCTTCTCTGCGGTTGCCAATTG
>Ga0209533_1006033_pt1 | contig 10203 bp, 9 predicted proteins | sample COG_04_FD_184748 | JGI IMG/M metagenome (GOLD analysis project Ga0209533, IMG submission 184748) | Pelagic Microbial community sample from North Sea - COGITO 998_met_04 (SPAdes) (version 2) | ecosystem: Environmental > Aquatic > Marine > Neritic zone/Coastal water | place: Helgoland, sampling... | reverse complement strand
TTCATGATGGGCAATGGTAAGACACCTTTGATGTTGTTTTTAAGTGCGCTCTATACAGGCCTCATGATTTCGCCGCTCAACCCTGCTGCAGGCCCTGATCAGCTTGGGTATGTCTTGCAGCATTCAGATACTAGACTGGTCTTTGTCAATGCCGCATCTAAACTGTTATTAATGCAACTTGAGGATCAACTCCCTCCAGACATTAAGCTCATTGACGCGCATGAAGATTTTGGACCGAGTTGGTATAAAAGCTCTGCTAGTGCGACTAAGTTAGCGTCTATTACACCCCAAAGTGATGGATTGTTAATGTACACTTCAGGCACAACTGGACGTCCAAAAGGTGTGGTATTAACCCATGAAAACCTCATAGCAGGGGGCATGAATACGGCGGTAGCCCATGGATTACAAACCACTGATCGCGGCTTGTGTGTGCTCCCTTTGTGTCACATTAATGCCCAATGTGTGTCCGTGATGTCTACCCTAGTTAGTGGTAGCAGTTTAGTACTACCCCATGGTTTTAGTGCCTCTAAGTTTTGGAATTGGATCATTAATTCTAGATGCAGCTGGTTTAGTGTGGTGCCTACTATTATCTCCTACTTGATGCACCAAACCTCTAATGGGTTGTCTGTAAAGCTGGACTCTGCTCACACAAAAATACGCTTTGGCCGTTCTGCCTCTGCCGCATTGCCCCCTGCCTTGCACTCGGGTTTTGAAGAACGCTTCGGGGTGCCTATTTTGGAGACTATGGGCCTAACAGAAACGTCAGCACAAATACTCTCCAATCCACTGCCACCTCAAATCACTAAACATGGCTCGCCTGGTATTGCCTATGGCACTCAAGTGAAAATTATAGATTCCTCTGGACAAGAGGTAGAGCGTGGTTTTGAAGGCGAGTTGTTGGTAAAAGGTAAATGCGTCATGCGTGGCTATTACAAAAACCCTGAGGCGACCCAAGCAGCCATTGATGACCAAGGTTGGTTTCACACAGGTGATTTAGCGGTTATGGATGAGGATGATTTTTGTTTTATTACGGGACGCATAAAGGAGTTAATTATAAAGGGGGGTGAAAATATAGCACCAAGGGAAATAGATGATGTGCTTTATACTCATCCTGCAATAATGGAAGCGGCAGCCTTTGGTATTGAAGACCTTCACTATGGACAAGACGTAGCAGCTAGTGTTGTGCTCGCGCAAGGTAAGGAAACCACTGAAGCTGAATTAATTGCCTTTTGTAAAATCAAATTGGGTCCAGTTAAAACCCCCATAAAGATTAATTTTTTGCACGATTTACCAAAGGGGCCCTCTGGGAAAGTACAGAGGCTAAAGCTGGCTCACCGAATGGAAAACCCCGCAAATTGATAGCCAAAGTGACGTTTTATTTGCCATGGCTGTCGCACAAGTTCTAAATTAAGGCGCTTGCTTACTTTTGTTGGCCCCACGCTTATTGCATAATGGGTCCAACGATTAGAAGTGTTGCACTTTTTGAGGATGAACAAGTGATTGCAAGCGACCAAACATTAGAACACGATTTCATGCACTGGCAGTGTTTAAGCCGCCTATTTGCTGCGCGCCAGGCGGCTGGATTCCCTCTAGATGAGGCTAAGCCTTTGGTGTGCTATGGGGCGGATGGAGATGTCGGTGTAGAGCTAACCATTTTGATTCTAAAGCGTGAACTGGACCATTTGGTGGCCCAATATAAGCACAATGCTAAAAAAACCGTTGACCCTATCGAGCGCTTTGAGTGGGTAGTGAAGCAATTGTCAGCTGACTATTTCCAAAAAGCGGATAGCTTTCAGTCAACCATGACCGCTTTGTGTCCTGCAGAAGCCCCTCATGCTCAAAAGTTGTTAGATGCTGGAGAATGCAGAATGGTCTTTAGGGCTCGGGGTGACGGGTACTTGGTGCCTGCTAAAGTGGATCAGCTTGCAGCAGATGACCTTCGGGCCCAATTTACGCAACTTCACAACTTTCACTTTAATCACAAACAGCCTCGGCCTCACGTGATTTTAGGGTTTCATCCTGATTGGGAAAAAGCCCAAAAAGTAGCGCCTTAAACCACATCCCAATAAGCCTAAACTCAGCAAAAATATAGGCCAGTTAAGGCCTGTATTATAGGGCGTTTGGCCACTCATCAAAGTCACTTCGCCAGTGATCTCTGCCCGTTCATACAAAGGGGCCATATGCGTAATCTGGCCCGCCGCATCAATTAACGCCGAAACGCCGCTATTGGTAGATCTAACAACGGGCTTGCCGTTCTCTATAGCCCGCATTTGAGCCATTTGTAAATGTTGCCAAGGTGCTAATGAGCGCTCAAACCAAGTGTCATTACTCACCGTTAGAATCACTTCGGCTGTGGCTGCTTGCTGGGCCACCAGTTGTGGGTAAGCAATTTCATAACAAATATTGCCCGCGATGGCCAGATTTTGGGTTAACAAACCTTGTTGTTGGAGTGGCAGCTTAAAGGCTGACATTGGCAGATCAAAGAAGTCTATAAGGCCCCTTAACCAATCTTCTAAGGGCATATACTCACCAAATGGCACCAGACGTTGTTTATGATACTGGCCATCTTCAGCGCCAAAAGCGATGAGCCCATTGTAATAGTTAGCTCTAGATTTGGTGCTCTGGCGCATCACCGTGCCACTAATAATTTGCGTGTTTTGCTCTTTAGCAAGGGCGCTCAGAGGCTTGAATGCGGGCGCAACTTTATCCCAATATGTGGCAATGGCGGTTTCTGGCCAAACAATGAGGTCACTGTCTGCATGCACATAAGACTGTGTCAGGTAATAACTTAATGTGGGTGCTAATGTTTCTGGTAGCCATTTGCTTTCTAAACTAATGTTAGCCTGCAGCAAAGACACCTTTATGGGATCTGTTGAACTGGGTTGGGTCCAAGCAAGGGTGCTTAAGCCATAGCCGCCAGCCCAAATCATCAACACGAGTATGAGACGTAAAAACGGTTTTAGCGGGCTACCAAAAAGGAACAAAGCGCTGGCTAGGAGTATCAAAGTAACCCCATGCACGCCTAGTATGGGGGCGTAACCAACTAGGGGCGTGTCCAGCCCTGCATAACCTAGGTATAACCATGGAAAACCCGTGAGTAACCAGCCCCGCAGTAAATCGAGGCTAATCCATAGGCCTATAAATAACAGCGTAGGGTATTGATGATGCGGTTTAAAGCGATAATATATGCCCCCAAATAACGCATAAAACAACGCCATACCACCACAAAATAAAGCCGTGAGTAAGGTCGCTAACAACCAGTGAGTGTCGCTATGGTCAACCATGCTTACAAACACCCAACTCACACCCGCACCAAAATATCCTAAGCCATAAACAAAGCCACTCAGTGTGGCTTGTTTGGCTGTGTTAGCGTGATTAAGGCTGTACCAAAGCAGGGCTACACTCAGCAGTGCTAGGGGCCAAAAATTAGTTGGGGCAAGGGCTAATGGGGCCAAGGCGCCAGCGATTAAACTGACCCCTAAGTTAATTCTCAGGGATTGGCTCATCAGCATCGGTGCTAATCGGGTTGACTTGCATCAGAAGAATACGGCGGTTGTCTGCGGCTAAAATGTGAAAGTTCAAATCACCCACCTGAATGCTTTCATCTTTGGCGGGTAAATGACCAAATTGTTGAGTAATAATGCCACCAATCGTGTCAAATTCATTCTCATCGTAATAAGTACCGAAATGGGCATTAAAATCGTCAATAGTAGTCAGGGCTTTAACTAAGAAACCTTGGTCTGCAAAAGGTCTAATGTTGCCATCATCTTCTTCGGCATCGGTCTCGTCTTCAATTTCACCCACAATTTGCTCTAACACGTCTTCTATGGTCACCAAACCTGCAACACCACCGTATTCATCTAAAACGATGGCCATGTGATAACGGTTAGTACGAAACTCGTTGAGTAAGATAGACAAGCGTTTACTCTCGGGTACAAAAATAGGTTTGCGCAACATGGCATTGAGATCAAAGTTATCCATTTGCTTAGCAAACGCCAGAGGTAATAGATCTTTAGCCAGTAAAATGCCCAACACCTCGTCAGGTGATTCACCAATCACTGGGAAACGTGAGTGTGATGTTTCGGTGATCGTTAGCATGAACTCTTGGGTGCTTTGGTCGGCTTTAACAACCGCCATTTGGGGCCTTGGAACCATAATGTCACGCACTTGCATGTGTGACATTTGTAACGCACCTTCAATAGTGTCGAGGGCTTCACGATCAAGTATTTGGTCTTCTTCAGCTTGGCGGATTCGTTCTAACAACTCTTCTTTGTTGCTAGGCCGGTCACTGAGGAAAAAAGAAAGTTTATCCAGCCAGGAGCGTTTGTCCTGACTGTTGGTCGACGCGTCGTCGTTCATAAGGGTTGTGTATTCCTAAGGGTTAATTACACCAGTTTATACGCTTAGTGGCTTTTTTTAGCAACATAAGGGTTAGCTATATTGAGGCTGGCCAATAACTGGCCCTCAAGCGCTTCCATTTCTTCGGCTTCTTGGTCTTCAATATGGTCAAAACCCTGTAAATGCAAGGTGCCATGAATAATTAGATGGGCCCAATGATCAGTCACGTTTTTATGTTGCTGTGCGGCTTCTTGAGCTAACAATGGGGCATTGACCACCAAATCGCCTAAATAGCTCACAGGGCCTAACTCATGGGCTATCTCTGCCGCTAATGTGGGGTCTTCAAACTCAGGTGTTTCAAACGGGAATGACAAAACGTTGGTGGCTTTGTCTTGGCCACGATATTGAAGGTTTAATGCATGGCTCTCTTCATTATCAACCATGCGGATGGTTATTTCAGCCGCCGTATTAGGTGTTTGTAGGGCTAATGTTGTCCATTGCTCTAACTGGGCTAAGCTCGGCAAATTTTTGTCATCACAGGCAATCTGTAGATCCACCATCATGAGGGTTTATTTTCAAATGCGTCGTAGGCATCTACAATGCGCTGCACTAGCTGGTGCCGCACTATGTCGCCAGATAAGAAGTGGGTGAATCCGACACCATTAATACCATCCAACACTTCAATGGCATGCTTTAGGCCAGACGCAGTACCTTTGGGTAAATCTATTTGGGTGACATCACCGGTAATCACCGCCGTAGAGCCAAAACCAATGCGCGTGAGGAACATTTTCATCTGTTCGCGAGTGGTGTTTTGGCTCTCGTCTAAAATGACAAAACTGTCATTTAAGGTTCTGCCACGCATGTAAGCTAACGGTGCGATTTCAATAATGTTCTTTTCAATCATGCGCGCGACAGTTTCGAAGCCGACCATCTCATACAGCGCGTCATAGAGCGGGCGCAGGTATGGATCTATTTTCTGCGCCAGATCGCCCGGTAAAAAACCCAGTTTTTCTCCCGCTTCTACGGCGGGGCGAACTAACAGTATACGGCGCACTTCCTCCCGTTCTAGCGCTTCAACAGCGCAGGCCACGGCAAGGTAAGTTTTGCCAGTACCCGCAGGCCCAATACCAAAGTTAATGTCATATTTGTGGATAGACCGAATGTAATTTTGCTGGGTTTCGCCCCGAGGTTTTATGGTGCTGCGTTTGGTGCGAATAGTAAGCCCCGTATCTTGTGGCTGGTTGGCCTTGGGGACCATTAAATTTACACTGGTTTCGGTCATGGTTTGTTGGGCTTCCACTAGGGCGAGGTGCACCATTTCTGGAGTGACTTCGCTGGTTTGTTGGGCTTCACGAAAGAGTTGTTGTAAGACGTTTTCACCAGCAGTGCAAGCAGCATTGGAGCCTGCCAAATGAAAACGATTACCACGGTTGCTAATGCTAATTTTAAGGCGTTGTTCAATAATACGCAGGTTACCATCCAACTGACCTTGCAACCTAGCAAGGTGTTGAGTGTTATCGGGTAGCAAGCTAAACGTGGTCCCGTTTTTGTTACCGTCGGAGTTAGTTGACCTGTGGATAGAGTTTCTCATGTCGGCTATTGCAGCACGATTGGGCCAACAGGTGCAAGCCCGTCTAACTCAGAAGCCACAAGTTCACCTCGCAAGGAATGGGGAAACGCCTCCAAAATAAGGATTTGGGCGAACTTACCAATTAAGTCAGCATTATTACTTGCAAAGTTCACAGACCGATTATTTTCTGAACGCCCAGTTAATTTGCCAGGGTCTTTTTTAGAGTATCCGTTCACCAACACCCGTTGCAGGCTGCCCACCATGGCCTTACTAATATCGAATGATTGACTGTCAATGCGCCGTTGTAACTGCGCTAAACGTTGTTTTTTAGTGGCATCATCGGTGTTATCAGGTAAGTCAGTAGCAGGAGTGCCCGGACGTTTGCTGTAAATAAAGCTAAAGGACAAATCAAACCCAATGTCTTCAATTAAGTCCATGGTGGCTTGAAAATCAGCGTCAGATTCGCCGGGAAAACCAATAATGAAGTCTGACGAAAAGCTAATGTCTGGCCGTTGCTTGCGGATTCGGCGCATCTTAGATTTGTATTCTAAGGCCGTGTGGCCCCGTTTCATGGCCATTAATATTTTGTCAGAACCCGATTGCACGGGTAGATGTAAGTGACTTACCAACTCGGGTATTTGACCAAAAGCCTCTATTAAGCTGTCAGAAAATTCAACCGGGTGGCTGGTGGTAAAGCGAATGCGGTCAATGCCATCAATGTTGGCTACCATGGCAATCAGTTCGGCTAGATCCACCGTGTCACCATCGTCTGTGTCGCCTTGATAGGCGTTCACGTTTTGCCCTAACAAGTTGACCTCACGCACGCCTTGTTCAGCCAGTTGTTCCACCTCTAACAACACTGAGGTAAGGGGGCGGCTCACTTCTTCACCCCGAGTGTAGGGCACCACACAAAATGAGCAGTATTTTGAACAGCCTTCCATAATAGACACAAAGGCTTGCGCCCCTTCCACTTTTGGTGCGGGTAAGTTGTCGAATTTTTCTATTTCTGGAAAACTAACATCCACTACAGCCTTAATGCCGACGTTGGTGGCATCGATCATTTCAGGTAAGCGGTGTAAGGTTTGGGGTCCAAAGATCATGTCTACAAAGGGTGCACGTTTAGAAATTGCTTCACCTTCTTGGCTCGCCACACAACCACCCACACCAATTTTAACATGGGGGTTAGCTTCCTTGAGTTTGCGCCAGCGGCCTAGCTGGTGGTACACCTTGTCTTGGGCTTTCTCACGAATAGAGCAGGTATTCAGTAGCAGCACGTCTGCTTCGGCTTCGTTGTGGGTAATTTCCATGGCATGGCTATCACCCAATAAGTCAGCCATACGGGACGAATCATATTCATTCATCTGGCAACCGTGGGTTTTAATAAATAGCTTTTTAGTCATGTGGCGCACCTACGTTAATTGAACGCGTAGTATACATTTAAGGCCCCCATTAAACCTAGCTTGAAAACACTGTTTTTGGGGCTAATAGAGGCTAATATAGGTTGCTGGGCAGATCAGGGCTCGCCATAGCCCCTAAGACACAGCAAATCGACATAAGAGACACAACAGATATGAATAAAGTAACAAAAGAAGCAAGCCCGCATTTTAAACTCGATGAGCGCCTAGAAGCTGACTGCGAGTTTGTTGCTAACTTAGGTGTGTGCAGCTTATTGTTAATGAACAATGCCAGTGTACCTTGGTTTATTTTGGTGCCTAGCGTCGTGCAGGCGACAGAACTTACCGAGCTACCCATGGAACAGCAGCAACAAGTGCTGCACGAAATGAATCAAGTGGCTGCCATGATCACTAGCCTCTACAACCCCGTTAAACTAAACATCGGTGCCTTGGGCAATGTTGTGAGCCAGTTGCACATTCACGTAATTGGGCGTTTTACCAATGACCCCGCTTGGCCTAACCCCGTGTGGGGGCAGTTGGCTGCTAATGCTTATAGTGAGGCTCAACTAGAGCAACAATTAACCCATATTCGAGCCTGCCTACAAGCCTGAATTGAACAAGTTAAACCCCACTTACCCGGCCATAGGCGCGGGTGTAGACCTAACGGGTGAGATAAGTCCACAGGTTAATATTACAACCTGCTGAGTTGGCCCAACGGACTCAAAACACCATGGCCACCCCGTTTTAACACATGCGTATAAATTTCGGTGGTTTTAACATCGGCATGGCCTAATTGCTCCTGCACTGTGCGAATATCTGCACCGTTTTGTAGCAGATGCGTGTTAACGTTGTGGCGCAGTGTGTGACACGAAACCTGCTTATTTACCCCTGTTTTGGCGGCTGCGGCTGCGAAAATTCCTGTCACTGAAGGCGTTTGATTTACTGATGGGCTGTTCTGAGTACCGGAGTTAGGATGGTGTCTTGTGTTCTGTACGTACCCAGTCGGTAATCATAGAAGCAAACATTTCGGGTTGATCAGACCAAGCGAGGTGGCCTGCTTCAGGAAGTATCTGCAACTTGCTGTTAGGCAGTGCGTCATCTAGATGTTTAGCGTTACTAACATCAAACATCACTTCAAGTTCACCCCAAAAAACGAGTGTTGGAATATCTATTTCATTGACTCTTTCTGCGAGACCAGCGGCCTTTAACCGGATGTCTTCGAACCAGTGTAAAACTTCAGCAGCCCGACCAGAGTAAGCTCGCTTGTAGTCATCGATTTGCACAGCGTTTGAGGTATGTCGTATTGCTCCAAGCTTTGCTGTGAAAGCGATAAGCGGACCAGCACCAAGTAGTGATGTCATCCAGCGCATCACACCAAATCGCCCTAGCATGCTTATCATTCTTGCTAGCCTGAAAGGTCCTGGTGTACCGGGGCCGTTGCCAACTACCATGCTCAACAAGCGATGCTCATGGTGAATTGCATAGGATAGTGCTGCTCCCATTCCGACATCCGGCCCGACAAGATGAATATCGCGCAAGTTAAGGTCATTAAAAATTGCATTGAGTAGATCTCCTTGTGCCTTTGGAGACATGTCATGCCGATCTCCTTCTGATGCGCCAAAACCTGGAAGATCAATAGCGATAACGTGAAAATTTGTTGTTAGTGTTTCCCATGATCCAGCAAAGCTTAATATGCTTTCTGGAAATGGACTGAGTAAAACAACCAGTGGGGCGGCCATAGGGCCCGCTTCGGCTAATCGAATCTGTCTGCCAGCGATCATCTTTGTTTGTAAGGGTAATTCAACGTTTGGTGTCTCAAAAGAGTTAGCCGCTTTGCGGGCCGCTTTAATCCTTGGCCACTCAGGAGACACTAGCATCAGTGAGGCGGCGTTAAGTTGGTCAAAGAGATTTAACTTCTTCATTGTGGGTTCCATTCGATATGTTTTGATATTGGCTTTTCGTTAAACTTTGGCTGTGAGGGATTAACTAAACCAGCAAGCCCCTTCTAAAAATATCTAGAACACACTTGGCCTCAGTGCTGCTTTAACAGCTAGATTTGTTGCATAACTATAGGGACGTACTGTGTTGATGTCAATTTTTAAATACCGTTAAGTACGATAATAAGAGTTGATAGTAACCACCGACTCGCAGACGACCAATAAATTTGGAACGAGATCATGTGCTGAAAACAGCGCTGATGTGCTTTTGACTGCGCTTGCCATCGCCACAAACAAAATGGTGAGATCACTTGATTAAGCCCCTGATAGTTTGGCAAGAACGGGCATGCTTTTTGAAGGATATGGGGTAGACCATCTGCATAGCCAATTAGCTCCAATGCGCAAACAGTTAATGAGTTAATGGGCACTAAAACTACATGGCTTATCGACGTTACGGTTACATTACTTTGTGCTTTTTTAATAATATTTATTATAGGGTTTCTTAAAAGTTTGATGGGTCTAGCTCAAAGGTTATCTGAAGCAAGCATGTTTCTTTGACAGTTTTGGGTAGCCATCGTGGGTATTGCTTATTTAGAGCGATCCATTACTTGCGTAAGTTATTTGGAATGCGTTAACTTGGTCGACATCAACACAGTGAAAGGCAAAAACTATGTTTCAAGTTCACACACTTGTACCTGAATTTTGGTGTTCAAATTTTGATGAAAGCCTGCACTTTTATACCAAGGTAGTCGGGTTTTCTGTAGCCCAGCGGCGTGGTAATGATCTCCACGCCTATTTAGAACTTGGCGATGCCCAAATCATGATCGCATGTTGGAAGCAAGATGGGACTTGGGAGCCTGCACCTCTCGAAAAACCTTATGGGAGAGGTGTGAACTTTCAAATCCTTACTGATGATATTCAATCAATTTACCTATCCGCATTGTCCGCTGACATTAAACCATTT
>Ga0209533_1006017_pt1 | contig 10216 bp, 12 predicted proteins | sample COG_04_FD_184748 | JGI IMG/M metagenome (GOLD analysis project Ga0209533, IMG submission 184748) | Pelagic Microbial community sample from North Sea - COGITO 998_met_04 (SPAdes) (version 2) | ecosystem: Environmental > Aquatic > Marine > Neritic zone/Coastal water | place: Helgoland, sampling... | reverse complement strand
GCGTCGCGTTTTCGCTGACCACGACACTGGTTTGAACGTTGGCGAGCGCTTTGGAGCTTTCACTCATGCTCATTTCGCGTGGCCCTGCGTCTGCGTGCGAATCGTTACTCAATGGAATTAGATCCATTCCGCAAATTGGGCAATCCCCAGAATCGGGTTGTTGAATCTGCGGGTGCATCGAGCAGGTCCAGATGCTCGGCTCAGTGGAAGTAGACGTGGTTGAGTCGCTGTCGTGTGCCGTGTGGTCCTTTGATGATTTTGGAATTAAATAACGTCCGGCGATGAGGCCCACTACAATGGCGGCCCCGATAAATAAATAGCTTTTGGGATTCATAATTATTGAAAGTTTTTTTGTGAATATGCGTTACCGATGAGTGCATTGATGGATGCTTCGGCTTGCAGGACATTGGCGACTGCGCGCCAATAAGTTAGGTTGAGTTCTAAGAGGGCGCGTTCACTATCGATGAGCTCGAGCACGCTGATTTGATTGCCTTCGTAGGCACTGCGTGAATTTTCCAAGGCTTGCTCGGCCAGAGGGATTAACATTTCTCGATAACGGTCCGACCGCTGTGCGCTGTCCGACACTTGGGACAGCAATGCGGTGAGTTCCGCCTTCAGTTTCAACTGTTGTTCGCGATATAGCTGCTCGACTGCTCGCTGGTTGGCAGACGCCGCTCGAATTTCCGCCCGGTTCTTTCCTTCCCAAATCGGTAAATTAACCGCGAAGGTCAGCGCCCAAGGGTCTTTGCCGGCATCGGAAGCCATGCCTTCGTTTCCGACCTGAATATAGGTCAGCCCAAAGGTGAAGTCAGGATAACGATTGAGGCGACTGAGTTGTAACTGTTCTTCAGAACCCAAGATACGTTGACGCAAGGCCAGCAGGTCCGGATTCGTTTTGTCCAATTGCTTTTGTAGGTTTTCGTGTTCGGCAGCAGGAATGGCTCGTTCGGGAAAGAAGAAGCTCTGGTTCAACTCAGAATCCTCCATGTTTAACAGCGCAGCCAGTGAGGCGCGCTGACGAATCGCTTGTTGTTTGAGCAATTCTAAATGATCACGGACACGCTCCCGATCAACTTCCAATCGAAGTAGGGAGTTTAACGACGCACCTGCTTTCACCTGTTCCTCCACGATGGAGTAGGTGTCTGCTATGAGGCTCAGGTTCGCTTCGGTGGATTCTATTGCCTTTTGTAAATAAGCCAGTTCCACATACACGTTCGTCACCTCACGTAGCAGCCTTTCATGTCCACCCGCATAATCGTAAGCAACCGCTTCCGCGTGGCGACTGGCCAAGGTTTTTCGCGTTCGTAGCTTTGGCACCCAAGGCACGGTTTGATTGAAGGCGTAGATGGCCTCTTGTGGCCCCGTTCGCGTTTCGACTGACTCACCAAAGTAGGTCAGTTGTAACTTCGGGTCGGGCAGGGTGCCTGCGCTGCCAATGGCGGCCTCTGCTGCCAATTGGCGCTCGTGAAGTATCTCTAAACGAGGGCTTTGTGCTTCTGCACGTTCAAGCGCTTGCTCCAGCGTCAGTGCGGACAAGCTATTCTGGAAAAGTAAGCCTAGGCACGCACTAGCAACAGCGCAGCGCCCCGTATCGGAAAATCGTATCTTTAATAACATGGATCATAATGGTTCGGTGTTGATTTACAGTCCCGTTGCACCCGCAACGAAACAATCAAGTGCAAGGTCACTCGACCTTGCAGAAGTCACACGAACCGATCAGATCCTATAGACGCAGTATACCTGTGATAACGCTAACGGCGGCGCATGCGATGCCGTTGCCAAAGTCACATGGTGTTGTGACTGAGCTACTGGCTCAGCCAACATAAATTCGATTACAGCCAACAACGCAGGCAGGAACGTCGCAAGGTCATGCGTGGCCGTAGTGCTCTTTTCTAAAGAGACTTGGTAATCCTTGAGCGCTTTATGCGGGCAACTCGAGGGATCGTGATCTGATTTTTCGCTATTCGAAGCATCCTGAGTTTCCGATCCGCAGCAACCGTGACTCACTGGTGTTGCCTCCATATCGTTCACAGCAAACAATTCTGCCGTGCAACAGCAGAAAGGATTAAAGATGGCCAAGACCATCATGATCTGTGCGAATTTTTTGATCACACTAGTAAGAGTAACTTTTTAATTATTTATTTCAAGCCTGCTGTTTATGAGCTGAAATTATGTGAGTTTGAGCTTCTCACGCCCGACTTCTACATTCTAACTCCTTCTAATCCTATGTCTAAGATACGCCAAATTGATTACACGACTCCGCGCACACTGATTTCTTACAGTGGCAAGCGCACGGTGCGGATGACTGGTATTGAGAATCGCTACAAGTTTTCTGGAATTTTGGTGGATGGGGAGGAAGATGCATTCGCTAAAATCGGGGATGAACGCAAGGATTGGCAGAAAAGCGCTTTCCCGTTACCGTGGACAGATTCTCCCGATGTCGTTCGTCCTGAATGAGATTTCTGAGTCTCCACGCTTGACAGTTGCTCTCGAAACACCTTTTTTCTTCGCTTTTCTCAATTTCCGGCGATCTGTCGGCTATTTCAGCATTTTCTAAATTTCAGTATTTCAGCTTTTTTATTATGGCACTTAAAATCCGTCTCCAACGTCATGGCGCAAGCCACCGTCCATTCTACCGCATGGTTGTCACCGAAGCACTTGCTCGTCGTGATGGCCGTTTCGTTGAAGTGCTAGGCACTTACGAGCCGCAAGCAAAGCGCGCTGAAGAAGAAGTGAAAATCAAGCTAGATCGCGTTGATTACTGGAAGTCTGTAGGCGCAAAGCCAACAGATACCGCTGCTAGCCTCATTCGCAAGGCTCGCCGTGAAGCTCCAGCAGAAGCTGAAGCTTAAATCAATTTGATTCCCTTCGCGGGAAACTCGACCATTGCTCCGATGCACCTCGAGTTTGATATTTTAACCCTCTTCCCAGAAATGGTGGAGGGTTTTTTAACGTCCAGTATGTTGGGGCGAGGCCAGCGAAACGGTTTGATCCGAGCTGAAGCGCATCAATTACGTGACTGGACGACTGATAAACATCGTAAAACCGACGAAATGCCCTTTGGTGGCGGAGCGGGCATGGTGATGAAGCCAGAACCGATCTTTGCGGCGGTTGAAGAATTACGCCGCCCCGAGTCGAAAGTCCTCTACATGGCGCCCGATGGGGAGCCGTTGACGAGCCAATTGGCCCGAGAATTGGTGCAGGAAACACATTTAATTATCCTTAGTGGACACTATGAAGGTGTGGATCAACGCGTGCGCGACGAGCTGGTTGACCGTGAAGTGAGTATTGGCGACTACGTATTGACCAATGGCACCTTGGCCGCGGCGGTGGTGATCGACTGTGTAAGCCGTTTTGTGCCAGGATTTTTAGGTGACGAAAAATCCTTGACGGAGGAATCTTTTATGAGCACCTTGCTCGGCTTTCCTCAATACACGCGTCCAGCTGACTTTCGCGGGATGCATGTTCCTGAGGTTTTACTTTCAGGCGATCACGCTGCTATTGCGAAATGGCGACGCGAACAATCGATCGAAAAAACACGGCAATTACGCCCCGACATTTTAGACAACAACGAATTCCAGCCATGAGCCAAGCAATCCTAGAAGAAATCACATCAGATCAACTTACGAGCGACCGTGCAGACTTTAAAGTCGGCGACGGTGTTCGCGTTCACCTTAAGGTTAAAGAAGGTGACAAGACACGTATCCAGGTTTTCGCTGGTATCGTGATCGCTCGCAAGGGTGGTAGCATCCAAGAAACTTTCACTGTGCGTCGTATCGCATCAGGTGTGGGTGTTGAAAAGGTATTCCCTGTTCACAGCCCAACCATCGAGAAAATCGAGATCGACCGTGAGTCGGTAACTATGCGTGCTCGTATGTATTACATGCGCGACCGTATCGGTAAGGCTGCTAACCAAGTTAAGGAAAAGCGCCTCGTCGAAGCAAAGCGCAAGTAAGCTTAATTACTTTTCTAAAAGGTCGTCCGCAAGGGCGGCCTTTTTTTTGTGTGTGTGGGTATTTGTCTTAATCGTAATCCTACTCTTAATCTTAATCTGACGTCAGTTTGGTCTCGGTTGGTTTAACCGCAGAGCACGGGTATGCTTAGGCTTTGGATGATGAGAATATTTTAAATCGATTCTGTGTTCTCGAGCGACCTGTCTGTCGTAGCTTTGCGAGAAAAGCCGAAAGCGGGCGGTTGAAAATTCGATCGAGATTAAGACTAGGATTACGATTATGATTCAGGCTGGTTGGCTACAAACTCAGTTCCATTTGCTCGGGGCTGCTGTCGGTTTCTGCGAAGCGCACGCCGACGCCAAGCAGGCGGACGGGCTGACCGCTACGGCCCCACGCTTCGCGCAAGAGTTGCAAGAAAAGCTTGGGTTCGGCTTGGGTCGATGGCATCTCGGCGGTGGTGCGTCGGAAGTCGCTGAACTTTAATTTAACGAGCACCTTCGCAATTTTTCGATCCGGTGCGCTATTGCGAAGATCTTCAATAAGCTCGTGGTGCTGATTGAGGAGTGCTTGCTCGCAGGCTTCGAGTGTTTCTAGATCTTGCGAGTAGGTGCTTTCGTTGCTCAGCGTTTTACGAATACGGTTGGGTTCGACGGGACGTTCATCAATTCCACGACAGAGTTTGTAGAGTTCGAGACCGAAGCTTCCGAAGTTTTGCGCGAGTTCTGTTTGATCGAGTGCTTGGAGTTCGCCGCAGGTCTCGATACCCATTGCGGTGAGTTTGGCAGCGCTCTTTGGCCCAACGCCCCAGATTCGACGCACGGGGAGTGGGTGCATGAATTCATCGATGCGAGACGGAGCGACGACGCATTGCCCATTGGGCTTGTTCCAATCGCTGGCGATTTTTGCGATGAGTTTATTGGGAGCGATGCCTGCCGATGCGGTGAGCTGAGTTTCGTCGTAGATCGCTTGACGTATTTCTCCGGCGAGCTCAGCGCCACTGCGTTTGTGATGGGTAAGGTCTAGGTAGGCCTCGTCGAGCGAAAGTGGTTCGATGAGATCGGTATAGCGTTTGAAAATGTCGCGCACTACGCCAGAGGCGGCTCGATAGAGCTCAAAACGCACTGGGAGGATGACTAAATTTGGGCAGAGCGCTCTTGCTTTAAAGACAGGCATCGCGGAACGCACTCCATATTCGCGTGCAGCATAATTACAGGTCGTCAGCACACCACGGCCAGAGGCACCGCCCACTGCGACTGGGCGATTCCCGAGCTCTGGATGTTCACGCATCTCTACGGCTGCATAAAAGCAGTCCATATCAATGTGAACGATGCGTCGGTTGGCTTTCATTCGAATGGGAAGGGGCTTGAGTTGTTCTGCGATTGCTTCGTGAAAGGGGGTCGCTATGAATACTGACAATATGGAGAAAGATTCGACAACCAGAATTCGATACGTTTTTACTTTCCCAGAGGGGGCTAAGAAAGTGTTTGATGTCGAACTCGAACGTAAAACAGGTGTTTTAGTTCGGAAGCCTTGTGAGGAGTATCCTAGTTGGACCCACTTGGAATATTGTCGTTGTCGGCATTGCCCTTTGACAAAAGAAACGCATCCGTATTGTCCGGTCGCAACGAGCATTGTCGATGTGATGGAGTTTTTTCATGACTACAAATCAATCAAGCAAGCGAATGTCGTGGTAGAGACCGAGCAACGCACCAGTAGTCGTGAGCAAACTGCTTTGTATCCTGCGATCAGCTCATTGATGGGGATTCACATGGCGAGTAGCGGTTGTCCAATAATGGATAAATTGCGTCCGATGGTGCTGCATCATTTACCATTCGCGAGTATGGAGGAGACGATGTATCGTGCGCTTTCGATGTATGCGTTGGCGCAACATTTTCGCAGTAAAGCTGGATTAGATACGGACCCAGATTTCAGTGGTTTAGGGACAATATACCAAGACGTGAATACACTAAACAAAGACTTTAGTGTGCGCTTCAAGGGTTATTCCGACTGTGAGGCGACGACCAATGCAATCGTGAGTTTAGATTGCTTCGCGCAGATGATTGAATTCTCCATTACTGAGGAAATGCTCGAAGATCTTGAAGCGCAGTTTGAGAGCTATCTGTAGTGAACAGCAGATTTCATGTGTTGCCTATATTTGTATGGGCTGTGCCAATACAAAGGGGCGCACGATCATTGCGTTGAAACGCGTCTTTACTTCGATCCAGTGTTCTACATGTAGGTCGCAAGGTTGCACCAGATCGCCTGACTTGAGCCATGCCTGCACTTGGTCTTTGTCGTCGTTGGTAAATGCGAGCCCCGCCTCTTTTAAGTCGAGGGCGGGGTCGACGTAGACCATCGATTTTGCTTCGTAGTGGGGCTTGAGGTAGGTCCAATCAACGTCTCCCGAGTATTTTTCGAGTTTATCGAGGTCACTTGAATGGTCCTCTGCAGGGCTGAAGTCTTGGTGCTGCGCTTGAACGTCGAACTTTGAACGCTCAACATTGAAATCAGAATTGGAAGCATCCTCGATCATTACCTCTGAGCTTCATCATTAGATGTTCGACTAGATCTTTTCGACGACCTTGTCCGCGAGACCGTAAGCGATCGCTTCGTCAGCAGTCATATAAAAGTCGCGGTCGGTGTCTTGTTGGATCTTTTCGAGCGGCTGACCGGAGCTTTCAGCGAGGATCGCGTTGAGCTCATCGCGTAGGCGTTCCATTTCTTGCGCTTGGATATGTATGTCTACCGCAACCGCCACCATTTGGCCAGAGATCAAAGGTTGGTGGATCAATACACGAGAGTGTGGGTAGAGCAGGCGTTTACCTTTGTCCGCACCGCACAGAAGGATCGAACCCATACTCGCAGCCATCCCTGTGACCACCACAGTGATTGGGGAGCTGATGAGCTTCATGGTGTCGTAGATCGCCATGCCCGCAGTGATCGAACCGCCTGGGGTGTTTATATAGAAAGTAATTTCCTTACCCGGTGCATCCATCTCCAAATAGAGGAGCTTTTCAGTTACTTCGCTAGCGGTCTTATCAGTCACGCCGCCCCAAAGGAAGATTTTGCGCTCCTTCAGGAAAGTTTCTTGGATTTTGATTCCAGACTTCTTGTCGTCTTTTTCTTTGGATTTATCTTTTTCAGCCATGGGTAAAATTTGCTTTGGTTTGATCAGGTAAGAAGAGCAGGAGTCTTCGATCTTTCAAGCTCTATAGAGAATTCGTTTATTTTGGGAGCGCAGAGCTCCGTGTCCGTATTTAGTCTAGGTGTCGGGACGAAGCCCGACGCTCCCGTTTAGGTTACTGCTCAATCTTTTCTACACGGCGGATGTGACGGCCACCTTCGAACTCGGTATCGAGCCAGATGCCGACGAGTTTGAGTGCGAGTGCTTCGGGAACAGGGCGTGCGCCCATCGCGATACAGTTGGCATTGTTGTGAAGCTTGGTCATTTCAGCAGACCATTCATCCCAAACGAGTCCACAGCGGACGCCTTTGACTTTATTGGCGACAATCGCTTCACCGTTGCCACTACCACCGAGGACAATGGCGAGGTCCGCTTTACCTTCCGAGACCGCTTGAGCTGCCGGGCGAATGAAATCTGGATAATCACAAGACTCAGTAGAGTCGCAACCACAGTCGATGACCGTGTGTCCGCATGCTTGAAGAAATTTGGTGATCGGCCCCTTGAGAGGAAATCCCGCGTGGTCCGTTCCGATCGAAATAGTAAGAGAGTGTTGACTCATGCGAAAAGTAAAAGAGTGAGGTGGTGACTAGGGCAATACGTAAACTCACTCTTAATCATAATCCTGACCAAATTGTATATTTGAGGGATTCAGATTACATTAGGAGTCAGATTAAGACCGACTATTTGCTCTCCTTCGGGTCCAACGCGTCGCGGAGTCCATCTCCGATAAAGTTCAAGGCAAACAAAGTCAGAGAGAAAAAGATCGCAGGGAAGATCAGTTGCCACGGGTAAATGTCGATTTTCTTGGCACCTTCGTTGATCAACACGCCCCATGAGCTCATGGGTGGTTGCACGCCGAGGCCGAGGAAGCTGAGCACAGACTCCAATAGGATGACGGCAGGAATAGTCAGCGTGGTGTAGACGATGATGGGCCCGAGACAATTGGGCAGGATGTGTTTGAGTAGGATAGAGAGGTGCGATGCCCCATAAACTTTGGCTGCATCTACGTAGTTGAGCTTACGTAGCGCTCGGGTTTGACCACGCACGATGCGCGCCATGGTCAGCCATTCGACAGCACCGATGGCCATGAAAATGAGAATCAGATTCTTTTCGTTAAAGGTGACCGTGAGGATGATGACGATCATGGTAAACGGTAGGGCATAGACTGCGTCCACAAAGCGCATCATTAAGTCCTCGCTTTTACCGCCGACGTAGCCGGCGATCGATCCGTAGGTGACACCAATAATGAGGGCCACGAGCGTGGCTGCAAAGCCCACGCTGATGGAGACTTGTCCGCCAGTGAGGATTCGCACAAAGAGATCACGCCCAAGATCATCGGTGCCAAACCAGTGTTCTGTAGATGGCGCTTGAGGGCCGTAGGCAAGGTTTTGTTGCTCGAAACTGTAGCTGCTCAACGCTGGCCCGATCCAGCAGAGCAAAGTAATCGTGATAAACAAAACGCCCCCAATCTGCGCCATGCGGTTGCGTTTGATTTGCTCCCAAGCATCGCGGCCGAGAGAGGTCGCGTCGTTGGCGATCTGTTCGCGTTCGTGCTTAGTCATGCGAGGAGGTAGGACGCGCGAGCGAGGCGCGGCACGGGGAAGAGGTGTGTTTGCTAGTCTGAATGTGTAGCCAAAGCGGTAACGATTTGGATCGATTGAAGCTGCTAATGCGATTTGTCCAAATGCTCACGCATTCGGCTACAATACTCGAATGGTGAATACTAGTCATGGCGGGCGCGTGGGTTCATCCACATTTGGATGATGTCGACGATGAGGTTAAACAGGATGATGAGCACCGCGTAAAACAGCACCGTGCCCATGACCATTTGGTAGTCACGATTCAGTGCGGCATTCACAAAGAAGGGGCCTAGGCCCGGAATGAAAAAGATCGTTTCTACCACGAAGGAGCCACTAATGAGTCCAGCCGCAGCGGGGCCGAGATAGGCGACAACGGGGTAAAGCGCGGTGCGTAGCGCGTGACGTATCACCACGGCGCGCTCGGCGAGCCCTTTGGCGCGTGCGGTGCGGATGTAATCGTGTCGCAACACATCAAGCATGCCACTGCGAGCGAGTCGGGCGATGTAGGCCGCATAGAGCAGCCCTAGGGTCACCGCTGGCAACACTCGATCGGATGCATAACTCCAGCCGAGAGGGTTGAACCAGTTCAGAGTCAGCGAAAAAATCAGCAATAAGATCGGCCCGATCACAAAGGACGGCAGGCAAATGCCGACCATTGCAAAACCCATCAGCCCTGTTTCGGTTGAGGTATTGTGCTTGATCGCCGCTAGAGTGCCGATGGGAATGCCGACACTGAGTGCGATTAATAAACCCCAAAGCCCGAGCTCCAGTGATACGGGGAATGCTTGAGCGATGATTTCCTGCACGTTCCAACCTGGGTATTTATAGGACGGGCCAAAGTCGCCTTTGAGGAGGTTGCCGAGGAAAGCGAAGTATTGTTCATGCAGAGGTAAATTGAGCCCATAGTGTGCTTCGATCTGTTCCTTGATTTCAGGTGCCAGCGGTTTCTCATCATCAAATGGACCGCCGGGCGCCAGACGCAGCAATAAAAACGTCGCCGTCGCCACGACCCACAGGGTGGGGATCGCTTGTAACAGTCGTCTGGCGATTAAATTAAACATGGTTTAAATTAAATGAATAATGTGTAATACCTAGTGGCTTATAATTGATGATGCATTGTAGATAATATTTGAAATTAGCTATTACTCATTACCAATTAACTCGATCGCTTGATACGGATGATTATCGAGTATACTTGGATACCAACCTTGCACGGAGTCGTCGATGAGGCGGCTGGTGACGTAAAAGTAGATCGGGATGACGGGCATCTCATCGATAAGGAGCGTTTCCGCTTTTTGGAAAATGGCTTTGCGCGCTTCAGGATCTAGGGTGACGGCGGCTTGCTTGATCAGTGCATCGTATTCGGCGTTGCTCCAATTGGTATGGTTGTTTCCGTTGTTGGTTTCGCCGAGGCTGAGAAAGGTATTTGGATCGTCATAGTCGCCAAACCACGCGGCGCGTAAGATGTCGAATTCGCCTGCTTCGCGTGTGGAGAGGTA
>Ga0209533_1006011_pt1 | contig 10221 bp, 10 predicted proteins | sample COG_04_FD_184748 | JGI IMG/M metagenome (GOLD analysis project Ga0209533, IMG submission 184748) | Pelagic Microbial community sample from North Sea - COGITO 998_met_04 (SPAdes) (version 2) | ecosystem: Environmental > Aquatic > Marine > Neritic zone/Coastal water | place: Helgoland, sampling... | reverse complement strand
TGGCAGCGAGGTCAAGAGGCAGTGGTTCACCTGCTTGTAAAAGTCGAGCAGCAAGTGCTTGCTCTGCGGTAAGGTCTTTAATAGTTAGTCTCCATATACAAGAAACCCCTCGGAATTGAGGGGCTTGGTTTAGGTCTGGCTATGGTGCAACTTTAATAATTGCTGCTCCAAAACAGCCTTGCGTTATCAACACTAATGTTTCTTTCACATACACTTATATGTTGCGAGTTATACATTGTTGTTGATTGGTTTATTTCAGGCAAAAGAATAGCGTGATTCTAGTGCTACATGCCTTTCCAAACTGCCCTTTGATGGGGGCAAAGGTAAGTCATCAACGTCTTCTGGCAGAAGCTGTCTGCGTAACTCCAGATATAGGTCATGCACTACATCTGATGTTTCATACATCTCAACCATTGCTTCTCTGATGATACCTCCAAAGCGTCCAGTGTCAGCACAGTGAGTTCCAAAGCTGTCATGGATTAACATGAACGCATCAATGCCCTCTTGTTTTGCCCTTGCAACGCAAAGCTGAAGGTGGGCTGCATCCCAAGAGTGAACCACGTTGGGGGCCATACCCTGACTAGATTTCCGACTACATATCTGGTCTGTTTCCTTGCTCATTGTCATAAAGACGAGCGTACCATGTATGTTGGTCTTAACTCTGTGTGAGTCAGTGTTGTAGTAAGACTGAACAACAGGAAAACCTAAAGGTGTAGTCCAACGAACTGGCATGGTTTGTTTAGAGCCATCCTGCATTGTGAACTTAGTTTTAGCCACCTTGTTCGCAGTAGACGTTAACCATTCCATAAGCATAGCTGGACGTTTAACTGTATCAACCACAGCATCCCAGAGGTGACGAGAAACATAATTGGCTGCACGATAACCATCATCGTATGAGAATGGAAAATCCTGGCATGTATTAACACACTCACGCTTCAGTGGGCGCATCACATCTTCGATGATTTGCTCCTTAAATCCATACTGTTTAGAGCCGTATGAATAGGTCATTACGCTTCGCTTTGCCTCCTTGCGTCCAAAGCCGTATTTAAGCCATTCTAAGGCCAGTTCAGTATAGTTAGGTACTCTTACCCCCATGTTGTTTAGGACAGGCTCACCCCAATGCTCGAAGGGCTGCTGTGAGTCTTCAATTAGCTTCTTTACTACCTTATCAGCTACGATTTGATATACATCTTGAGGTTGCTCATTTGGTATGAGGTTCACACTCTTGGCAGTAGTCTTGCACTTCATTGCCATAGCTAAATGTTGAAGACCTGAACAGCTTCCGTCCATTGATGCAGGGATGTGAGATACGAATGAGTCTCCTTGCTCTAGGAAACCCTGCCACTCCATCGCAGCAGCCATGAATAGAAAAGGCTTGTCTGCATCTACCCACTTCCGGTTTTCCCAAGGATTAGCTACGCAGTCCATTATCCAATTTTCATTGTCCATAACCCACTGCACTCGCTCTTCAAATGAGCATTTGCTTATCTTACCGAAGTCACCCACGTTGGCTAAATGAATAGCTAACCACTTCCAACCATCTTTGCCCAAGGCTTTACCCTTAGCAAACTGGAGCGTGGCTTTCATTTCATCCGGCCCCATACAGTTGTATGAACTGACACTGTAAACACGTCCACGAAAGTCTAACTGATAGCCAAAGAAAAATTCATCGTACTGACTAAATTCAGCAGCAGTTTTAAGCATCGAAGTAAATGCAAACTTTTTAGAGTCCATTACACGATTGCCTACGTCTACTCTGTTTCGCTCCTGTGCAAAGGCAGCCTTTTCTTGTCTCGTTGCCTCATCAAACGATTTCAAAGGCGCAGGTTGTGGTTCTTTCTCCATTGTAGGTATTGAGCTACACCATTTAACTTGGTTTTCGTACATCTCGTTCATCAGTTTAAGAATAGGCTTATTGACCGACCACGCTGTCTTCTGCATTGCATTGACTGCATAAAGCACCACGTCAATGTCACTATTTTTTAGTTCATCAAAGTAAGCTTTGCTGTTGGTCTTAACAAATTTAACAGGTCGATTATGACGAGTGTAATAGACACCATTGGTCAAGTTAGACAAATTCCAATCACGAGGCTCAATAATCAGAGGCTTATACATTGGTGAAGTAAGTCCAGCTTTTTCACATCGCTGGGAAATCCAATCTAGTGTCTCTTGGGTTGCTACAAGACGCTTAACTGTCTTTCGTTTACCTTTAGACTCTGTGACAATCTGGACTAAACCAACAGTCTCCATAAGGATTGTTAAAAGCTTTGCACCAATCTGAAGAACAGCATTGTTGTCCCAATCTTGCCATGCTTGGACATTACCTTTTGATGCTTCATCCACCATGCCTGAAATAAGAGCAAGTCGCCTAGCTTTACCTTGACGTTTCTTATGAGCATCTATTAAACGCTTGCACAGAAGCTTGTCATCTTCACGAAGTTGTTTAAGTCTGTATTCATCTTCAACATTGTGTACAGCGTGTCTAAGCACAGACTGCAACATCATGTCCTTTTTGCTGATGCCATTGATGATGTACTTCATAAAGATAAAAGCCACCACCTTTGGGTCACCCCCAACAAGCTTGGACTGCACTCTGCCACCTCGACCTGCCCTTATAGGTTGGTTGAGCCATTCTGTTACTCCCTCGGTAAATCGCTCTAGCCCTTGGACTAATAAAGTATGACCATACTCGGTATTGGATTCTGTATTCTTCTGTTGAATCTTTAAATTGTTATCAATCATTTTTTTAAGTCCTTCATCCCTCATAGACATCTCAATGTCTAGCTGCAAGCTAAGAAGATTTGCTTCTTTGTTGGTGGAATCAATGATGAAAGTTTCTTTAGTATTCTGCGACATTTGTCACTCCTGATTTATGATTATCAATTGTTACTATTTAGCACCTTGTAAGACGCAACTTCCCTGTTGTCGGGATGAGACAATTCCTGACTTCCATAGCTTCAACTACTTCAGACTGTTTATGTCACGCCCTTCATAGCGTTCCGGCTATGGTGCAACTTTAATATTTTGGTTTGCTTTCAATACAGATATGTTTACTTGTTGTTGGTCACCTCCACTTGTTTCAATTCACTACGTGTATTTTACCAATTAGTAACAGCTTTGCGCACTACTAAATAAATTCAGAGCGAATATATAGGCTTGACATTTCGCCAGCCCATACCACTCGTGACATGTAAGAATAAATTATTTTTGCTTAATTTTTTAACCGGAAAACCCCTAAAAATTAGCCTGTCAGTCTTGACAATACGCCAGCCCAGAGCAGGACTGGATATACTAAATGACTAGCCCCCAGTTACCTGACAGCAGCAAGACATGCCGACTTCCCACTCATGGTGAAAAGTTGTAATTTCTATAAGGTACTTAAAAGACATAGGGCTGTAGCAAGAGGCCCGCCTATTGACATATCAACTAGCCAAAAGCACATGTGTTAGCAAGAGCGCCCTTAATTGACATTCCAACTTCTTAAAAGCACATGTGTTAGCAAGAGCGCCTACTATGGGCCTAGAAGGGTGTCATTTGTTATGGTGCAACCTTTGGCCACAGCTTTGATTAGCTATAGTGCTACAGTTGATAATTGTGGGACTTCGGTGGGGTTGTGTGTAAGGGTACGCTAATGAGTAATCGGACTTTTTATGTCCTTGTCAGCCAGCCACTTTTCAATGTCTGTGCTACGCCAGCGAATCATGTTTGCACCTAAGTGCAGTGGTTTTGGAAAATCATCTGCCTCCATCCATCTGTAGATAGTTGCTTTACTTATCTTGAGCAAATCTTGAAGGTCGCGGCAGGTTAACATTTGCATGTCATTCATGGATTTCTCCTAAGCTACCCTTCTTATTATAGAAAGATGCGCACTAGGTCAAGTCGGGGTTAGTGTCCGGTGCGGTAGATTCTTTGCACGATTCTTTGCACAGTCCTGAAATGAAGGACAAGGGAAGGGTTAAATTTTAGGCAAAAAAAAGACCTGCTTTTCAGCAAGTCTTTGTTTAAGAGTGGCTTTTAGCCCTCATTTGAAACACATTTGAATCAGTGCAACAACTCTATAAATGGCGCGCCCGAGAGGATTCGAACCTTATCCGGTCGCTATCGCAGAGTTGGTCACCCCGATGTCACTGGGTTTCCCGTGAGGTTAAGCATCTAGCCAACCCTTACTTCAGCAAAACTTTGCACGGCTTTTTGCTCGTTATTTGGAAACATTTGGAAGCTTAATGAACCTTCCTCACGTTGTCCTGTCATGCCTGATAGAGCGTGTATAGCCTTAAACTTAGCATCATCAGTTGCCTTAGCATACTGAGCAGTCTGGCTAATGTTTTTGTGTCCCATCAGTTCCTGTACTATCACAAGGTTTACCCCTAGCTCACATAGTCGGGTTGCGAATGTATGTCTGATACCATACCAAACTTCATCTTCACCCCATCCCATATTGGGCCGGACTACTTGTTGCCAGAACCTGTTGCAATGCCATTTGTAGTCTAGGCGGTGGAATAAGTATTCGTCCCGTTCTAGGCCACTAGCTCGCCTCCAGAGAACCTCAAGCGCATCACCAGTAATCGGTATAGTTCGCTTCTTGTTCGTCTTAGAGAAGGCTTTTGGCACTTCCAATATAGTGTTACCACTACTGTCCTGTCTTATCCAACTTCGCTGGATATTCCGTGCTTCCATCCACGGCCTCATACCTGTTGCGAATAGAACCTTGGTAAAGTCCTTCAACAACGTGTTGATGTCCGTATCGTGAAAGTGTATCAGGTCACATAGTTCAAGCAACTGATGCTCTTCATTATGTGTGTAATACCTGAGTCTAGCTTCGCCTTTTTCCTCCCACTTTATTTTAGGCATCTTCGTTATAACATTATGGCGAAAAGCTAGCTTCAATATAGGTGAAACGAGTCCTAGCTTGTTGTTGATTGTGGAACCTCCGTTGCCTTTCACAGACTTCAGAAATGTCACATATTCATCAAGATGCTTGGTCGTTATCCTGTCCACACGAGTCACTTTCAATTCGTCATAAACAAAGGATGAAAAACACTCCCAATACTGATTTATCTTCTTTCCATAATCCTTGGATACTTTATTCCACTGATGCTTCCATGCTTCATCGTATGCCTGTTGCAACGAATAAATGCTTGGCCCTGAGTTAGCCTTTTCTTGCTTCTCTGGGGTAAGCCCAAGGTGCAAATCCGATTTAGCTTTTGCCAGTACACTCCTAGCTTTCACTATGTCATGTCCTTCCACAAACGTGCTAAACGGAACACCTTTTACAGTGACCTTTACTTGGTATCCAGAGGGCAGCATATAGATGCCCTTTTCTACCTTCTTTCTAGCCATAGTCCTCTCCTTTATATAGAGGGCTTTACTGGCCTACATAATTACTCTGCAAACGCTTCTACAAAGCTTTGAGCCAGTGCTTCCCCCTTCTCTGTTAAAACCACATTTTTAACTCTGCGGTCTTTTACTAATGAACCACCATCATCATCAAATTTAATGAGTCCTAGTGGTTCTTGTGTTTTCCGTGTTTTAACTTCTTCTGATAGAAGTGCAATTATCCTGCTCACAGTGGGCCTAGACATTTCTAAGCTTTGGCAGATTTCCATGCCTGTAACTCGCTTTCTGCGCATTATCAAAAGCAATACATTTAACTGGGTAATGGTTAAATCACCCGTGTTTCTGTGTACGTTTTTGATGCTGTCCTGTAAGCCTTTAAGAACTCTACTCTTACTCATGTCCATGTCGTGTTTCCCCTAACACTCCATCTGGTTAGAAAAGCCTCGGGCCTGACCATTGTTTCCAGTAGTCCCACCCGCCTATTTTTATGTATAAGCTTCTCTTTAAACAAAGTTCAATTTCAATACTAGAGTATTTAAAACCGATACCAGATGTACTGTCTTTATTAACCATAAATTCTTACCTCTGCCCACACCCCAAAGGTGCAGATTGATTTCTCAATCAGTCTATCTCAAGACTGGCCAAATTATGTTACCACATTAAAACAGTTGCTTACTAGGCACTGTCCTGAAGAAGTTTCAAAAAACTTGGCTGTTGAGGTCAAATATAGGTAGTCGGCTGGATAAAATCAACTAATAAATCACCAAAAAACTAGCTAGTGGGTCTTGACACGGGGCGAGGCTAGACAGCACCTACTTCTCCAACTAAAGACCTATTTGTAACTTTTTGTAACTTACTAGATTTTAAGGCCGTTTCCCACCTGACGGAGGTTAAAAAGTACACTTTGTAAGTGTAACTTTCGAATCTAAGGGGTCAAATCTGCGCCACACGCAACTTTTAGTTGACCCCTAGTTTTGTATTAAGTGTAAGATAACTTACCTTATACGCAATTTTATGTCCTCATATACGCTTGTGTTTATACATGCTTCAGGTCAATTATTTACCTTAAAAGATAAAAACTAACGCAGATTTTTTGAGCCTTTAAAGGTCAAGGTACACTTGCTATTTACTCAGTCACTCTTAAAACAGTAACCCACAAAAAAGGGGCCATAAGCCCCCTTATAAATGTTACTTCTTGACAACCATTAGCAGTCAAAGAGTTCTGCGCATGTGCCGTCCAAGTCCATTGCATCGGTGTGATAAGGCTCAATATAAGATTCACCCCACCAATAAGCCTCAACCTGATGCTTTTTGGTATTAATGGTAATGTTAGGGCCACCAAAGGCAACCAGTATACTAGCCCCTCTGTACTCCTTCGCCCCGTTCACAGTGTATTCGATGTCTAGGGCATCTTTGATGTAGTCCCAAGCTCCAAGGGTGTCCCCTGCTTCGTACTGGCCTTCATCATAATAGCCATCATCAATATCCTGTTGGGTCACTGGGATTCCGTTTTCAATGTCATTGATGATTGATAAAACGTGGTCTTTTAATCTGTTGCTTGAAGTGCTCATTTTGTGGTTCCTTTTGGTTGTCTGGGTGGGTGGTATTCCCCCCAGGCGATTTGAGTGATTTATTAGATTGCCCTAGAAAATACGATGTCCCGTTGAAGAATCTTCACACCGATGTAGCTAGACAAAGCGAGGGCAATATCTGCCCTTTGTGTCATGGCTTGGTGACCAGAAAAATAACGAGGTGGGCTGATGTTGTCGTTAACACTGATTTCATAATCATCAAGATAATCAGTCACCCTGTAATAGATTCCGTCATGGCTTAATCTGGCAACGATTCCGCGATAACTCATACCGCACCCCCTTTGGTTTTCAATTCATGTATCAATGTTTCTTCATGGCTGTGAACACTGTTTAACAGCTTTGTTTGAACAACTTGGACATTTGTATACCCATATTCTTGAGCAGCTTTAATGGCTAAATTACCTAGGCGAATTGACGTGATATACATGGTTACTTCTTCACCACCTTTAGTGATGGCAGTAAAACGATAGATGTCTGGAGTTCTCATGCCGCACCCCCTTTTGCATAATCCATTAAGCGTTGAATGTGGGCTGCTCTGGCCTCACCTTTTAAGCCTTTAATGTTGCCCATCCACACGGCCACATCAGAACCACTAGGACTGACACCACACCAAATCCCGCGATGATGTGGGTCAAGGCTTTCCCCTGCTCTTATCCACTGACCGGCAGGTAAAGCCCTGCGTTCCTCTTGGCTTAGATTCCAGATGTTTAAGGTCTTTTGATACTTCATGGTTACTACCTCGTTTTGTTGGTTAATTGGTTTGTGGAAGAAGCTTTCGGGGAATGAAAGCCTCTACACCAAAACAACTATTAATAGATGCCATACCCGTGGAGCTGCACATGCTGGCGTTCCAGCTTGTTCCATTCACTGTCTGGGAGTCTGTGCAGGTTTTTGGCCATGATGTCCCAAGCTTCATTTGCTAGTGGACTATTCATGGCCGTGAAGAAATGCCATAAGCGATTCTGTAAACAGACCGCATCAACGGCCTGTTGGTCTTTTGGGTTCTTAGCTTTATATGCTTGCATGGTGACCCCCTATAGAAACAAAGCGATGATTGGAGCAGCTAGCAAGGCCAGCATTGATAAGCTAAAAGTGAAAAACGACATGGTTATCAGATACTCTGGTAAGTCACGTTTGACGGGTGCTGCTCGCTTGATGGTTGGACGTGGTGAAAACTTTGAATAGATAGCAGCTTCTTGTTGTGCTGTTAGTTCTTTAGTTAATGATTGCATTGTGTTGCCTCTCTGGTTTTGGTTCACATTGTTGCGAACTGGTAACAATATATATCATTTAGTTACTGATTGACAACTATTAGATGAATAAAAACTGCTTATTGGTTGTTAGCTACAGTAAATAGTGGGTGTTGGTTTTGTTGTAGGTGAGTCACTTTGTTGTCAATTGGTTGTCTTTGGGGTTCTCTGGCCAAAAAACAAAAACACCTTTTCCCACCCTGTCGCTGAACTATAGGCAGTGACAAATGCACAGCCATTCAATGATGGATGATTAAAGGATTGATGATGGTGTTGGACTATATAAAGGTGTGATACCTCTCGGTCATGGCTATATATAGTGGGCTTCGGGATGTTGTGCAAAGAACTGTGCAAAGACTGCCGATGATGGCCACCCCCACCCCCTAGACTTTTTTACCCTGCCTACACGCCTACCCCACGGGGGGAGCGTCCTGTGTCCGTAATAGATATAGCGGCACAGATTTTTGTTCTAAATTATTCCCAGAGAACCCCTAGAATCCAAAACCACCCCATGTATACTCACTAACGAGAACTGTCGTTAACACAAGGAAATGCAGATGCGCTTAAACAAACTATTAGTACCACTAGCTTTCTCAATGCTCTTTAGTAGTGGAGTTACGGCTGCTTCAGAAGTCTTTAATGTAGATGACATTAGTAAGCTTGAAACTGAGCCTACTAAATGTTTTGAAAATGGTATGTTTGCGTTTGAAGGCGCAGGAGCTGGTGGTGCTGCTATTCCACTCCTACTAGAATTATGTTCTGGTGCAAGAGATGCTAAAGTAGTTTTAGGATGTTTCGTTAAGTCGATGGCATCCAAGGAAGAGGGTGGGCTGGGACTTACTCTAAGCATGGCTGTAGGCTTGTGCAGACAAAACGGATAGTAGTTTAAAGGTTGACCAACGAGATTCTGGAGAACCCCGTGGCCACGTAGAGTCATTAGTTGGACTGACTCTTAGATAACCTTACCAGTGTCTTTAAGTCATTACTTACTGTTACTGACCAGTTAACAGCCTTAATAGTCTTATTAGTTACTACCAATGATGATGATGTATAGGTTAACTTAGAGTTATCTTTAGGTAGTTATTATCAGTTATAAATAATGAACATGATGTATGGGTCAAGAGTGAGTTACCCTATAGTTATCTATAGGTGTATGTTTATATCTATCAACCCTATGGTGCAACTTTAATATTCTTGATACAAAACAAGACATTAAAACCACCTATCACCTACACTTTTATAGACACCTGTAGCACTATCTATGAACCTCTGAATCTCCCCATTGAAAGCTTCAAGCTTCATCTGAGCAGCCATAGATTCTGCATCTGTATCCATCTGTTCAGTCCAGTAATTAACTGCCATTGAGAGGGCTTCTAGCCTGTCATCATGGACAATAGCTCCCCTATCTTTAGTCAGCCTAGTCATCTGGTAGAACAGACTGTACGAAGGCTCCGGTGCGCTGTCGTAGTCTTCCTTAATCAGCTTCTCATCAATTATCAGACGATGCTGCATCATCACAGGTTCAAGGGTATCAATGATACGCACTTCCTTCTGTGTGTTATGTCTGACTTCTTCAATGGACACTGGGTAAGTCTTGGCAATGAATGGGGCTAATAGCTTGGAGAACATGCCATCACCAAAGTTACTCTCCACCACAATCATACTGACCTTCTCAATCTTCGCTAGGTTGGCTAGCTTCTGCAATGTCAGGTCATCATAACCACCTTTAAAGCCACCACATTGGGAAGCGTACAGGTAGCCATTTAACATCTTCACCACAGCGTAAGCAGTCTCGTCTTTACCACGACCGGAAGGGTCAATCGCAAGGACAGCACCAGTGAACTCATACATCTCGTCAGAGAACCACATAGGCCTATAAAACCTGTCACCAGTAAAGCCCACAACAGGGACATCTTGGACAATCTGAGCAGGGCCAGAAGCCCACGCTAGGTCACCCCAACCCTTTCTAGGATTGAGTGCAGCAACACAAAGGTCACTAAGCTTTAATGGGTACTTATCAGCATCAGATAGTGTGGTGTCCA
>Ga0209533_1006008_pt1 | contig 10225 bp, 11 predicted proteins | sample COG_04_FD_184748 | JGI IMG/M metagenome (GOLD analysis project Ga0209533, IMG submission 184748) | Pelagic Microbial community sample from North Sea - COGITO 998_met_04 (SPAdes) (version 2) | ecosystem: Environmental > Aquatic > Marine > Neritic zone/Coastal water | place: Helgoland, sampling... | reverse complement strand
CCATGATATTAACTCCAGCAGCACCTAAAGCGGGTCCGACCGGTGGCGACGGGTTCGCTGCACCTCCCCTTACTTGTAGTTTGACTACTTTACCTAATTCTTTTGCCATTTTTTAATTTTAGTGTGACTCGTTATTATACGTTGGAAGCTATAAACCCGAATCTTAATATTTGTGTAACAATTATTAAATTTTATCTACTTGCATATAGCTTAATTCTAATGGTGTTTTTCTTCCAAAAATCTTAACCATCACTTCAAGCTTGCGTTTTTCTTCATTTATATTTTCTACAGTTCCATCAAATCCATTAAATGGACCATCTATTACTTTGACTGTTTCTCCTTTTACAAAAGGAATAGCTACATTTTGATCTGCTTCTAATGAAAGCTCATCAACTTTACCTAACATTCTGTTTACTTCAGATTGACGAAGTGGCACTGGCTCTCCTCCTTTGGTTTCTCCTAAAAAACCAATCACATTTGTAATCGATTTTATAATATGAGGAATCTCACCACTAAGATTAGCTTGCACCATTATGTATCCTGGAAAATAAACTTTTTCTTTCTGTACTTTTTTTCCTTTTCTAATTTGGATCACTTTTTCAGTGGGTACCAATACTTGTTCTACAAAATCTTCTAATCCCAAACGCGAAATTTCACTTTCGATATAGGCTTTGATTTTATTCTCTTGTCCACTAACTGCACGAACAACATACCACTTTTTTTCCGCTTTGGTCTCTTCCACTTTAGTCTCTTCCATCGGTGTATGTATTATTTGATCCAGTTAAAATATTCTTCAATAACACGTGCAAAAACAGTATCTACACCCCATATAGCTAGAGAAAATATAATTGAAAAAACCGCCACAAGCACTGTTAGACTTTGTCCTTCAGCCCATGTTGGCCAACTTACATTGTTTTTAAGTTCTCCAAATGATTCTTTTACATATTCTACTATACCTGCCATTGTTTTTTAATTTTATTTGATTTGAGTTTCTTATTATTAGGTTAATCTAGCTTAAAACACATCTCCAATTACTTAGCACGGGTTGAGAGACTCGAACTCCCGACACCTGGTTTTGGAGACCAGTGCTCTACCAACTGAGCTAAACCCGTAAATACAAGTTAAGGTATCTCGATAAATCGAGACACCTTTACATGTATTGTTATTATAGTATTAGTCTAAAATCTCAGTCACCTGACCTGCACCTACTGTTCTTCCACCTTCACGAATCGCGAAACGAAGTCCAACATGCATTGCAATTGCTTGAATTAAATCAACCTCAATTGTCAAGTTATCTCCTGGCATTACCATTTCTACTCCTGATGGTAAAGCTATGTTTCCAGTAACATCTGTTGTACGCACATAAAACTGTGGACGGTAGTTGGTATGGAATGGAGTATGACGTCCACCTTCTTCTTTTTTAAGGATATAAACCTCTGCTTTGAATTTAGCATGTGGTGTTACTGATCCGGGCTTAGTAATTACCATACCTCTAGAGATTTGAGACTTTTCAATACCTCTTAATAAGATACCTGCATTATCTCCAGCTTCACCTCTATCTAATATTTGACGGAACATTTCAATTCCTGTAATCGTAGAGTTTAATTTTTCAGCACCCATACCAATGATCTCAACAGGATCTCCAGTGTTAGCGATACCAGTTTCAATTCTACCAGTAGCAACAGTACCACGACCAGTAATAGAGAATACATCTTCGATTGGCATTAAGAAATCTTTTTCAACATCACGAACTGGTAATTCAATCCAAACATCAACAGCTTCCATAAGCTCTAATACAGTGTCAACCCACTTTTTCTCTCCGTTAAGAGCTCCAAGTGCAGATCCTGATACTACAGGTCCATTGTCACCATCGTAATCGTAAAAATTTAATAAATCTCTTACTTCCATGTCAACAAGCTCTAAAAGCTCTTCATCGTCAACCATGTCAACTTTATTTAAGAATACAACCATTCTTGGAATACCTACTTGGCGTCCTAAAAGGATGTGTTCACGTGTTTGTGGCATTGGACCATCTGTAGCAGCAACTACTAAGATTGCACCGTCCATTTGAGCAGCACCAGTAACCATGTTCTTTACGTAATCCGCGTGACCTGGACAGTCAACGTGAGCGTAATGACGATTTGCTGTTGCATATTCTACGTGAGAAGTATTAATTGTTATACCTCTTTCTTTTTCTTCAGGTGCATTATCAATCTGATCGAATGATCTTGCTTCTGAGAAACCTGCATCAGCTAATACTTTAGTAATAGCAGCAGTTAAAGTTGTTTTACCGTGATCTACGTGTCCAATGGTACCAATGTTTAAGTGTGGTTTTGAACGATCGAAAGTTGCCTTTGCCATGTTTTAAAATTTATTCTTAGTTATATTAATATTTAGTAATCTATTGTATTCAATTATTGTTGATCTCAAAAAAAAGAGCCAATGACGGGATTTGAACCCGTGGCCTCTTCCTTACCAAGGAAACGCTCTACCCCTGAGCTACACCGGCCAAAAAAATAGAGCGAGAGGTCACGCCTAAGCGTGACGACATTCGCCTTGAGCGAGAGGTCACGCCTAAGCGTGACGACATTCGCCTTGAGCGAGAGACCGGGTTCGAACCGGCGACATTCAGCTTGGAAGGCTGACGCTCTACCAACTGAGCTACTCTCGCAATTTAATTTTAATCCATAAATTTAAATGTGGGGAGAGCAGGATTCGAACCTGCGAAGACGTAGTCAGCAGATTTACAGTCTGCCCTCGTTGGCCGCTTGAGTATCTCCCCTCAATTTAAATTATATTTCACTCTTTTAAAGAACGTTTATCAAAAGAGGGACTTTCCTTCAACGACACTCAGGATAAACTTTTTGTCCCCAGTTAAAATAATGTAAACTACATTCTTTTAACTTCCTGTGCGCACTTCAAAATTTCAGAGCCGATGGAGGGACTCGAACCCACGACCTGCTGATTACAAATCAGCTGCTCTAGCCAGCTGAGCTACATCGGCGTTTCTTCAGTGCTTTTAGACACTAAAAAAGCCCGCTATTTCTAACGGACTGCAAATGTATATATATTTTTCTTGTTTCAAAACATTTTTTGTAAAATTTTATCATGAAAATTGACGTAATTTTTCTTTTCGCTTTTTTAACTGCCTTTCTAAGGACCGAACAACCACATCTAAACCCTCTTCAAAAGTTTTTGAAACCTTCTTTATTACGATGATATCACCTGGAATAGACAGTTGAACTTCTACTATTTTATTTTCTTTTTCTGATGTATTCTCAACCTTCAAATAAACATTTGATTTAATGATTTTATCAAAAAATAAATCTAATTTGTCCATTCGTTTCTGAATAAAGTCGATTAATTTTTGATCGGCATTAAAATTTACGGATTGTGTGAGTACTTTCATAGTGTTATTTTATTAGGTTAGACTAAATTGCTAGGACAAGGTCCTAGGGTGTGATTTTTCATATACTTGTTTAAGTTCGGAAATACTGTTATGTGTGTAAATCTGAGTAGCGGCCAAACTAGAATGCCCTAGAAGTTCTTTTACTGCATTTAAATCGGCTCCATTATTTAATAAATGAGTGGCAAAAGAATGCCTAAGAATATGCGGGCTTTTTTTTACTTTAGATGAAATAGTGTCAAAATAATTGACAATTACTCTATATACTAACATCTCATAAACCTTCGTTCCTTTTTTGGTAAGAAAAAGAACAGCGTTGTCTTTTATTGTTTCTAATTTTGAACGTTCTGAAATATACGCTTGAAACGTATGTATCACGGAAGGAATCAATGGAATAAATCGTTCTTTATTCCGCTTTCCTAATACTTTTACTTGCCCTTGGGACAAATCTACATCTTGGAGGTGAAGCTGAACTAGTTCTATTCGTCGCATTCCTGTAGAATAAAAAAGTTCAATAATGAGTTTATCGCGTAAGCCTTCAAACGTATCCGTTGGAATATTCTCTAAAACATTGCTGATTTCTACCTCAGAAAAAGGAATTTGAATTTTTCTGCTCACCTTTAGCGCTTTGTGTTTTGCTAGAGGATTTAATTTTATAGAATCTGTCTTTAATAAAAACTTATAATAACTATTTAAGGACGACAGTTTTCTATTGATCGTTCGATTTGAAATATTTCGATCTACAAGTTGAACAATCCACGTTCTTATTTGAGAGTAATTAGTGGTTGAAACTTCTGAATCCGTACACTCCTGAGTTAAAAATAATTGAAATGCTTCTATATCCTTTTGATAGGCTACAGCTGTTTGTGGAGAATATTTTTTCTCTAGCAGTAGATAATCAATAAATTTTTGGATGCGCATTCCTTTTGATTTTACCATTCCAAGATACATAAAATATTATGATATTCCCATTAAAAACGGAAGGTTTCTAATGACAGACCTACGCTGTCAGCTTTTTTGAGTGAAGAAACACAGTGGACTAAGAGTTAGTGTTTTGAATGGGTACAATAATTACAATTTAGTTAGCTTTGATTTTTTATCAAATGAAAATACTTTCCTTTTAGTTTTATTAATTTTTGATGATTTCCAGATTCCACAATTTTACCCTGATCTAAAACTAAAATTTGATCTGCATCCTTAATGGTGCTTAGCCTATGAGCCACAACAACCAATATTTTATTTTTACATTTTAATTTTAAATTTTCTAAGATTAATTTTTCGTTAATGGAATCTAAAGTATTTGTAGCTTCATCTAATATAATTAATTTTGGATTTTTATATATAACTCTAGCAATCAATATGCGTTGCTTTTGACCTTCACTAATCCCGTGTCCATCTTCTCCTATTTTAGTTTTATAGCTAAGCGGCAAAGATTCTACCCATTCATTTATATTAGCGAATTTTAAGGCCTCTAAGAACTTATCAAAATTAATAGTATCATAGTTATTCAATGTCACATTGTATATAATAGTGTCTGAAAAAATAAAACTATCCTGCATTACTGTTCCACAATTTACTCTCCAGTAGTAATCATCGATTGTTTCTATATCTGTATCGCCAATTTTAATTTTTCCGTTAGAGGGCATCCACATTTTTAAAAGCAGTTTAAGTAGTGTTGTTTTTCCACTTCCACTCGCTCCTACAATTGCTGTAGTTTTATTCATTGGGATTGAAAAATTAATGTTATCTAAAATTTTAGGAGAATTCACTCCTTCGTGTTGAAAAGTAATGTTTTCAAAAATAATGCTTTCACTACTAAAGCAATCTTTTGAAAAAGGGTAGCTTTCTTTCTCTTTATGAGTAAGGACTTCACTTAATCGTTCTAAACTTATTGTCGCATCTTGATATGAATGAATTAAACCTAAAAAAGACATCAAAGGACCGTTTATTTGCCCTAAGATAAATTGAACGGACATCATCATCCCAAGAGTCATCCTTCCTTCAATTACTTCTTTTGCCATAATAATACTCATTACAATTCCAGCAGTACTATTAATAATAATAGAACCTGATGATTGAAATTGACCCCAGATAGTAGTTTTAATATCTAAATGGAATTGCTTGGCTTGTACTTTTTCCCAGTCCCATCTTTTTTCTTTTTCTAAGTTATTTAGTTTTATATCTCTGGAGCCTGTGAAAAGTTGTAAAAGTGAATTTTGATTTTCAGAGGCAAGTTTAAATCCTTCATGATCAAATTCTCTTCTTTTTTTCATGAAAGCTAAAATCCAGAGAATATAAGCAAGGTTGCCTACTAAGAACACCAATAAAATCTTATAATTGTAGTACGCCATAATACCCGTATAAATTACTAGGTTAATAGAGCTAATAATAATCGAAAAAAAACTACTACTTATGAAGGACTCAATTCGTGAGTTGTCACCAATTCTTTGGAAAATATCCCCCAGAGTTTTGGTATCAAAAAACATAAAAGGCATTTTTAATAATTTTGAAATATAGCCTATCAAAAATGACAAACTTACGCGAATACTTAAATGTAGACCAATCCATGCCTGTATAAATCCAACAACAGTACCACTTATGGTCATCGCTAATTGCCCTATTAAGACTAAATAAATGAAGTTTAAATTTTTACCTAGAATTCCAATATCCACAACCGATTGCGTAATAAAAGGAGTTATCAAATTAACAATACTTGAAAAAACTAAGGCTGCTAAAATTTGAATGATTAAATTTTTGTGAGGAAGAAAGTATTTAAAAAAATAGCTCCATTTTGGGTTTTCTCTATCTTCCAAATTATAAAAATCTGGAGTTGGCTCTAATAAAAGTACCATATTGGTTTTCCATTTTTCCGAAAAATCCAACTTACTTAATGTATATTTTCCTTTACTGGGGTCTGCTATATGAAATTTATTGTTTTTCACTTTGTAAAGTACTACAAAATGATTTTCTTCAAAATGCAAAATACATGGCAACGGCGCTTTACTATACAAGTCTTGTAAACTCAATTTTGAGCCCAATGATTTCAAACCAAAATATTCAACAGCATTACTAATCCCCATAAATGAAACTCCGTCTTTTGATAAAAATGATTTCTCCCTAATAGCTGTCAAAGAAATGTTTTTTCCGTAATGTTTAGCTATCATTCGAATACAAGCAGGACCGCAATCCATTAAATCGTGTTGTTTGTATAGTTTCATTGTTCTTTTATTCTCTTTTCAACAAAATATTTGAAATTACTAAAGATCCTACTTAACAAACTTCTATCTTCAGTAATTAACTCTGCTTTTCCAGTCAGTCTCTGCTTAAAAATTATTTTTTTATCAAAACCTGTTTTAAGTTTCGAAGGCAAACGTATTTTTACAGAATACATGTTTTTAATTGGGAAATCCGATATTTTATCTATATATCCATCTACAGAACCATATTCTCTATAAGGAAAAGAATGTAATTTTATGATGGCTTTATTATTCACTTGTAATTTACCAGCACTCTCTACTGAGAAACTTCCATAAGCAAATAACTCTTGATTTTCTAAGGGTAAAATTGTCAATACATAATTTCCTGCTGTAAGGAAATCCCCAGTATTGAATTCTTTAAATACAGAAATAGTACCATTAATTGGTGATGATATGATAAATTTATTTGTCCATAGTTCAATTTGAGAATTAAGAAGCTTCGTGATGTTTTTGATATTACCCCTAAGTTCATGATAAAAATGATCTTTTTGAATCATCAATTCCGCCAGTTGTTTTTGTAAATTAACAATTGTAGTTTTTTGATCGATTAATCCCGAACGATAACTCTCTAACTGTATTTCTTTTCTCAGCAGTTTTTGTTTTTCTAGTTCATATTCAACTTCAGCAATAACTCCTTTATTAAATAAGATATCTGCTCTGTTTTCAGCTTTTACGACTATTTTATGGTCTTGTAATTCAATTAAAAACCGTCTTTCTGAAATTTGAAGCGATTCCTTGTTGTTAGAAATGATTTTTTTAAGAAATAATATTTGATTTTTGAAAGGCGTGTGTTTTAAATGCTCATTAAACTCTTCTATATAATTAGAAAGTTGATTATACGTACTTTGCAAATCACCTAATCTGTGGAAGTTTTTAGAACTAACAATAGGGCTATTTAAAAGACTGTCTCTAGATAAGATATTCAAATAGGCTTTTAATTTTTTTATTTCATGATAACTAGCTGAATTTTTTAATAAAATAAGTGGACTATCTTTTTTAACGATACTATCAGCGGAGTATTTAAATATTTTTTCTATTTGAGCATTAACGGGACATACTAAATCAATTGGTGGGTTAGGTGTACTGATGAACACTTCTGCCTTAATAACATCAGGGTATTTTACTAACCATGATACAAAAAGCAGAGTTAGTAGCATTAACAAGATTCCGCTAATTCCAAATCTAATTAACCAATTTGGTCTTTTACCTATGATGTCATCAATATGGGTACTATGTTGAGGCACTTTGTATGTCTTAATTTTTGAAAAAATTATAAATTCTATATTTTGTTTTATAGACAAAACGATAGGGCTTATAAAATGTTCGTATAGCACCTAAAAAATTATAAGCACTTAGCAGAAGTTTACTTGTCAGTTTTTCAGATTTACAATCTTCTGCTGCTCCTTTTAAAACCGAAATGTTATCTAAACTCATCACTTCACTAGTTCTTATGTCATTCATGAACATCTTTAGTTCTGCATCCATATCTTTATTTTTCATCTTAAAAAATCCTAAGAAACTAAACTCAATACAATACACTAGAAATCGTATTAAATATTCTTTTTCAAATTTTTCAAAAACGCCTTTTTTAATCAAGTATTCCTTCAATAGAATGTGAACAACGAACAAGTCTTCTATTTTCTTTTTGGTTAAAAACCCTGTGATAGACTCTTTATGGACTAAATAATTGTAAAGAGGGAAATCTCTAACTACCCCTATATCTTTAACACTAAAAATAGCTTGAGCCACAAAATTCACATCTTCAAAATAAACGCCTTCAGTAAAAGTGATGTCTTTATCCATTAATAACCTTCTAGAATAAAAATAACACCAAGGCATGGAACCAAATCCTTTCCTATGGGTTAAAAAATAACGGTAAATATTTGGATCGTTTTCTTGGAAGTTTGGCAACATTATATGCCTTTTTTCAGAAGCCACAAAATGCTGCGTATAGCCCATTAAAACTATTTTATAATTTTCATTTTTCGCTTTTAGGTAAAGAAATTCCGCAGCCGCTTTTTCTAACCAGTCATCCGCATCTAAAAACAAAATATACTGACCTCTAGCATTTTTTAGGGCTGTATTTCTTCCAGTTCCATTCCCTTTGTTTTTGGAAAAGTTGATAAGCTTTATTCTTTTGTCAACAGCTTGAAATTCTTGTATGATTTTCAGGCTATTATCTGTTGAAGCATCATTAACAATAATTATTTCTATATCATTCAAAGTCTGATAAATAGCAGAATTTAAACAGCGGTGTAAATATCTCTCTGTATTGTATACAGGAATAATCAAGGTGACTTTAGGGAATTTCAAAATTGGTCGAGTATTACTTATACTGAATTAAAAAAATAAAACTTTATTATGTAGCTAAACGATAATGATTAACTTTACTTAAAAGTCACCTAATTATTTCACTTAAACTCCCTGTACACCTCAAAAAGAACCACAATTATTGAATACATTAGAAAATAAATAAAATTTTCTGTGATAAAATCGAAAAAATTAATGCTCTGGTCTGCAAAATAAAAATAGATAAAGAACACTATCATAATAGCGACTATGTGTATAATTATTTGTCGTAAGAAAAATAATACTTTAAGTTTCATGAACTAATATTATTTTACTTTAATGTTATTTTCCCATTCTTTAAATTGTGAAGTATACTCTCTCAAATAACCAATGAAACCTCCAGCTAAAGCCGTGTATGGATTTAAAGACCTCATAGCCATAAATGAGGATGCAAATCCAGAAACAAGTCCAAAACCAGCACCTTCAGCAAACGCATTAACTAGTGCTGATTGATCCGTAGTGAACCCGAGTCTTTGAGCATAAGTTTGACCATCGACATACGAAGTGTGTCCCCAAAGAGCACCTGCAGAGCCTCCGCCATTACCACCACTACTACCACCTCTATTACAAGAAGAACACCTAGAAAGCCCATGCATACAATTTGAAGAACCTGAACTATATCCTCCTCGAGTCATCAGCATTTGGTCGGTAGATGCTGCAATAAAATTCGCTAGTCCATAACGAACATTAGATTTGTTTTGACGTGGTGACAAGGAACTGTTTGCCTTGGCTACCAATTTTTTTAAGTCATTCATAATCAATAAGTTTTAAAGTGTAGAAAGACTACACTAGTTATAAAAATAAATTTGGGATACATTGAATAATAAAGTTATAGCAACGGAATACTAACCAATGTACTTGTCAAAATTAATAAATTTTATAAATAATCCAAATATTTTAACACTTACTTTAACTAATTTACAGACTATTATAAACCAAAAAAGCACCTTAATGAAAAGGTGCTTTAAATTTTATGGATGTTGAAAACTTATAGGTTTTCAGCGTCTCTTAATCCTTGGATGTACTGCGCTTTTTGAATTTGTGCTCTACGTTTCACAGATGGCTTTATAAACTGCTTGCGCGTTTGTAAAGATCGCTTTGTTCCCGTTTTGTCAAACTTTCGTTTGAAACGTTTTAGCGCTCTGTCTATATTTTCTCCTTCTTTTATTGGTATTATTAACATAGTCTTTTAACCTCCCCTCTTTTAGATTTC
>Ga0209533_1006006_pt1 | contig 10226 bp, 10 predicted proteins | sample COG_04_FD_184748 | JGI IMG/M metagenome (GOLD analysis project Ga0209533, IMG submission 184748) | Pelagic Microbial community sample from North Sea - COGITO 998_met_04 (SPAdes) (version 2) | ecosystem: Environmental > Aquatic > Marine > Neritic zone/Coastal water | place: Helgoland, sampling... | reverse complement strand
TGTGTACATTTCAATGAGTTCAACAGAAAATGTACCAGCACTGTTACTGAAACTGTTTCCGGTTGGGTGCATGACAAGCGCGCCAAGCGCCACAAAACTAACCCCTAAAAGAATCGTTCCTAAATACCCAATATTAAAATCTAATAAAGCTGTTTTTGGATTGCTTTTTTCGGTACTGCTTTTTTGCTTTTCAGTGGTCCATAACGAATGCCATACCGAAATATCCAAGGGGGCGGGCATCCATCCCATAAAGGCAATTAAAAATGTAATTTCGAGACTGCCCTCAGGTAAGAGTTGAGTAAATGAAACGGCCTCAGTCGAATTGTAAATAGCCATTGCAGTGGCAATTAAAGTAGTGAGGGTTAAAGTAATAATAATGACTTTCATCATGACATCTAAAAACCGATATTTTCCAATATTTAAGATGATAAAACACACACTTAAAATGACCACCGTCCAAATTTTTACACTAATGAAATCGCCAAATAAAGAAGTGGCAATGCCGGCAGTTACAATCGTTACAGCCGCTTGAATGGTAAACATGGTTAAAGAAGTCAGCAGTCCGTACACGATCAAAACACCTTTTCCTAATTTCCGATAGCCTTCTAATAAACTTTCGCCCGTAGCACTGGCGTAGCGTGGACCATATTGAAAAAAGGGATACTTCACCAAATGAATAAGCAGTAAGGCCCAAAGGAGTCCAAATCCAAAATCAGCCCCTGCACGCGTGGACTGTACGAGGTGAGACACGCCAATAGCAGCTCCTGCAAAAAGAAGCCCAGGACCTAGTTTTTGAATAAAGCGTTTCATTGTTTTGTCAAAATAATTTCGGCCAACAATTTCTTTGCTCTTAAGAGTTTAATTTTTACATTATTCACGGGCGCCTCAATCTCCTTAGAAATTTCCATATAAGATAGTTCTTGAAAATACCGTAAATTAATTACCTGTTGGTAGTGTGGTTTTAATTTTTTGATATTTTTCAATAACTCTGCCAAGTTTTGTTCCGTGATGAGCTTATCTTCTGGAGAGGGTGCCTCGTCTTGAATCCAATACACCCGTTTTTCATCCTCCTCTGAGGTTTGATTGCTCAAAGATATTTTTTGTTTTCTTAAGCTGTCAGAATGGGTGTTTTTTGCAATGGTAATCAGCCATGTTTTGAATTTAAATTTCTCATCAAAAGTATTGATTTTCTCGAAAGCTTTGGAAAATGTCTCGATGGTAATGTCTTCTGCGTCATTTTCATTTCGCGTCCGTTTCATCAAAAAACCATACACATCGTTCCAAAATGTATGCAATAAAAAATTGAACGCAAATTGATCGTTTTCTTTAGCTTTTTGTATGGCGTCGTTTACTTCCAATGGTTGGTGTTGATTTAAGAGTGCTGAGGTTCAGAGCAGTCTTCATATTCTTCGGGGGTTTTTCCACAAAACCCACAGGCTTCCCCATCTTTATTAAGCATTGGGTTTTGACTGGCACAAGTTCCTGCAAATTCGCCATCCTTTTTAGCCCATATTTTAATTGAAATTCCTGCAACAGCAAGTCCTAAGAGCGCCAACGTAATTAAAAATAGAGTCATCTTAAATTTTTTACAAAGATACACTTTTCAGGAATTTGATTTTGGTATGTGACTTTTTTTTAATTCCTGTGTCCTATTTAAAAAATCTAATATTTTATTATTATGAAAAAATTATTTGCAGAGTTTTTTGGAACCTTTTGGCTTGTCTTTGGAGGCTGTGGTAGTGCTATTTTTGCCGCTGGATATCCAGATGTAGGAATTGGGTTTGTAGGAGTTGCATTTGCGTTTGGTCTAACGGTCTTAACAATGGCTTTCGCAGTAGGGCCTGTTTCTGGGGCGCATTTTAACCCAGCAGTCACAATTGGTTTTTGGTCCTGTGGAAAGTTTTCCACCAAAGATTTATTGGGTTACATTTTAGTTCAAGTTCTTGGGGGGATTGTCGCTGCCGCAACCCTGTTCTTAATTGCGACAGGGAAATCTGATTTCGAAACAGTTGGAAGCTTTGCCGCCAATGGTTATGGAGAACTGTCGCCAGGAGGATATTCCATGACGGCTGTATTGATTACAGAATTTGTCACCACTGCTTTTTTTGTGATTATTATTCTTGGGAGTACAACCCATAAAGCCACTAAGAAATTTGCGCCTATTGCAATCGGGCTAGCACTCACATTGGTTCACTTGATAAGTATTCCTATTTCAAACACATCTGTAAATCCAGCACGATCTACGGGTCAGGTGTTTTTTGCTGAAGGGGGTGATTATGCAGGGCAACTTTGGTTGTTTTGGTTGGCACCTATTGCAGGAGCGATTGTGGCAGGCCTTATTTGTAGATTAAGTAAAAAAGCGTAAAACCTTTTTACAGGATATTCACTTCCGTCTCTAAATCAATATCAAAAATGAATTTTACTGCTTTTTGAATTTGTTTAGAGAGGTTTAAAATGTCTTTTCCAGAAGCACCGCCGTAGTTCACTAAAACCAAGGCTTGTTTGGCATGGACTCCAAAATCCCCAAAGGTTTTGCCTTTGAAGCCTGCGGTGTCAATCAACCATCCAGCTGGGATTTTAACAGCGTCTGCAGAAATTTTATAATGCTGAATTTGTGGAAATTGAGATAATAATATTTCAAATTTTGAAGAAGAAACTACAGGGTTTTTAAAAAAACTACCACTGTTACCAATGATTTTTGGATCTGGTAATTTTGAGTTTCTAATAGAAATAACAGCTTTTGAAACGTCTTGAATTGTAGGGGTTTTTATACCGTAATTCTGAAGCTCAGCTTCAATAGCACCATAGTTTGTTTTAAGACTGTGCTCTTGACTGCTTAATTCAAATACCACCGAAGTGATGATGTATCGTCCTTTTAATTCTTGTTTAAAAACAGAGTTTCTATATCCGAAATCACATTCTTCTTTCGTGAACGTTCTCAATTCTTTTGTTTGAATGTTGAGGGCTTCACAGCTTACAAATGAATCTTTTAATTCTACGCCATAGGCACCAATATTTTGAATAGGCGCAGTTCCTACATTCCCAGGAATTAAGGATAAATTTTCAAGCCCTCCAAAATTTTCATTGAGACACCAACATACTAACTCATGCCAGTTTTCACCTGCTGCCACCTGAATTTGAACTCTATTTTCAGTTCTTGAAATTACAGAAATTCCTTTGAGATTTATTTGTAATACCAAGGCCTCCACATCCTTCGTAAGTAACATATTACTCCCACCACCAAGAATCAATAAGTCCGATGGATTTGTATTTAAAACATCTTTAAGCTCTTTTAGGGAATTGATGGACGCAAATTCTGATGCATTCACTTCTATTCCAAAAGTATTGAAAGGTTTAAGAGCTATGTTGTGTTTTATAATCATGAAGCGTTATACTCTGTGAGGGCTGCTTTCAAAATAGCAACCGAGCTCCTAAGGTCTTCTTTATTTAGGACATAAGCAATTCTCACTTGATTTTTCCCAAGACCTTCCGTTGAATAGAACCCAGCAGCCGGTGCCACCATGATGGTTTCATTATGAAGTCTAAAGTCTTCTAGTAACCATTGTGCAAACACATCCGAATCAGGGATGGGCAATTCCACAATACAATAAAAAGCACCTTTTGGTATGGCGACTTTAACCCCTTCAATTTTTTTAAGTTCTTCTACTAACACATTTCTGCGTTCAACATATTCAGATATGACTTCGCTAAAATAACTATCTGGAGTTTCCAAGGCCGCCTCACTTGCGAGTAGGGCATAAGTTGGAGGAGACAATCGGGCTTGTGCAAATTTCAAAGCCGTATTAAGAACCGTTTTGTTTTTGGTGACAATACACCCAATTCTTGCGCCACACATACTGTATCGTTTCGATACCGAATCAATGATGATCGCATTAGATTCTAATCCTTCTTCTTGCATGATGGAATAATGCTCAAGTCCATCATAAGTAAATTCGCGATAGACTTCATCTGAAATCAGAAATAAATCGTGTTTTTTAACCAGTACTGCCAGTTGTCTAATTTCAGCTTTGCTGTATAAATACCCTGTTGGATTGCCAGGGTTACATATTAAGATTGCTTTTGTTTTTGGCGTAATTAATGCTTCAAAATCAGCAATAGGAGGTAAGGCAAAATTAGATTCAATGTTAGAAACAACGGGAACTACTTTGACACCCTGTGCTGTTGAAAATCCATTGTAATTCGCATAAAAAGGTTCGGGAATAATCACTTCATCCTCAGGATCCATGATGCTTCCAAAAGTAAAAAACAAAGCTTCACTGCCTCCAGTGGTTATGATAATATCATCGGCAGTGACATGTATGTCATTTTTCTCATAGTACCCCGCTAACTTTGTACGGTATGTTTCTGAGCCTTCCGAACGACTGTAAGATAAAGTCTCTATCGTATTATTCTTAACCGCATTTAGAGCCACTTCCGGAGTTTTAATATCAGGCTGACCAATATTTAAATGATAGACATTTACACCTTCTTTTTTTGCTTGTTCAGCGTAAGGCACTAGTTTTCTAATGGGTGATTGTGGCATGAGCGCCCCTTTTCGAGAAATTTTCGGCATGGTTCTATAATATATATTGTGCACAAATTTATCTTAAAGTTTGTATAAAATAAAGCCCTTTAACTATTATTTAAATAAATCTGTCGTAAATTGTCTGTAGCCCCCTAAATCTATTATTATGTTGAATGTCAAATCGCTTTGTATTTTTCTTTTTATTGGCTTTAATTTGAGTGTGTTCTCTCAAGGAAATTTTGAACTTCAAAATGGTAAAAGTGATAAGATTCATTTTAAATTGGTGAATAATTTGATTGTTATCCCTGTCACTATTAATGGTGTTTCTTTGTCTTTTTTACTAGATACAGGAGTTTCAAAACCGATTCTTTTTAATTTTTTTAATTTAAAAGAGGAATTGTCTATCCATGAAACCGAATTAATCTTCATTCAAGGATTGGGCAACGATGAGCCGATTGAAGCTTTGCGATCTTCAAATAATACAGTGATTATTGGAGAAGCCGTCAACCTAAACCAAGATTTATTTGCGATTATAGATGCTTCCATCAACTTTGTACCTAGCTTGGGAATTCCTGTTCATGGGATCATTGGGTATGATATTTTTAAAGATTTTGTAGTCGAAATTAATTACAGTCGAAAATTCATAAAACTTTACAATCCTCTCTTATATGAATCAAAATTATCTCGAAAATGGAGAAAATTAGATCTCATTTTTTATAATAAAAAACCCATCATAGAAGCCTCTGTCACGATAGATCAGAAAGCCGTTCCCGTGAACCTTTTAATGGATACAGGTGGCAGTGATGCACTGTGGCTTTTTGAGGATTCGACGCAATCTCTTCCAATTCCAGAAAATACTTTTGACGACTTTTTAGGGAAAGGGCTGAGTGGTGCTATTTTTGGTAAACGCGCGGTACTTCAATCTTTTCGTCTAAAAGACTATCAACTCAATGAAGTGAATGTGGCTTTTCCTGATTCCTCATCCATTCAAAAAGCGAAAATTAATACGCTAAGAAATGGAAGTTTACTAGGAGATGTGTTACACCGATTTAACTGGGTGTTCAATTATAAATCCCAATGGGTTGCCTTTAAAAAAAATAAATTTTTCAACAAACCTTTTAAGTACAACAAGAGTGGTATCGTGATGCAATACGCAGGAGTCCGATTGGTTAAAACACGAGCCCGAGCCCCTAGTAAAATAGTGGGTTCTGGCACTGACGAATCTAGTCAAAGCTCCAATACGATTAATTTCACTTCTACTTACAAATTTGAGATTGTCCCTGAATTAGAGATTTCAGATATTAGACCCAACTCTCCAGCAGATGAGGCGGGACTTAAGGCAGGCGATGTGGTGCTATCAATCAATAATCAAAGCCTAGCTTCATTGACTCTTCAAAAAGCGATTGATCAATTTTATGGAGCCGATGGAAAACGAATTAAAATGACTATCGAACGTGAAGGGGTTGTTGTGAAATACCAGTTTAATCTCCGCGATTTATTGCATAAAAAAAGCACCAATTAAGGTGCTTTCATTTATTTGATAAGGATTAAAGCTTATTGCTCTAAAACACTTTTGTCTTTATCTCCAATAACGCTCGCTTTACTAGAGTCGATCACGGTTCCTTTAATTTTTAAAGCAACTGTAGGCGTTTCCGCGTTAGACGTTACTGTAATTGTTTTTCGAATTGGGTTGACACGGTTTGTGTCGTATTTCACCTCAATTTCTCCGTTTTCACCAGGTAAAATAGGTGCTGTTGGTTTTTTAGGAACCGTACAGCCACAGCTTGATTTTACAGCAGAAATGATTAAAGGCGCATCGCCAGTGTTTTTAAATTTAAAGACACGAACGCCATCAGAACCTTTTTCAATGACTCCATAATCAATCGTTTCAGATTCAAATTCAATTTTCGCAACTTTATCTTGTGCATACATTCCCAAACTAAAGATGGAAATAAATAATAATGTAAAAAACTTTTTCATGTGTTTATGTTTATTAATGTAAATTAAGTACTTTTTTTTTAAAACTACAAATTGTACTCATATAAATTCAATTATTAATTCTAAAGAAAATAAAATATAAGTACTTTTGTAAATTAACATTCAAAAACTATTCCAAAGTATGTCTATTCCTTCTAAATATGATGCGTCAACTGTTGAAAACAAATGGTATGACTACTGGATGACCCATAAATATTTCCATTCGACTCCCGATTCTCGAGAGCCTTATACCATTGTGATCCCTCCGCCAAACGTTACAGGAATTTTACATATGGGACATATGTTGAACAATACTATTCAGGATGTCTTGGTACGTCGTGCGCGTTTACAAGGAAAAAATGCCTGTTGGGTTCCTGGTACTGACCACGCATCGATTGCGACTGAAGCAAAAGTGGTGGCAAAACTCAAAGAGCAAGGAATTGATAAAAACGACCTTTCTAGAGCAGAGTTTATGGAACATGCTTGGGAGTGGACTGAAGAATACGGAGGTGTCATTCTTGAGCAACTCAAAAAACTAGGCTGCTCTTGTGATTGGGACCGTACGAAGTTTACGATGGATGATGACATGAGTGAATCTGTGATCAAAGTCTTTATCGATTTATTTAATAAGGGTTTGATTTATAGAGGTTTTAGAATGGTGAATTGGGATCCTCAAGCCCAAACTACTTTGTCTGACGAAGAAGTGATTTATGAAGAACGTCAAGGGAATTTATACTATTTAAATTATAAAATTCAAGACAGTGATGAGGTGATTACCATTGCAACGACACGTCCTGAAACGATTTTAGGTGATGCCGCAATTTGTATCAATCCGAACGATGAACGCTACACCCATCTAAAAGGAAAAAAAGCAATTGTTCCTTTAAATGATCGTGTCATTCCTATTATAGAAGATGAATATGTTGATATTGAATTTGGAACGGGCTGTTTAAAAGTAACACCTGCGCATGATATAAATGATAAGGCACTAGGTGAAAAACACCAGCTAGAAGTAATTGATATTTTTAATGCCGATGCAACGCTGAATAGTTTTGGTCTGCATTACGAAGGGAAAGATCGGTTTGTGGTCCGAAAAGAAATCGCCAAAGAGTTAGAATCCAAAGGCTTTCTTGTGAAAACGGAACAACATATACATAAAGTTGGAACCTCGGAACGTACAAAAGAAGTGATTGAACCACGTCTTTCCGACCAATGGTTTTTAAAAATGGAAACACTTGCTAAACCTGCGATCAAAGCGGTTTTAGAAGATAAAACGATCAATTTGTTTCCAAAGAAATTTGAAAACACCTACCGCCATTGGATGGAAAACATCCGTGATTGGAATATTTCTAGACAATTGTTTTGGGGACAACAGATTCCAGCCTATTTTTATGGAGATGGAAAAGACGATTTTGTAGTGGCTGAAACCATTGAAAAAGCTTTAGAATTAGCGAAAGATAAATCAGGCAATACACAATTAGGTCTTGAAAATTTAAGACAAGACAGTGATGTCTTAGATACATGGTTCTCTTCTTGGTTATGGCCAATGTCTGTGTTTGATGGCATTCGGAATCCAGAAAATGAAGATATTAAATATTATTACCCTACTAATGATTTAGTGACCGGGCCAGACATTTTATTTTTCTGGGTGGCACGTATGATTGTTGCCGGTCATGAATATAAAGATCAAAAGCCATTTAACAACGTGTACTTCACAGGACTTGTAAGAGACAAACAACGTCGTAAGATGAGCAAGTCGTTGGGAAATTCTCCAGACGCCTTAAAGCTTATTGAGAACTTTGGTGCCGATGGTGTTCGTGTGGGTTTACTGTTGAGCTCTGCTGCAGGAAATGACTTAATGTTTGATGAAGCCTTATGTCAACAAGGGAAAGCTTTTGGAAATAAAATATGGAATGCTTTCCGACTTATTGAGGGCTGGGAAGTTGCCGATATCGATCAGCCTGAATATGCAGCCATAGCCATAGAATGGTATCAAGCTAAATTCCAAAAAACATTAGTCGAAATAGAAGATCATTTTAGCAAGTACCGCTTAAGTGATGCGTTGATGACGACCTATAAATTAATTTGGGACGATTTCTGTTCATGGTTATTAGAAATGGTAAAACCGGCTTACGAGGCGCCCATTGACAAAAAAACATATGAGGCTGTGGTAGCGATTTTGGAATCCAATTTGAAGGTTTTACATCCGTTTATGCCATTTCTGACAGAAGAGATCTGGCAATATTTGGAAGAACGAACACCGGAGCAAGCTTTAATTGTGGCTTCTTGGCCAGAGCTGAAGCCTTACGATTCGACTATTTTAGAAGGTTTTGAATTTGCTTCAGATGTTGTTTCAGGAATTCGTACGATTCGAAAAGAAAAAAATATAGCATTTAAAAATACCATTGAATTTTCAGTATTGAACAACGAGTCTCAAACCAAGGGCTTTGATGCGATTATTTCTAAATTAGGAAACATTTCAAACCTAACTTACACAACTGAAGCAGTTGAAAATGCCTTATCCTTTAGAGTGAAATCTAATGAATATTTTATTCCAGCTAATGACACGATTGATGTGGCTGTTGAAATATTAAAATTAGAAGAGGAACTTAAATATACAGAAGGCTTTTTGAAATCAGTTCAAAAGAAGTTGTCTAACGAGCGTTTTGTTGCAGGAGCACCAGAACAAGTTGTGGCAAGTGAAAAGAAAAAGGAAGCCGATGCTATTGCTAAAATAGAAACCCTTCAAGCAAGTTTGAAAAATTTAAAGTAAACTTATTTTCGGTAAATTAAGTAAGTATTGGCCAAGTCGATGTAGCGTTGTTTAGCTTCGTCTTGGGTGATGTCTTCTACCTGAAAAAGGGCATTTGTTTTAAAAGCATTTATGATTGCTTTGCTGCTACTCGGTCGGCTGTAATCGTTGGTTGCTTTTTTGTAATAGGCATAGAGTTTCAAGAGGATGTCCGCAGGAAAGGGCTGCTCATGACTGTTGATGCTATCAACAGCTTCTCTAAATTCTATTTCTAAGGCCTCTGAATTCATACTATACTTCTGCGATGATACATTCTCCGCCTTTTACTTTTTGATTGAGTTTGACTTTAAGCTTGGTGTCCAAAGGTAAAAACAAATCGACTCTTGAGCCGAATTTTATAAACCCAGCATCCGTACCTTGTGAAACCGTCTGGCCTTCTTTTGCATAATTAACAATACGTCTAGCCAACGCACCCGCAATCTGTCTGTAAAGGACTTTTCCGTAGGTTTTATTCTCAACTACAATAGTAGTTCGTTCGTTTTCGGTACTTGCTTTTGGATGCCATGCGACTAAATATTTCCCTGGGTGGTATTTACTAAAAAGTACGGAGCCACTTATAGGATAACGTGTTACATGCACATTGATAGGTGACATGAAAATGCTGACTTGTAGGCGCTTTTCTTTGAAGTATTCTGTTTCTTCAACCTCTTCGATGACCACAACTTTTCCATCCACAGGAGCGATGACTTGACTGTCATTTTGATGGGTATGACGTTTTGGGTTTCTGAAAAATTGTAAGATGAGTACAAGCATCACCAATAAGGTAAACTGAATGAGTTTTACAACCCAAGGCATTTGTAAATTGTCGATTAAAAGCGATGTAGCCACTACAATGACGAGTGCGACAAAAATTATTCTTTGGCCTTCTTTATGAAACATAATTTAATATTCTTAAAAATAAATAGATAAATG
>Ga0209533_1006005_pt1 | contig 10228 bp, 9 predicted proteins | sample COG_04_FD_184748 | JGI IMG/M metagenome (GOLD analysis project Ga0209533, IMG submission 184748) | Pelagic Microbial community sample from North Sea - COGITO 998_met_04 (SPAdes) (version 2) | ecosystem: Environmental > Aquatic > Marine > Neritic zone/Coastal water | place: Helgoland, sampling... | reverse complement strand
ACCTAGGCTGAATCAGTGATTGCTATTAGTGTAATATTGCGAAATAAGTGGCGAGTAGAGTTCTGGGTTTCATCGCTTGGTTACTTATACTGATAATACTCCATCTCTGTCGTTTTAGATATGCTCCCTCCCACTCAAAAAAAGAAGATGAACCCGCTGTTGATGAAAGTCATCGTCATCAGTGTCGGCATTCATGTCATCGCAGGCTTTATTGCTGGCATTATCACGGTGGCCAATATCGTCATTCAAGAGGATGCGCAGTTTGAAGAGCCACCTGCGGTGGAAGAGGTCGAACCGCCGCAAGAAGTGAAGGTGCAGATCAAGCAACAGCAGGCGCCGAAGATGCAGTCGCAGAGTCTGACGATGCGTCCGGTTGACAATATTGCGGTGGCCAGTGTCGATGTGAATCTGCCGAATATGGGCGATTCGTTTACCGTGAGCGAGGGGCTCGGTGGGATCGGCGGGGGCGGCAGTCTGCTCGGAGGCACTAGCGGTTCGATCGGCATGGGGCTTTCCAATGTCAGCGTCTTCGGCCTGAAGACGCGTGCGGAGCGTATCTTGTTTGTGATCGATACCAATCGGCAGATGGTGACCGATAAGAAGGGCGGTCTGAATAGTTATCAGGTGATCAAAGACGAGATCACCGATATGGTGGGTAACCTGTCGGCGGGCACTTTGTTTAATGTGATGCTGCACGACCGTAATAAGACCATGCTGTTTAAGCCGCGCTTGGCCTCTGCCGGGGCGGATGTGCACCAGCAATTGATTCAGTGGATCACGCCGATCAATTCAAATGCAAATAATCCCGGCCTTGAAGGTGTGCGCGGTGCGGCGCGTCCGGATTTGCCGACGCTTGCCGATGATCCCGTCAACGACGCCTTGCCAATCAGCTTCCGTGGGAATGATACCGGATTTATTACCCAGACCGCCTTGGAGCAGGGGATTGATGCGGTGTTCTTTATTACCGGCTATCATCAAGGCTTCGAGGCGGTGCGCCGCAAGATGAACGACAAGGAGCAAAAGGACTGGGATAAAAAGATCAGTGATCGGAAGTATATCAAACAGCTGGCCGAGCATAAATTAGAGGTGCCTCAAATGGAGGCGCGTATTAAAGCCGAGCTGGCAAAGCAAAATGCAGAACGTGCGAAGCAGGGCATGCCGCCACGCGTGCTGGATCGTCGTCATGGTGTCTATACCGCAGTGCAGGAGCTGGGCATGGGGTGGGAAGTTTGGCACCCCGGTCATACGCCCAATCCCTTAGTCGATCCCAGGGATGTGGCTAGATATTTCAAGCAGTTGAATCAGGTATTATATGGCGATCAGGATCGGCCGATTCCCTCGCTCAACGTGGTGCTCTTTTTAGCGGACGATGAAGCCTTCTCGAAGCAGGCCGAAAAGCAGTTGAAAGACTATGTCCGTTTTTACGGTGGCAAGTCTCGCATCATTCGTGGCGAGAAAGAAATTAAGAACGCACGTAGTTCGAAAAATACCCGAAACTAGAATTCGCGTCTGCGTGGAGGCTTCCCACGTCGCTTTTCAAGCTATGCAGGACGCAGACGCCGGACAAACCGGGCGAGGTTGGGGAGGAGGCATTTTTAATGTAATCGATCATCGCAAATGGTATCCAGAGAAAAAGAACCTAGATTTTTTCACCGAAGCCCCAAGTCCTTTACGCGGCGGTCTGTTCTTTACCTGCCCAAAGGGCACCAGTTCGACAAGCTCACCGCAGGCCGGTTCATCACCCCTTCGGGGCGGTTCGCCATCTACGCGCTTTCGCGCTCCGTCCAGCTCTGCTGGACTCAGTGGAAATAATGTTGAAGGAATCCAAATTCTAACCACTCTGAACACTTCAAATGAAACGAATGGATAGTAACCTGAAGTACCTGAACCAGCCGAACGATACTGGCCAGTCCTTGGGGATGTCCAGTCAGCATACTCAAGCCCTTTCGCACGCCGTGCTACAGGGCTGAGTAGCCTCTACGGTATCCGGCGACTGTTGCTTTCTTCGAAAGCGCTTAAGGGCTAGGCTCTCGTCGTGGCATCTCAAAAACAGCTTGAAAATGATCAAGTTTGAGAGCATCTTTGAATTATGACAGTCATTTTACCCAGTCGTAGTAGTGAGGAAGTCGCACAAGAGATTGCTGCTATCAAGGAGGCAACAAAGAAGATTACTGCCTCTAAGGCGACTGCCCGCGCTTACCTCATTAAAAGTGGATACATGACTAAAGGTGGCAAATTGACCCGTCGCTATAGCCGATGAAAATGGGCGCATTTGTTCTGGGGTATCACGGATGTGATCGCTCAGTCGGCGAAGCGCTTCTCGCTGGACGAGAGACTTTTGTTGGCAGTAAGAATGAGGATGATTGGTTAGGGCACGGTATCTACTTTTGGGAGAATAACCCAAAACGGGCGCTTGAATGGGCTAGGACGCAGGCTAAAAGGCCGAAATCAAAAATTAAGGATCCCTTTGCGGTGGGGGCCATCATTGATCTGGGGAATTGTTTGGATCTGACTGAATCCACATCACTTGGAATACTGAGGGAATCTTATCATAGTCTAGCTTCTATTTGCGAAGTAGCCGGCCTGACTTTACCTCGAAATGAGAAAGCAAACTCACACGATGGAGACTTACTTCATCGGAACCTTGATTGTGCCGTTATTAATCATGTCCATGAGGCCCGTGAAGCGAGAGGGTTGGAATCATATGAAACTGTCCGAGGTGCGTTTTCCGAAGGCGAAGAACTTTACCCAGGTGCTGGGATTAAAGCCAAAACTCATATCCAAATTGCTGCGACTAATCCTGTAAACATCAAGGGCATCTTTAGAATTCCAGCCCGATGACTGCTGTGTTTGCTCCGCCCACTGTCGCGAAGCCATCGCCGACAACGAAGAGGCCCTTAATGCACTGGAAATCCGGTGGGTGTCACCGCGACGAGAAAATTGAACCTAGGCTGAGTCAGTGGTTGCTGTTCGTGTAATAGTGCGAAATAAGTGGTGGATGGGGTTTCGGATTTTATTGCAACTGATTTTGCTGTTCTGTGCGGGCATGGCCTTGAGGGGCAATGCCGCACATCCGAACCATTTGGGCGAGTGCACAGATATATCCAGGCGGCATATGACAATAGATTTCGCTGCGCTCATCTATGCATAGCCTCTCCGTTCACCAAGAAAGAAAATAAGACATGAGAAAGATACTTACCCTAGCCATGCTCACCGTGCTGACCGGTTGCGCGACGAGGCAGAACCCTGAGGCAGCGGAGCCTTTAGTCCAGACAACGGAGCCCTTCACCATCGCGGTTTTGCCTGACACCCAGTTCTACTGTGATACACGGCACAAGCTAGCTGATGCGTGGGGCAATGGAGACTTGCGGCGCTACTTCTTTGCGCAAACGGAATGGGTGCGCGACAATCAGGAGCGACTCAATATCGCTTTTCTCGTCCACGAAGGAGATATCGTGCAGACCGACGCCCCCGAGGAATGGGCCATTGCCAAGGAAGCCATGTCGATTTTAGACGGGACAGTGCCTTATTGCATGTGCCTGGGAAACCATGACATGGGCTACGAGAAGGCGGACAATCAGTATGGCTGCAATATCGGTGTCAACCGCACCACTCATTTCAACACCTACTTCCCCCGTGAGAAATTTGCAAAACGATGCGAGTTTGGCGGCACCTTCGATCCGGATCGCCATGACAATTCCTGGTATCACTTCGAGGCCGCTGGGATGAAATTTATGATTGTCGCGCTTGAGTACCACCCGCGCGACGAAGTGCTGGATTGGGCCAACCAAATCGTGGCCGAGTATCCAGACCACCGTGTCATTGCCCTCACTCACGACTACCTGCTACCCAACAGCAAGAGAGCCACCAACGTGTTGAAACTCAAAGGCAACAACGGCGAGCAGATGTGGCAAAAGTTCGTCAAGAAGCACCCGAATATGTTCATGGTTCTCTGCGGTCATTACGGTGGAGAGGCGGTTCTTACCTCCGCCGGAGATCATGGCAACCCGGTCCACCAGATTTTGAGCGACTATCAGGGCTGCCATAACGGGGGAGAATCATGGCTGCGCTACATGGTCTTTCAGCCGGAGGCGAACCAGATCAGCATCTACACCTACAACCCCGCACTCGACAAATTCTGGGACCGCCCTTCCAGCAGGTTCGACTTGGACTATTCAATGACACTGCCCTTAGCACCGAATATAGAGGACATGGAATTATGAGAATGGCTACAGAGATCATGAGTGGGTTGGCGTTTCGTGTGTTATCCGTAATCTTCCTGTCCGCGGGCTTCGTCCAGGGCGCGGAAGAAGTCCTCAAGGACATCGCCTACGACGATGATCACGCAGCCCAGAAATTCGATGTGTACCTGGCGAAGTCCGGGAAACCCGCGCCGGCTATGGTGTTCATTCACGGCGGGGGCTGGCGGGGCGGATCGAAGAAGCACGTGCCCGGCTTTCTGCTCAAGGCTCATGCCGAAGGCTGGCTGGCGGTGGTGTCCGTGGAATACCGCTTCACCGACGTGGCGGTGCATCCCGCCCAGGTCGACGACTGCGCCCGGGCCATCCAGTTCGTGCGACAGCATGCGAAGAAATGGAATATCGATCCCAAGCGGATCGGCGTGACGGGCGGATCGGCGGGCGGGCACTTGTCCGCCTACATGGCGCTGCAGGACGATGTGGCGAAACCCGCCTCCGAGGTTCCGGTGGAACGGCAGAGTTCGCGGGTGCTGTTTGCCATCCCCTTCGCGGGACCGACCGACTGGGGGCTGCTGAGCCGGATCGAGCATGGGCATCCCGCCTTCCGGCAGTTGATCGGCTACAAACCCGGCACGCCGGCCAGCGAGATGGCGGCCGACCGCATCAAGGACGTTTCGCCCGTGAGTTTCGTCAGCGCGGACGATCCACCGATGCTCATCGTGCACGGCGACGCGGATCGGGTTGTACCCGTCGAACACGCGCAGGTTCTCGAGGCCGCTCTGAAGAAGGCCGGCGTCCCGGTGGAGCTGCAGGTGGTCAAGGGCGGCAACCACGGCGTGTCCGGAGCGGGCGGCAAGGCCGCCGTCCGCGCCGACGCGTACATGCGCGAGCGGCTGGGCGGACCCCCGGCACCCCCGCGAACCGCAGCGGTGAGTCCGGCACGAGTGAAGCAAGCGGAGTGACGGATCGATTCATGAAATGGAACAAGGGCCAACCCTGAGAATATAAATATGAAGAAGAAAAACATTACCCTTTCACTCTCACGAACCAAGGCAACAGACCTTCTTGAGAGTAGTTTGCGCACGGTCTCTAGTTCTGCCTTCAAAGCCCTTGATGAAACTGCGTGTTATGGAAATGTTCATGAGCGAGAAAGGGAAACCACTTTTGTTATAGGTCTTGGCCCAACCGGATGGATCACAGCAGAAGGTAACATCACTGACTTTGGCCCAGAGCAATCACAGCTCACATATGAGTTCAAAGGATTGCCATGGGCCTTTTTGAAGAAGAGCTTACTTAACATCCATTTTAAGAAAACCTTTGAGAGCTACATAATAAAGCCCAACAATAAATAATCCCTCCGTCTCGGCCCTTCGACAGGCTCAGGGGGGTGAGCTTGTCGAATCCACGGACCGAGCACCCAAAGGGCATTTCACCACCTCTCCTTAGCAGCATATCCTTCTACATAAGTCTGATTGGCGTGAAGTTCGCAGTAAATAGCACCTTCCCTTACCAGGGAAGGTGGATCGCGAAGCGAGACGGAAGGGTTCTCCGCAGAGCCTGAGCGATTTTACCGCCTTGACTTAAATGACCGCGAAACCCCTCCGTCTCGGCAGACCGAGCCACCTCCCCTTCGCAGGGGAGGAGCTTTAATCTACCTGCTTTTGGTCAGTGGAGCAGCTTAAAAACTCCCCTCCTTTCTAAGCATATCCTTATATACTGCCGCGCATCATGTTTTGTGATTTTGGAAGGGTTGAACACTGATTTCTTGCGAGCAAAGAGCCGCCCTCGATGGACCTAATTTCACAACCGCTACGCTAGCACCCAAGGGCATACTAAAGGGCCCTTCCTCCTTCGCCGAGACTACGGCGGACGTGTCGGGCGATGTTGGGGAAGGGGCAGTCGAGAGGGCAGATGAACACGGATGACACGGAGAATTGCGCTGGCCTGTTAATCAAGCAGGCGGTTCGTTTCGCCAATCAGATAGAGCGGCAACGAAATCAATTCAAACGGCTCTGGCTGCATGGACGCGACGGCGGATGAAACCATGCAACGGCTCGGAATGTCGGTATTAAATCGAACCGCTCGGGCGCTCCCTTTTTCCGCTGCAAAGACATGAAGGGATTTCAGCGATCCGACTTTTCCGGCTTTGATTTCAACCGGGACAACCTGCGACCCATGGGCGAGCAGGTAATCGACCTCCGATGAAGCACTGCGCTGCTCTCGGTTCCAGTAGTAAAGTTTTGGCTCGGCGTAACTCTCCCCGCTATAGAGCAGGTGCTGGCCAGCAAACTGTTCGGCAACCGCTCCGCTGTTTACGAGAATTAAGCTCTCCGCCTGATGAAGATCCGTCGCCTTCAATCCCAATGCGCAACAGAGCAATCCCACATCCAAAAATAACGGCTTGCGATCTTTTGCATTGGTTTCAGCTCCCAGAGGGATTCCATTCCCAGCAGAGTGCGCCACACTATAAATGACCCGCGCCATTTCCAGCATATCTATGCAGTCGGCCAGCGGCTTAGCCCGCTCGTTTCGATCAATATTTACATATTTAATCTTTTGCCCCACCAGACGAGGGATTGCGGTGAAGACGGTTCCGAGTAGCCGAGTATTTATCCGGTTCCCGTATTTTGAAAAGTCATCGCGATAAGTCTGTAAAATGGAACTCTGCTCTCTTGTCGCAAGACGAAGATCACCGCCCTGAGCGTAGGCCTTTACCGCCGCTGGCATGCCCCCTACAATGCAATACATCTTAAGCAGCCCCAGTAAAGTTTCATGAATCGACTGCGGTAGGGGATCGCCCAGCTGGTAGTCCGCTAAAAGACCGCGCAACTTTTCCTTGCCGTTGGCTGCTAGGAACTCCGAGAAATTCATCGGCCCCATGAATAGATATTCGATTCGTCCAACCGGCATCGAAAACGTATGCTCCGCTAGAACAAATTCCAGCAGAGAGCCCGCCGCGATCACATGCAATGCTGGCATCTTTTCGTAGAAATACCGAAGTAGCGGAATCACCTCCGGAGCGCTCTGGATTTCGTCCAGAAAAAGCAGCGTTGTTCCAGGAACGATATCGGCATCCAAATCGACCTCAAGCAGTCGGATAATCTGCTCTATATCTCGCGAAGCAAAGAGTGCTGACTTTTCCGGATTCAGATCGAAATTGATTTCCACTAGGTGTTCGCAGCGGCTCTCCGCAAGCATTCGAACCAGCGAGGTTTTTCCAACCTGCCGAGCCCCTCGAATGATCAAGGGTTTGCGGTTTTTTCGATCAAACCAGCTGTCCAAATCCTTTAGCGCATCCCTTTTCATGGCTTGGTTTTATCATTATATTGATAAAATACAAGGTAAAAAAGTCATGTATGTGTTATTTGTAAGTATACCGAAATCTTAGTATGCAATGGTATTGAACTGTAGCCTGTTGCTGCCTGGTGGCACCGTGCGCTCGTTTGAATGGGGGAGGGGCAGTGCCTTCCTATCGTCGCGTGCCATTTTTTTTCTTCGTAGGGGCTGGTAATTTTCAGAGCATTCGCTCACCTCACTACGCCGAGCCAAGGGGGAGGAGCTTTACGTGGTTTTTCAGAACACGACGATACAGACTGATGGATAAGGATATGCTCGCCAGGAAAGAGAAACTTGCGGAGTCTTCTGTTTGCCCTTAGGAGGGGTAGGCTATGGGCGACAATAAGGCGGCATCTTTAAAGAGTATTGCGGCGGAGCTGGGCATTTCGGTGTCGGTCGTTTCGCGCGTGCTGAGCGGCAAAGCGCGGCAGTATCGGATTAGCGAGAAGACTGAAAAGCGGGTGCAGGACGAGGCCGTCCGGCTGGGGTTCGCTCCGAATCAGATCGCCAGTTCCCTGCGCTTGAAGAAGACCCATACGATCGGCCTGATCATCCCCGATGTTTCAAACAGCTTTTTTTCCAGCGTGGCGCGGTTTGTCACGATTGAGGCGCGCAAGCGCGGCTACTCGATTATTCTGTGCGACTCGCAGGAAGACGCCCGGACGGAGATTGAGGCCATCCGCCTGTTGCAAAACCGGAGTGTGGACGGCCTCATTATCTCGCCGGTGGGACAGATTGGCGACCTGCTGAAGGGGCTGTTCGACGGTGGGCTTCCGCTGGTTTTGCTGGATCGCTATTTTCCCGATGTCGAGCTGCCTTATGTGACCAGCGATAACGTTCAAGGCGCGCTGGCGGCGACGGACTATCTGATTGAGAGAGGCCATCGGCGCATCGCCTGTATTCAGGGGCTTCCAGATTCGTCGACCAACATGGATCGCGTGGCGGGTTACCGGGCCGCGATGGAGCAGCACGGAATCGAAGTCGACGAAACCCAGATTGTCGGCGACGATTTTAGCGAGCGCAACGGCTACGTTGAAACGAAGCTGCTGCTGCAGCAGCAACCGCGTCCCACGGCCATCTTTTCGCTGGGAAACCTGCCGACCTTCGGGGCCATCCGCGCCATTGCCGAAGAGGGCTTGTCTATTCCCGAAGATATTTCGTTGCTGTCGTTCGATGACCACTATTACTCCGCTTTCCTCGCCGCGCCGCTGACGGCGGTGGCCCAGTCCGAGGAGGCGATTGGCTTGTTTGCTGTAAAGCTTTTATGTAATCAGCTAGCCGGCAATCCGACGGTTGGAGGCGTTTCGCTGGCCACGCAACTCAACGAACGATCTTCGGTGCGTGTTCTGGGCTAAAAACGAACTTTGCGAAAGGGGAGGTGGCTCGCGGAGCGAGACGGAAGGGTTCTCAGCCGAGCCCAAGCAGATTTTTGCCAGCTTCACTGAAATGACCGCGAAAACCCCTCCGTCTCGGCCCTTCGACAGGCTCAGGGTGGTGAGCTTGTCGAACCCGCAGACCGATCCACCTCCCCTTGGCAGCATATCCTTATACACATCTTTTACCTCTTTTATTTTACGTTATCTTTATTGGTTGAAGATGTCAATTTCTGTGCGCTCTGGCCAAGCAGATGCTGGATTAACCGCTCGTTTCCTTCGGTCACTAGAGAACGCGGCACCCGAGGGCATAATAAAGGACGCAAAGGAGGTTAAATGAGTTTTTTGGTGTCTATTTAACGTGGAAAGCACTCATGATTGGTCGGCTCAAGCCCTCTCCCCAACCTCGCCCGCAGGGCCCTCTAGCGTAAGCGGTTGTAAAACATTTAGCTGGAAAATCGCAGAGCACGAGTCGTATCTCCGATGACATCACCTGCATTAAGCCCGCAGATATGACTGAGGCTACGTAATTTTTTACAACCGCTTGCGCTAGAGAAGGGGAGATTGGGGAGGCTCATGCTTTGGTGATTAGCGTGCTTCACACTAGCGAAGCGGGCGGTTAAATAAACGTGTCCTTCATTTGCCCAAGACTTGTGTATAAGGATATGCTTGGTTCTGTGCGGTGGATGAGCCTCCGTGTCTCCGCGTCTCGGTGTGAGAAATAGCGTCGTGCTGGTCTTTGAGTACTGAGCCATCAGGAGCAGGGTTTCACACCGCGTAAAACGCTACGTGCACGCGGCTTTGCTGCGGTACGGAGGCACGGAGTTTGGGTTCTGATATCGTTGATGTTTGTGTGGTTACAATATCTATGAACTTTAATTCCGCTTCCTTGCTATACCTTTCACGCTAATTGACGATGAACCAAAAAACAGCCTCTCAAGCCGCAGGCTAAACTCACGAACGAAGTTAGCCTCTAATGACCAGCGGGACGGAGGTCTGCCGGAGATGGCGCAGCAATGGTTGTGAATAACAGTACTGACTCGCGTTTTAACGCATTATCCTAAACTTCCGACTTGACTGACGTGCAATTTCGTGCAATCAACATGAATAAATAGCACAAACGATTGCGCCTATTGGGTGGCGTGTTGAAATTATACAGAACCGGAAACACAGAGAAGAAATATGACAAAAAATAGAAAAACATTGATGAGCTGCCTGTTGGTCGCCCTATGCGTAGGGTCGGCCAGTGCCGGGGAACACCGTATTTCCGTTGAAGAGTACCGCGATAAGATGAAAGCGGGTTGGCTGGGGCAGATGATC
>Ga0209533_1006004_pt1 | contig 10230 bp, 5 predicted proteins | sample COG_04_FD_184748 | JGI IMG/M metagenome (GOLD analysis project Ga0209533, IMG submission 184748) | Pelagic Microbial community sample from North Sea - COGITO 998_met_04 (SPAdes) (version 2) | ecosystem: Environmental > Aquatic > Marine > Neritic zone/Coastal water | place: Helgoland, sampling... | reverse complement strand
TTTTTGCAAAAATTTATCCTTTTGCAAAAAAGATATTGAGGGGTACCAGCCTGATTGTTTGATTTTTATAGATTATCCTGGGTTCAATCTGCGCATTGCAAAGTGGGCAAAAATACAGGGATTTAAAACGCATTATTATATTTCTCCTCAAATTTGGGCATGGAAAGAAAATCGTATTACTGCCATCAAACGTGATGTGGATAAGATGTATGTTATTCTTCCTTTTGAAAAAGGATTTTATGAAGATAAACACAGCATGCCTGTAGAATTTGTGGGGCATCCGCTTATTGATGCTATAGCTGACCGAAACCCAGTTGATGAAACAGCCTTTCGTAAAACACACCAGCTAAATGAAAAGCCGATCATAGCACTCCTTCCTGGGAGTCGCAAGCAGGAAATAAACAAAATGCTTTCGGTAATGTTAAGCGTCGTCAAATCATTCCCAGATTATCAGTTTGTAATTGCAGGGGCTCCTAGTCAGGCTCCTGAATTTTATAGAACTTTTGAGAGAAACGAAAATGTGTATTTTGTTGAAAATCGCACCTATGATTTACTTAGTGTTTCACATGCTGCAATAGTTACTTCCGGAACAGCCACTCTAGAAACGGCATTATTTAAAGTCCCTGAAGTGGTGTGTTATAAAACCAGTTGGATTTCCTATCAAATTGGTAAACAGTTGGTGAAATTGAAGTTTATTTCGCTAGTAAACTTAATCCTAAACAAAGCGGTTGTAACCGAATTAATTCAAGGCGAATTCAACTCAAAGCGTTTGACAAAAGAACTGTCTTCTATCTTAGAGGGACCTATTCGTGATGCACAATTTGAAGCCTATTATGAACTTGAAACAAAACTTGGTGGTGCAGGCGCTAGTCAAAATGTTGCAAAATTAATTTACAATTCATTAAATTAGGGGTTTAAAAGTAACCCTTAATCTAAAACCTACTTCTGAACCATAACCAATGGTTTGGGTTTTCGTTGAATGAAAGCCTTTAATTATCCCATATTAAAACTCACCATATTTCTCGCTATTGGCATTGTAGTAAGCGATTATATTTCGTTTTCTTTAGCTACAATTTCATGGAGTATTGGTATTATACTCTTTGTCTTAATTTTGGCGCATTACTTTTGTAAGAGGCAAAACAAAACCTTGTTTTGGCCATCGTATATGGTGCTATTGGCTATGGTTGTTCTCGGCATATTTGTTTCTAAAATACATGCACCTACATTCTCTAAATATCATTATTCTCATCTCGAAAACCTAAGCGAGGACCAATTTTACGAGCTTAATTTTGAAGTAAAAAAACGATTAAAACCTACGGCCTATCACCATCGGTATTATGTGCAAATTACATCAATCGATTCCGCTATGGTAACGGGGACACTAGTGTTGAATTTGAGCAAGGACTCAACCTTAGACAATTTGAAAGTGAATAACCGCATTTTGGTCAAAACAAAAATTCAATCCATTCATAAGCCGTTAAACCCGTATCAATTTGACTACAAAAACTATTTAGAACGCATCGGAATTTTCCATCAAGTGTCTCTGAAAAATGATCCTATATTAGTAATTCAGCAAAATCCAAAAACTCTAATTGATTACACTGAAAAAATTCGAGAACATTTAAATGAACAGTTAAAACAACTCTCATTCAAACCTATTGAATTGGCTTTTATTCAGGCCTTACTTTTAGGACAACGTCAGGATATTTCCTCTGAAGTGTATGCAAATTATACCAAGGCGGGTGCCGTCCATATCCTTGCCATTTCTGGACTTCATGTTGGTATTATTTTATTAATTCTACAATTTTTGCTTAGACCGGTTTTGTATTTTAAACAAGGAGAATTCGTGCGTTTACTCATTATTCTAATTATCTTGTGGGGGTTTGCCATGATTTCTGGTTTATCTCCATCTGTGGTTAGAGCGGTGACCATGTTTAGTTTATTTGCCATAGCCAGGGGGATAAAACGCTCTTCAAAACCCTTAAACACTTTGGCGGTATCTGCGTTTATACTCCTACTCTTTCGCCCTCAATTTTGTTTTGATGTAGGGTTTCAACTCAGTTATGCTGCGGTCGCCTCAATTATCATCGTGAAGCCTGTTTTAGATTCGTGGTGGCGTTTTAAAAATCGAATTTTTAATTGGTTTCTTGATTTGTTCAAAGTATCCATCGCTGCACAAATAGGTGTTTTACCCATCAGCCTCTATTATTTCCATCAATTTCCAGGCTTGTTCTTTATCACCAATATGGTCGTTGTTCCCTGTCTGATCGTTATACTTTGTTTGGGAATTGCAACCTTAATTTTAGTCGTGATTCACAAACCTCCAGAATTTTTAGTCAACTCCTTAGGACGGCTCATTCAGTTCATGAATCGATTTGTAGAATGGGTAGCCTCCAAAGAAGCGTTTCTATTTGAGCAAATTTCCTTTGATCTAACCGCTCTAGTGATTAGTTACCTCATCCTGTTTTTGGTTGGCATTTTTTATCATAAAAAGACGTTTAAAAACTTTATTATTTTGGGAATAGGCATCTTGAGTTTTCAAATCTTTGTGCAACAACTTCCAGCACTGACCTCAAAGAATTCGTTTGTTGTTTTCCATAAAACGAGACATAGTGTTTTTGGGTTGCAGTCCAAACAGCATCTGGAGATTCATCATGATTTGGACTCCATAAACAATCAGCGAATGCTAGAAGACTATAAAATTGGCGCGGGTATTAAAACCCAAACCACAGATAGCATACAACACCTCTATAAAATTGATGGCAAGCTGTTGTTGGTAGTGGACAGCCTTGGGATTTATACGGTTAAAAGTGTAGAGCCTCATTGGGTTTTATTAAGGCAATCGCCAAAAATTAACTTAAACCGTTTGATTGATAGCCTGCATCCTGAACTAATTATATGGGACGGTAGTAATTTCAAAACAGATCAAGAGCGTTGGAAATTAAGCTGTAAAGCAAAAAAAATCCCTTTCCACGAAACACGTGAAAAGGGCGCCTTTTTTATTACGTATTAATACTAGGGCATAAAAGATGGCACGAATGATTTGTAATACCCATTAAAGGACTCTTGGTCGTTCAATTCTTTATAGGTGTTGTCTTTAAATAACCTCAAATATAACTCTAGTTGTTGTGCTGTTTGGTAACCTGGAATTGGAGCAATCAACTCTGCATCTAGACCTAAAAACACCATAGTCGGATAGGCATTCACTCCTAAATAACGTGTGAATTCGTGTTGGCTATTTCGACGTTTTGCCTTCTCGGGTTTATAATTAGGGTTTGTGAATTTTTGATCTTTAAAGTTAACGACCTCATTCCCTTCTGCATTGAATTTAACTGCGTAATAATGTGTATTTACAAAGGCAATCAAGTCTTTATTTGTAAACGTATTACGATCCAACATTTTACATGGCCCACACCAAGAGGTGTACATATCAATGAGGATTTTTTTAGGTGCTTTCTGCTGCAGCTCCAGTGCTTCATCCATGCTAACCCAATTAATAGATTGTGCAAAAAGTGTCGTTGTACCCAATAGGAGGAAGACGACTATTATAACTTGTTTCATGTATTTATTTTTATAATTTTATAACAAATATAATACCAAAATTAACGAACTCCATGCATTAATTTTTTAATTACTGGATATAACAGTGCAGACAATACTCCTAGTCCGACCGCAACTGCGGTTAATACCCAGAAGAAATAGCTTAAACCTTCCGATTGCGCGATTCCTTCAGAGGCTTCACCAAAGACACCGGCTAGCTTCATCCCGATGGCAACGGCTAAATACCAGATTCCAAACATCATGGCAATCATTCGGCCTGGCACTAATTTACTAACATAAGATAGGGCCACTGGAGAAATACATAGTTCGCCCATGGTATGAAAAAAGTAAACTAATATTAACCAAATCATACTGACAGATGCGGTTTTTGCCCCAGGCTCAATTGATGAGGCGCCAATAGCTACACAGGCCATTCCGATTCCTAATAAAACCATTCCAATGGCGTATTTCATGTTGGCATTGGGGTTGTATTTACTTTCCCACCATTTTGAAAATAGAGGGGCAAAGGCAATAATAAATAAGGAGTTTAAAACGCCAAACCAAGATGCGGGCACTTCAGCAATATCTTTACCAAATTCAATGGCTAACATCCAAATAGCAATAGACCAAATGATGATAAAACTGATCGCTAGAAAAATATTTGAAAGTGCATATTTTGAAAACGTTTTTTTGAATAATAGCCATAATACCCATGTGATAATTCCCAACGGAATAATGGTCATTAAGGTATTTACTATTTTGAATATAAAGGCTGAATTCCCCTCAAGAACGCGTTGCGTATAATCGCGTGCAAAGATGGTTAATGAACTAGGAGCTTGTTCGAATATTGCCCAAAAGAATATTGTAATAAAGGCAAAGAATATGACGGCCAACATGCGGTCTCGAGTGATTCTGTCATACTTTGGAATTCGGATCACTAACAGTGCTACAAACAATCCTAGAGCGGTTAGAATGGCAAGGCTAGAGCCTTCCATTCCAAATAGACTAAAATCGAATAAATTATAAGCGCCCTCTGATATTTTAGAAATGGGATCATTAAAAATCCATGAGATTCCCAAAAGTCCTGCAACGGCGATCAATCCCAATTGAAGTTGTGTAAATGGGTTTAGTTTAGGCTCGTCTGCGCTGAACTCAATCGCAGTATCAACCTTTTCAGGTTTTGTTCCGATGTCTCCAAAGATGTTTTGAGCAAACCAAAATTGAAGTAATCCAAACAGCATAAAAACGCCTGCTAATCCAAAGCCCCAACGCCAGCCAACTTGTTCGCCAAGGTAGCCACAAAGAAGAATCCCTAAAAAAGCACCTGCATTGACACCCATATAAAAAATGGTGTAGGCACCGTCTTTTTTCTCGTCTTTTCCTTTATACATTTCTGAAATGATTGAGGTCATATTTGGTTTAAAAAATCCGCTTCCAAACACTAATAAGGTGAGCCCTAAATAGATAAAAAATGGCGTTTCGATAGCCATGGCACCATGGCCAAGAGTCATGAGTAGCGCGCCAACAACAACCGCATAGCGGTAGCCAATTTTTTTATCTGCAAAATAACCGCCTAAAAGGGTGGATAAATAAACTAGAGAGGTATAGGTTCCAAAAATTGCATAGGCATGTTCTCGAGGCCAGCCCCAACCCCCATCAAGGAGTGATGCGGTGAAAAACATCACGAGCAAGGCCCGCATGCCATAATAAGAAAAACGCTCCCACATCTCTGTGAAAAACAATACAAAAAGTCCGGCGGGATGCCTCAAGACTTTGTCTTTGAACATGCCATTAATATCTGTTGTCATAATAATAGTTATCTATATAATGTTGGTTAATTTATAACTTCTAGTTAAAGGATTCTTTCGTTGTCTTCGGCACCATGGGTTAAACGTTTTAAAGGTTTTAAGATTAAAATGACTAAGAGTCCAAATATAACTGTAAAAATTGCTATTCCAGAAAATATAGCATATTCTCCAAATTCTGATGCAGATTCACCTATTGACCCTGCAACCTTATTTCCCAATCCTGTAGCAGCAAAATAAACTCCCATCATTAAGGAGGCGTATTTGGCTGGTGCTAACTTTGTAATAAAAGATAAAGCTACTGGCGATGAACATAATTCTCCAATAGTATGAAATAGATAGGCTAAAACTAACCACTGCATTCCTGAACTTCCGTTGGCATTAAATTCGGCAGCCGCAAAAATCATAAAAACAAATCCAAGACCCATAATCATAGTCCCAACAGCCATTTTAAATAATGAAGAACCTTCTTTTCCCTTTAATTTTCGTTTTGCCCAGTAACTCGCTACAAGAGTTGCGAAAATGATAATAAAACCAGCGTTCAACCCTTGAAACCAAGTTGCAGGAATTTCCCATCCAAATAATATTCTATCTGTATTGGTTTTAGTATAAATACTCATTAAACCTCCCGCTTGTTCAAAAGCTCCCCAAAATACAATTACAATTAGAAAAGATAATAAGAGAACTAAATATCTGTCTTTAGAAATTTGATTTTCAAGATTCTTATATATCATCATCATAATTCCAGCAACCAAAGCAATAAAAATAAATAAAGCTGTATATCCCCAACTATCAACCCCAGAATAATTAAATCCAGCATAGACACCATAAGCCGAAATTAGTGCCACTACCCCTAAATTTATAGGCGATTTTAAAAGATCCAAAAATAATTTTGATAGGGAAACATCTTCATTTTTCTCTAACTCTGTTGGTTTATTACCAACATGAGTCAAATACTTTTGTCCATACATATAAACAAATAATCCGAAAAGCATTGCAATTCCAGCTAATCCAAAACCATAATGCCAACCTATTTTTTCTCCAACATAACCTACAATAAATGTAGCTAAAAGAGAACCTAAATTGATTCCAATATAGAAAATACTAAACCCCTTATCGCGTCTTATATCACCTTCCTTGTATAAACCTCCAACCATAGTTGAAATGTTTGGTTTTAAAAGACCTACCCCAAGAACAATAAGAACTAATCCAGTGTAAAACGCCCACATTTCATCCACAGCTAAAATTCCGTGTCCAGCTACTAAAGTTAAAGCACCATATAACACTGCTTTCTTTTGACCTAAAATTTTATCGGCTATCATTCCACCTGGAATTGACATAACATAAACAAGCATAGTGTACCATCCATAAAGCATTATCGATTCCGAATCTAACCAACCCAAGCCGGGATTGTCTTCAGTAGTTTTTTCAACTAGGTATAGTGTTAGTAACGCGCGCATTCCATAGTAAGAAAAGCGTTCCCACATCTCCGTGAAAAATAGTACATACAATCCAACAGGGTGGCCCCAGAGTTCTTTTTGATTTACTGTAGTTGTCGTTGACATAAATTTAGTATTAGTTAATAAATTATTTATTGGTTAATTTTAATTCGTTCGTTTATCGCCCAATTTCTCGTGTAAAAAATTAGTCATTTTCGTGTATAAATGCATGGTGGTATTCCCACCATAAATGCTGTGGTTTTTATCGGGATAGATGGCCCAGTCAAACTGTTTATCGGCTTGAATCAAGGCTTCTACCATACGCATCGTATGTTGGACATGCACATTGTCATCGCCAGATCCATGTACCAAAAGGTAATCGCCTTTTAATAATTCTGGATAGTTAAATGGAGAATTATCATCATAACCGCTTGGATTTTCTTGTGGGGTTCGCATAAAACGCTCCGTGTAAATGGTGTCATAGAAACGCCAGCTTGTGACAGGTGCCACAGCAATGGCCATTTTAAAAACATCATTTCCTTTTAGCAAACAGTTGGTGCTCATATGACCGCCGTAACTCCATCCCCAAATCCCAATTCGACTCGCGTCTATATAGGGTAGTGTGCTTATTTGTTTTGCGGCCTGAATTTGATCTTCAGTTTCGTATTTAACAAGATTTAAATAGGTGACTTTTTTAAAATCGGCCCCTTTGAATCCTGTGCCACGTCCATCTACACAAGCCACGATATAGCCTTGTTGTGCTAAAAAATGGTGCCAATAATCTCGCGAATTATTCCAAGAATTTGCCACTTGTTGCGACCCTGGCCCTGAGTATTGAAACATTAAAAGTGGATAGGTTTTAGTGGCGTCAAAGTCGGCAGGCTTTAGCATCCACATGTTTAAATCATTACCGTTGACATTGATGGTACTGAATTCTTTGTTAGAAAATTTATAGCGACTTAGAGTTTCTAAAAGTGCTGAATTATCTTTAATGTTTTTTACCAATCGACCTGTTTTGGAATCGTTTAATGTAAACTTTGGTGGTGTTGTGGCACTGGAATAAGTTTTGATGAAATAGGTGAAATTTGCACTAAAGTCTGCATCATTTGTACCCTCTTGTAATGAGAGTCGTTTTTTGTTTTTACCATTTAAACGAATTGAATACACATCCCGATTGATAGATCCATGTTCTACAGATTGGTAGTAGAGTGTTTTGGCGGATTCATTGAACCCATAATAAGCCGTTACTTCCCAAGCACCTTTTGTGATTTGATTTTTCAGTTTTCCATCTTTGGCGTAATGATAGATATGATTAAAACCATCTTTTTCACTCGTCCAGATGAAACTATTATCTTCAAGAAAGGTAAGGTTATCTGTGACATCTACATAGGCATCATCTTTTTCTGTCAACACTAAGTTGGCTTGATTAGTTGCTGGGTTAATCAGCCAAAGGTCTAAGCTGTTTTGATGTCTGTTCATGTATTGAGCCGATAGAATATTGGGGTCGTTAGTCCATTTAATTCTAGGAATATAAAAATCATCATAGGTCTTGGATAAATCAACACTAGAAATTTTATCTGCGTTTAAATCATAGAAATGAAGCGATACTTCTGCATTTTTCTCTCCTGCTTTTGGGTACTTAAACACCTCTTGAGTTTGATACAGTTCGGTGCCGTAAATATCCATTGAAAATTCTGGAACTTCAGTTTCATCAAAACGAATAAAAGCAATTTTATTACTGGAAGCATTCCATTCAAAAGCGCGTACAAAGGCAAATTCCTCTTCATACACCCAATCTGTAATGCCATTAATGATTTTATTTTTTTGGCCATCAAACGTAATTTGCTTTGTGGCTCCCGATGTCAAATCTTTTATATATATATTATTATTTCGACCATAGGCCACTTTTGTTCCATCTGGTGAAAAGTGAGGTTCTTGAATTTTATATTCAGAAATTTTCTCAAGACGTTTGGAATTGATATTATACACATAAAATACCCCTAAAAAAGAGTATCGAAATATCGGCTCTCTTTCGGTTTCAAGGAGGACTTGAGTTTCATCGTCACTGAACGTGTAATTGGTAAAATAAGGAATGGCGTCCATCGATTGGGAGGTTGCGATGGTTTTGAGTTTGGATAAGGTTTTATAGTCATATAAATCAATGGTAGTGGATCGGGTTGATCTGTCAAAATTTAATACCGAATACTGTTGTCCATTGTTCATCGAATGCAAAGCAGTCAGGCCTTGTGTTCTGAAAGTCCCATCCCAAATCTGATCAAGAGAGATGGAAGATGTTTGTGAAGCCGCTGTTAATATAAACAGACAACTGAATAGATAGATTAAAGGCGCTTTCATAATAAATAGGGTTTTTGATAATATTAGCTCAAGTTTACTAAAAAATTAGCAAAAAACCATTAATATTAACAGATAAATATGCAATTACAATAATTGCTACGCCATAATAATTTGAAGAATAGTATCTTTGTATTTCAAAAAAAAGACATTTATGGAGAATTCCGTTTCTGGTTTTTCAAAGTTTACAAAAGCTGAAAAAATTGAGTGGTTAATCTCAACTCATTTTCAAAATAATCCTCAGGCTAAAGCCGATTTGGAACGGTATTGGAATTCTGATATCGCACTTCAGAAGCTCCATGACGAATTTACCGAAAATACGATTTCTAACTTCTACCTCCCTTTTGGAGTGGCTCCAAATTTTTTGATTAACAATAAAATGTATGTCATCCCCATGACTATCGAAGAAAGTTCGGTAATTGCTGCAGCAAGTAATGCTGCAAAATTTTGGATGAAACGCGGCGGTTTCAAAGCAAAAGTACGCTCTACAACCAAAGTGGGTCAAGTTCATTTTATGTTTCACGGAGCATTTTCTGAATTGGAAGCTCTATTTAAAACGATAAAACCACAACTTTTCGAGGCAACAAAAGCCATCACCAAAAATATGGAGGCGCGTGGAGGTGGTATTTTAGACATCGCATTGGTTGATAAAACTGCTAAACTTTCTGGATACTATCAACTGCATGTGACATTTGAAACCAAAGATGCCATGGGCGCAAATTTCATCAATTCCTGTTTGGAACAGATTGCAACAACCTTTAAAGTCTGTTCAAAAAACATTCAGGTGGTGATGAGTATTTTGTCTAATTATGTTCCGGATTGTATTGTGCGTGCCGAAGTGAGTTGTAAGGTGGATGCACTCGCAACAAACTCCTATACAGGTCAAGAATTTGCAGATAGATTTATACAAGCCGTACAGATTGCTGAAGTGGAACCCTACCGTGCAGTGACGCATAATAAAGGTATTATGAACGGCGTGGACTCTGTAGTATTAGCGACTGGAAATGACTTTAGAGCGGTGGAAGCAGGCGTACATGCCTACGCCGCACGTTCAGGGAGTTATTCAAGTTTAACGCATGTTTCTTTAGAAGATG
>Ga0209533_1005995_pt1 | contig 10245 bp, 11 predicted proteins | sample COG_04_FD_184748 | JGI IMG/M metagenome (GOLD analysis project Ga0209533, IMG submission 184748) | Pelagic Microbial community sample from North Sea - COGITO 998_met_04 (SPAdes) (version 2) | ecosystem: Environmental > Aquatic > Marine > Neritic zone/Coastal water | place: Helgoland, sampling... | reverse complement strand
AGTGGAATATGGAGCGTCCGATACGTGGGTGATAATGCAGCCTATTGGATAAATCAGCGTAGACTTCATCCTTGATAATGAAGAGTGTCGCTGGTGGAATGTTCCAGTCTGAAATGGTCGCGGCTAGATCGATAAAGTTGGTAATGCCAGACCCAGCAATGAGTAAGTCGATCTCTACGGTTTGGCCCGTGATGGGAAGTTCGATTTCTCTGATGTCACTCTCATGAAATAGAGCACAGTCTTGGATGAGTCTTTGTTGAGACTCGTCGCATGCTAAGTGACAGATTGCCATGAGATTTTGTTCGGCCCGTATCGATTTTTAAATACAGTTTAAAGACTTAAAGGCTTCTTCGCTGAGTTTGCGTTGTCGATCTGCAAATTCTGGAAGGCGGAGATCCTCGTCATAGGAAGGGATCATCGCCTTCATACGTTCGTGGCCTTGGTCGGTTGCTAAACTATCGCTGAAGCAGCGTTTAATCACTTCTAAGATGATGTTTGCGGAGACTGATGCGCCGGGTGAGGCACCCAAAAGTGAGGAAATGCTGTTGTCTTCAGAAGTGAGGACCTCGGTGCCAAAGTGAACAATACCCGCATCGCCGTCCTCTTTTTTAATGGCTTGCACGCGGATGCCTGCGTCAATGAGTTGCCAGTCTTCTTCTTTTGCATCCGGATAGAAGTTTTGTAGTTCACCCATACGGGTCTTCATGCTTTGCGTGCCTTGTTGGATTAGGTAGCGAACGAGCGGGATGTTGTGCAGGCCTACTTTGATAAGTGAGGCGATGTTATCGGTTCGAATAGATCCTGGTAGGTCGGTCATCTTGCCTTCAATGTGAAGAAACTTTGTGGTCCAGGCCGCATAGGGTCCAAAAAGAATCGCTTTTTTGCCGTCGATAATACGTGTGTCGAGGTGTGGAACCGCCATCGTGGGTGCAGCGCCAGGGGACATGCCATAGACTTTTGCCATGTGTTTTTCAACGATTTCAGGCTTATCGCAAATAAGCCATTGGCCGCCGATCGGAAAGCCACCAAAGCCTTTACTTTCCTTGATGCCAGATTTCTGTAGTAGAGGAAGACTGCCTCCACCTGCGCCGATGAAGACAAACTTTGCAGTGTTGGTAAACTTTTGCTTTGTATTTAGATCCTTGATTTCGAGGGTCCAACGATCGCCAGTTTTAGTAATGTCAGTGATTCGGTGGCTAGTCGCAAAGCCGCAGCCGTCTTGCTCACCGAGCCAGTTGATTAGCTTGTCGGACAGCGAGCCGTAGTTTACATCCGTTCCGCGCTCCATTTTGGTAACTGCAATCGGTGTGTTGTCACGTCCTTCCAGAAGCAGTGGAGCTAGCTTGCGAATCTCTTCGACGTCTTCGGTATAAGTCATCTCTTCGAAGAAGTGGTGCGCTTGCATCTTTTTGAAGCGCGAACGCAGAAAGTCGACTTGCTCTTGTCCATAAACGAAGCTCAGGTGCGGAACAGGGTTGATGAACTCGTGCGTGTCCTTGATCATTCCTGTGCGGGCGGCATAGCCCCAGAATTGCTTGGAATGTTCGAACTGGTTGAAGATCTCAAATGCTTTATTGACATCGACTTCACCGTCGTCGCCATATGATGGTGTATAGCTGAGTTCGCAAATGCCCGCGTGCCCGGTGCCAGCATTGTGCCACCCATTAGAGGCTTCCTTTGCAAGCTCTTCAGTCATTTCGTAGAGTTGTATTTTGAGCTCAGGGTTGAGCTCTTTGAGCATCGCGCCCAAGGTGGAAGACATGATGCCACTTCCGATTAATATAACGTCAGGGTTTTCGATTTGGTTAGGACTTTTCATTCGATTGAATCTCCCATTGAGGAGAACTTTGGTTGTTTTAAATAGGTAGTTTGTGTTAGAGTTTGGTGCCAGAGCGCTCCAGAAATATCAGATGTCAGAAAAACGTGCTATTGGTAGTGGATGCACATTGCTTTTAGCTATTTTTTGAAGCTGTTTGATTTCGACTTCTGCCTCATGGACTGCTTTTTTAGTAGTTAGGTTTTCGATCACGAGGGTGGTTGTTCTAGACTTACCACCATCTATGTTGATGACGCGTCCTTTTTCTCGCTCAAATCGCCGACTGTTTGGATAGCTTGTTGCGGGTTCCATTCCGGTGACGTAACCGTCGGCCTGTCCTGCAGGATTTTTCCAAAGGGTAAAACAAGGGAAGTCCTTAAGTGAGAACTTTAAACAAGAGGCTCGGTCTCCAGCTGCATTGCGCAGCATAGTCATTGTTTCTTGAGTTCCTCGCTTACCTACAAGTTCGTAATAGTAGCCTTGCTCTACAAACCCGACCTCAGGAGCCGTATAGGTATCCACAGTTTTGATACCCTCTGCCGCGCGTGGATCGCGTGGTGCGAGTTGTTTGAATGGCACTACCATTCGGGAACCTTTCTCAAGTAGCGGGGCGCCATAGTTGACGTGATAGAGCAGCTGGTGCTCGACCGGGTTGCCTCCGAGATTAGTAACTGTATCTACGATACTTAGGTTGCCAGAACCGAGCTCAGTGCGAATCTCGGTATTGAGCCTAAGGGCCGGACCAAACATCATGGTCTCATCCACTTCGCCTTTTAAAGTTATCGCTTGGTCTGTGACTTCAATGGAGACTGCGCGTGCTGGGATATTTGCAATGTTGCCGTGTAGTGTGAGCGACACGTCAAACTCGTTGCCACTGTAATCGAGCACGGTATCCGTGCAAGGAGCTCCCATGCTATTGAGACCACAGCGCACGACCCATTCGTTGAAACCTTTGAGCCAGCCGATGCCGCCACGTTCTTGCTGGTTAATAAAAGCCGGATTGACGGGATCTTTGACCGGCGAGTCCCAACCGAGTGGTAAATCGACACACTGACCTTTCCAGATGCCCATGCCGCGAGTTGGAAGGACTGCGAAGGAGAGCTTGCCGTTGTTGATTTCGACGACTTGGACGCCATCTTGTAAGCCACCGCGTAGTGTGTAGGATTTTACAGACCAGCCAGTGCCATCATTGAGTTCAACAGTTTTAAAGCCTGCTGTTGATCCGGGACTCAGTAGGGGGAGTTTGTAGAGTGTTTTCATATGGGTCCTAGTGTTGAGTTTTTATTTGTCTGAGGCTTTTTCGATTTGATCGATTAGCTGCTGCTTTGTGGGGCCAGTGCCATGTGTGACAAAGAATGCGGTCGCTGCGTTGGCCAATACCAGTCGCTGCTTGATTGGAAGCTCGCCTAGAGATGCACACATGTAGCCACCGTTGAAGCTGTCGCCAGCTCCTGCGAGGCGAATGACATTGGTCTGACGCTCCTGCATGGCGATTGCTTCACCTTCAGTCTTACTCGAAGCCACTGCAAAGTCCGGTGTGTGAACAACGAGTTCATCAAAGCCGATTTTGTCGCGGGCGATTGGCAACGCCGCAGAGATTGCCTCGGGTGTTGCCTCTTTGCAATCGACTCCAATTCTTGAGCACAATTCCATTATCTCATGATGGTTCAGGCTGAAAGTCATCGGGATCTTACTATTGTATTTCTGGATCATCTCCAGTGACTGGATGAAGGACTCACTAGACTTCTTCTTGATATCTGCGAAGTCGAAGAACATGCGCCTGGGGGGCTTGAGTGTTTCATATTGTTTCATGAAGCCCATGAAAAGGTCATCGAAGTTAGAGGTGAGTGACCAGTAGCCCAGTCCTAGAATGTCGACATCGGTAAACAATTCTGTAATCTTCTCCTTAGAGTAGTGTTTTTCGAAATCTGCCCATCGAAGGTTGGAAACGGCACCCAGATCGCTCATCAAAAGTTTTCCATTTGAGAATTCGAATGCGAGTGTTAGCGCAGGGTCACCCAATGAAGTTAATTCGCAAGTATCAACGAACTCATGGAAAGCCGGGTCGATTTCTTTTTTACCATAAAGACCTGGAAGCACAGGTTTGAGGCCCAAGCATGCGGCAATTCGTCCTGAGTTGATGCCAAAGCCGCCCTCGCAGCGACGCTTTGGGACAATTTCAACGCCTACGCCACCACCAGCGCGATCGACGATGAGTTTACCGAAGTCTTTAAGGTTTTCGATAGCAGTGAACTCTGTCTGACTTTTACGAACCTCGACGATCTCGTAGGTTTCGTCGACAAAGCCGTCGCATCCAAGTAAGATGTTACCGCTAAGGTGGTTGATATAATCGTTATACTGATTGATTTTGGTTTTCATTGTATGGACTTCTGGATACTATTATTTTTAGGTTATTCTTGGTCTTATAACTATGTTTTTGGTAGTATGTGCAGGTAGTCTTAATATGAATTGGTAGATCTTTCGCTAAGATGGCGGTAGTATAACTCTTAGAGCTTAGACCTTTGTGAGCTGGGAGAATTTTGCTTTGGCTTCTTGCCAAGGCACTTGATCGGCTGGCTCAAAAATTTCGACGAGTGAGGAGTTTAGAACAATTTTACGGCCTTCCGAGAGGCCTGAAATTACCTTGTCTGCGAGCATTTGAGATAGAATATTGCCAAGTCCGGTCGCTTCGACAGGGCATGCGGCAACCCTTACGCCTATCGCATTCGCAGCAAATTGGTTGAGCAGCTTGTCTTGGCAACCACCGCCGACAATGTGGAGCGTCTCTGGCTTGTGTTCTGTGTATTGCACTAGCTTTTGCCAGACTTGTGCGTATCTGAGAGCGAGGCTCTCATAAATGCAACGGATGATTTCACCCTTAGTCTCTGGAACTGGCTGTCCAGTTTCGTGGCAAAACTCTTGAATCTTCTCGGGCATTCGGCCGGCTTCGATAAAACGCTTGTCGTCTGGGTTGATCAGGCTGCGGAAGGGGGTCGCTTTTGCTGCAAAGCTAGCCATTTTACTATAGGCAATATCTTCTCCACCTGCACGCCAGTAACGCTTGCTTTGCTGGATCAACCATAGTCCGCAGATGTTCTTCAAAAAGCGCACTTTATTGTTCACTCCAATTTCGTTGGTAAATCCGTCGGTGAGAGACTGCTCGTTGATGACTGGTTCTGGTAGTTCTAGACCCAGTAATGACCAAGTGCCACTGCTGAGATAGGCTGGAGTCGGTGATTGGCTTGGGACCGCTGCGACTGCGCTTGCAGTGTCATGTCCGCCAACTGTGATTACTTTGACACCGCTTAAGCCAGTCCTACGCGCAACTTTATCTGATAGTTCGCCAAGCACACTGCCGGGGTCGCTGATCTTTTTGAAGAGACGTTTCGGAATGCCTAAACTTTCAATCAGTTCGAAGTCCCAATCTTTAGTTGTTGGGTTGTAGAGCTGGGAGGTGCTAGCGATGCTTCGTTCTTGGGTTTTGTTGCCGGTTAACCAATAGCCCAATAGGTCTGGCGTGAAGAGTAAGTCTTCAGCGACGCTGAGGGCAGGGCTGTCGGTCTCAACTTCGGATAGCAATTGATAAATTGAGTTAAAGAAAAGGCAGTCGATACCAGTCTTTTTATAAATTTCTTCTTTAGGGACTTTTTCAAATGCTTTCTCCACCATGCCATCGGTGCGACTGTCGCGGTAATTGTATGGCAAGCCCAGTAAGCGACCGTTTTTATCAAAAAGACCATAATCAACTCCCCATGTATCAATGCCTAAGCTGACTACCGCATCGCCATAGGTATCAGCTGCAGTCCTTAAACCATCGAGAATGTTGTGATAGAGCGAGGGAATGTTGCAATGCACTCCGCTTGGTAATTCTAGGGCGATGTTGTCGAAGCGGTTTAGTTCGTGCAGTTCGATGCGATTGCCGTCAAATTCACCGGCTAGGACACGACCACTGCCAGCTCCAAGGTCGACTGCGAGATATACTTTCTTCTGATTCATTGATTGTTTGTTGAAATAAGTGGGTTCGGTTAGGTTAAGTATTTGAATCGGCGATCGTTAGTTTCATTCCTTTCGCTCGTATTTCAGACGCTAGGCTCGCTTCAATATTGTTATCCGTAATGATCCGTGTGACACGTCCGATCTCCGCAAAGTAATATTCCGAGCGTTGATTGAACTTACTCGAGTCAATGAGTAGAACGACTTCTTCGGCAAACTGGACTAGGCGCTCTTTAAATGTAGCTTGCTGTTGAAAGCCTTCGCTTGCGCCTCGCTCCGTATCAAACCCTATGCATGAAATAAATGCTGTGTGGATATGGTGATGGCGTAGGGTGTTGATGCTGTCCCCTCCTACAAACGTGTGGGTCTTGGGGTGGTAGCGTCCGCCTGTAGACACGAGCTCAACTTTTTCCATGACAGTTAAGTGCTCAATTACCGCAAGCGCGTTGGTTACCACGCGATAAGGCAAGTCGGGGAGTATGGAAACCAGTGCGACGGCTGTGGTGCTGCTGTCGAATGCGAAGGTTCGGCCTGGTTGTATCATTTCTACTGCGACTTTAGCGATGGCTTGCTTACTGGCAGTGTTGAGATGGCTTCGTTCGCTAAAAGATTGCAGCATTGGGCGCCCGGTCAGACTGCTGGCACCACCGTGAACACGCGTAAGCTGTTCATTGTCGGCCAAAACCTGCAAGTCGCGACGAATGGTCTCATCGGTTACTTGGAATTCTTCCGCTAGATCAATGGTGCGCACGGTGCCGCGTGCTTCCAGTAGAGAGAGGATTTGTTGATGTCTTTCTTGGGCGAGCATGTGGAATATTCTTTATTTAATAGGTTTATATTCGAAAAAACCACATATTTGCAAGAAATATGTTGACTTGTGTGGGAAATAAATGAAATTAATCCACATAAACACAGAATTACGCAGAATTTCCCTACAATGAATCAAAATTTTAATCGCTCACAAATCGAACTGTTAGTTCGTTCCAGTTTGAAGCGCCAAGCGGGGGTGACTGTCGCGCCGCAAGCCGCAGTAGGTCCCAACCCACTCGTGGTTAATTCCAGCGCACGTCACTGTCACCTTTCGCAAGAAGCAGTTGAGATCCTTTTTGGTAAAGGACATCAACTAACACCTAAGAAGTGGCTCTACATGGACGGTCAATATGCAGCTGAAGAATCGGTCACATTGATAGGCCCGCGAAGCCGCGTCATTTCCAATCTACGTATTTTGGGTCCATGCCGAGACTTTAACCAAGTTGAACTCGCTTACACGGACGCAATCTCTCTGGGGTTTAAAATTCCAGTGCGTAACTCTGGAGACATCGCTGGCACACCTGGAGGTATGTTAATGGGGCCTGCTGGATATCTTAAAATGGAAGAAGGGATTATCCGCGCTGCACCGCACGTGCACATGACTCCTGAAGATGCCGCCTATTATGGGGTCGAGAACAAGTCCTTTATGAAGCTTCGCGTAGGCGGTGACCTAGGCGTTACTTTCGATAACATTTACGTTCGCGTAGATCCATCCTTTAAGCTAGAGGTGCACATTGATACGGATGAGGCCAATGCATGCGGTCTCGGGCCAGATGTGCCCTGCGAGCTGATTAAATAACTTTGATTAGGAAAGCGATAGATTGGGCAACCCAAATCAATTACACTTTCTTGATCCAATTCCACACAACTAAATAAACCAATACATATCATGAGTGAATCCATCGGATTGATCGAAACACAGGGCCTAACTGGCTCTATCGAGGCTAGTGATGCAATGGCCAAGGCCGCATCTGTGACCATCGTTAAACAAATCTCCATTGGCGGCGGCTATTTGACCGTTCTAGTCAAAGGAGATGTCGGTAGCGTAAAGGCTGCCGTTGAAGCTGGTGCTGAAGCTGCTGACCGCGTCGGTGAGCTTGTCGCCTCCAACGTCATCGCGCGTCCGCACGAAGACCTACTTAAATACTTTCAATAATAAAATCCTCAATAGGAGATAAATATCATGGCAAAGCAAGCAATAGGAATGATCGAATGTAAGGGCCTAATCTGCCTTATGGAAGCTGCTGACGCAGCACTGAAGTCTGCTGACGTAACGATGACCGGTTGGGAAAAAATCGGTTCGGGTCTCGTTACAGGTTTCTTCACTGGCGACGTCGCCGCAGTAAAAGCTGGCGTCGAAGCAGGTGCAGACGCAGCCAGCCAAATCGGCGAAGTGATCGCTGTGCAAGTGATCCCACGCCCACACGATGACCTTAGTAAGCTCGGTTCTTGGATCGGCTAATTGAACGCATCAAGCATGCGCCATAGGCGCATTGATTACTATGAAGATACTCATCGCCAACCTTGGATCTACGTCCTTCAAATACCGTCTCTATGAGATGAGTGAATCCGCCTCGGAGATGCTCTCTAAAGGCGGCTTTGAGCGTGTGACCGAATATACGCCATGCATCGAAGAGATGTTGGAAACTCTGGTTAAAGACGGCTATCTTCAATCTGGTGATGATCTAGACGCAGTCGGTTTTAAAACCGTCTTGGGTAAAGATCTCAGCGGTTGTGTGGAAGCGGACGAGCGCGTCCTTGATGCTTTAGAAGGCTTCAAGGAGGTGGCTCCCGCCCACAATCCTGCATACGCCGAAGGCATACGTTGCTTTCAGCGCATGCTCCCCAAGGTAAAACGTGTCGCTCTTTTTGAGACTGCATTTTACCAGTGGATGAGCCCAGCAGCATACACCTATGCAATTCCCAAAGCATGGCGTGACCTTGGAATTCGTCGTTATGGTTTCCATGGCGCGAGTCACAAGTTCATCGCTGAACGCACTGCTGAGCTACTTGGTCGCGACGATGTCGCAGCACGTGCTAGAGGACTCTACGTAAATGGCCCTGGCGAATTCAGTGGCGAACCACTACGTGTAGTATCATGTCACCTTGGTGGAAGTAGTTCACTCGCTGGCATCCAAAACGGTGTGTCCATTGGTGCGAGCATGGGCTTCAGTCCGCAAAGTGGATTGCCACAAAACAATCGCGTCGGTGATCTCGATTCGATGGCGATCCCCTACGTGAGCAAGATGCTCGGGCTCTCCGTCGAGGAAGCGGAACGTCAGTTAAACAAAGAAAGTGGCATGCTCGGCCTTTCAGGTGTGAGCAATGACGCCCGAGATATCGAAGATGCTGCAAACGCTGGCAACGCGGACGCACAGCTGGCAACGGATGTGCTGATCGATAGTATTCGCCATTGGGCTGGCTCTTTCTTTTTTAAAATGGGAGGCGCCGAAGTGATTTCATTTACCGCTGGTATCGGCGAGAATGACGCAAAACTTCGCTCCGCAGTCTGCTCCGGTCTAGAAGGCCTTGGCGTTCGCATCGACGAGATAGCCAACGCCGCAACAATTCGTGGTAAAGAAGGCATGATCAGCACGCCAGATTCTAAAATCAAGGTCGTTGTGATTCCAGCAAACGAAGAGTTAGTGATTGCCCGCGAGGTCTACCGCAAGGTGCAAGCAAACTAGCCAATTAATTTCTAAAACAAAAAAAATAATTCAAATCCAACCAACTAAACATTATGGCAACACAAGCAATCGGAATTCTCGAAACTAAAGGTCTCATCGCACTCGTGCTTGGCACGGATGCAATGCTCAAATCCGCAAACGTAGAAGTTACTGGCCCTATGACAGGTGTCGGTAGTGCACTCGTAAGCGTTACAGTGACTGGTGACGTCGCGGCAGTAAAATCTGCAATCGAATCAGGGGCAGACACCGCTAGCCGTCATGGCGAAGTCGTGAGCGCGCACGTTATTGCACGTCCTCACGAAGATACAGCTATTGTTATCCCTGCAACAAAGCCTGCTACTAAGCGCGCTGCTAAATAAGGTATCTCGATGTATTTGGGAAAAGTCATAGGTTCTGTCGTCGCGACGAAGAAGGACGAAAGCATGCGCGGGCGTAAGCTCCTCATGGTTCGCCCGATGCTCGTCGATCCCGAAGACCCAAGCAAATTCAAGCCAGGCAACAACACAATTGTTTGTATTGATACGCTGGGAGCAGGAGAGGGCGAACTTGTGATGTTTGCCCAAGGAAGTTCAGCTCGGCAGGCCGATGGCCTTAAAGCACTTCCCGTTGATGCCGCAATTGTGGGCCTTGTTGATACCGTCAGTATTCTTGGCGCTAAGACATACGAAGCCAAGAACAGTTAACCAATAAAAGGAAGTTTACATGACACAGTTAGATGAAGCAGCGATCCGCAGCGTCGTAAGCGAGGTGCTCGCAAAGATGCAATCCACAGGTTCTCTTGCGATGCCCAACATACAAGCGCGTCCAGGCAAACACGGTGTGTTTGATGATGCCGAGCAAGCAGTAGCAGCCGCACGTAGCGGCTTCGAACAACTCCAGAAAAAAGGCTGGGCCGCACGCATGAAGATCGTCGAGATCGTCAAGCAGATGTGTGTCGAT
>Ga0209533_1005994_pt1 | contig 10246 bp, 11 predicted proteins | sample COG_04_FD_184748 | JGI IMG/M metagenome (GOLD analysis project Ga0209533, IMG submission 184748) | Pelagic Microbial community sample from North Sea - COGITO 998_met_04 (SPAdes) (version 2) | ecosystem: Environmental > Aquatic > Marine > Neritic zone/Coastal water | place: Helgoland, sampling... | reverse complement strand
TCGGTCATTTTTCCATCCTTGGTGATGGACGGGCACACTTATTAGGAGAGCAAATTACTTCTGATGGCAAGCGCTTTGATATCCAACTGAAAGGTTCGGGACCAACTCCTTACTCACGAGGGGGAGACGGTAGAGCTGCTCTTGGCCCCATGCTCCGTGAATACCTTATTAGTGAGTCTATGCATGCACTCAATATTCCTTCCACTCGAAGTTTAGCAGTAGTTTCTACAGGTGATGGGGTGATGCGTTCATCTCAGTTAGATGGAGCCATTCTAACGCGGATTGCTTCAAGCCATATACGGGTAGGTACATTCGAGTATGCAAATAGAATGATGGGCCTCGAAGAACTAAAAAAATTGGCTGATTATGCTATAGCGAGGCATTACCCTGAATTGACCGATCTGGAGAATCCTTACCTCGGTCTTTTGCATAAAGTAATTGATCGCCAAGCAAAACTGGTCGCCTCTTGGATGCATGTAGGGTTTATCCATGGGGTGATGAATACCGATAACATGACAATCAGTGGGGAAACCATTGATTACGGCCCGTGCGCGTTTATGGACATTTTTTCTATGGATACCGTATTTAGCTCAATCGATAGCCAAGGACGTTATAAGTATGGCAGCCAAGCGCATGCCGCCCAATGGAATCTTGCAAGGCTGGCTGATAGCTTGTTACCCCTGTTAGATGAGGATACAAAAAGTGCTATAACGCTGGCAGAGGAAGCCATTGCAAGCTTTGGTGACATCTTTAATCAGGCATGGATATCAGGTATGCGTCGTAAGTTGGGTTTATTGGATGAGGAGGCAGGCGATTTTTCGCTTGCGCAAAACCTCTTAGAATGGATGCAAAGCGCAAGAGCTGACTACACTCGAACATTTCGTGATTTAAGCCAAGAAACTCTTCCAGACAATGCCAGCTACCAACTTCCTTTGTTTCAACAATGGCAGACACTTTGGCATGAAAGAAGGAAGCGAGATGGGGGGTCGTTAGACGCCTCCATTGATCTTATGTGTAAAAGTAATCCAGCAATCATCCCAAATAACTATCATGTAGAGAGTGTATTGAGGTCGGCTGAAGATGACGACTTGACACCTTTTTTAGCTTTGCTTGAAGCTCTGCAGCATCCGTTTGAAGAAACGTCTTCTAATGCGAGATACCGAAACCCGGCCCTATTGCCTGATCCGCATTACCAAACCTTTTGCGGCACGTAAAATCAACCTATTGCGATGAGATCAAGCTTGCTTGTTAGTTAAGGTTTCAGTAAAGCCCTGTCTCTTTTGCTAAAAATGCAATGATTGCGTCCGACTCGTAAAGCCATGTTGTTTTTGCATTGATTTTTTCTATCTTGAGGCATGGCACCTTATGCTTGCCTCCGTTATTGACCAATTCCGATTTGTTGACCATATTATTTTTTGCATCTTTTAGCTCAATTTTAAGGCTATTTTTTCGGATAAACCTTCGCACCTTTACACAAAACGGACAAGCCTCAAATTGATAAAGGCTGAAACCCTGGGTTTTCTTGTCAACCTTATCTTGAACAGCTTTATTCCTTAGAATGGGCTTAGGAAGAGTTATTGCATTGATGAAAAGAATTAACTTGCCTAAGAACCATCTTATGTAAACCATCTATTTATATCCTTAAAAAGTCAATCTGATCAAGATCAAGAACGGTAATATTTTTTTTGGTCCTAACATCAAGCCTTTCAGGAAATTCATTGTCAATAAAAATACCGTCATTTTCAATGAATTGTGATTTAGCTTGAGAGCTAAGAATGAAGATTATATCGTCAAATATATTTATATCAATAGAAACAGATCTTAATGTTTTAGGTATGGATTTTTTATGCCTTGTAACTAAGGTAATCAAAAATTTATTATGATATAGATTGTTTAAAAAATTTACCATTTCAATTATTGGCATATTGACATGACTCCAAATCAAGGTTTCATCGAGATCAATATAAATACGACTAGTTGAATAATCGATTGATATTGAATTATTCAATTCGTCATAGAATATTTTTTCTTTATCAACAAAATAATTTGTGACAATATTCCTTCCAAGCATATTTTGGACTAAAATCAACGGAACATTAATACCAACTGAGCGAAGCAGCTCAAAGGATGAAAAATTATTGCAACTCGTGTTGGTTGAGCATCTGATATTACCATTGATTTTATTTATATATAAATTGAGTAAATTATTATTTTTAGAATCTGCTGTAATTTTCTTATAGATTGATATCTCCTTATGCATTCGGTAATCTATTAAACTTAAAACCTCTGCATTTTTCTTTTCTAAGCCCCCTAAAAAAATAAATTTTTCATCATGTGACTTTAAAAAAACAAGAATTAATTCGTAACCATCGCTCTTATTTTTGATCCATTTATTTAATATAGAGTCCAAATTACTAAAAAGTAATTCAGAAGAAATTTCATTTAATATTTTATTGCTAGAATTTTTTAATGAGGCGGCTTCTTTAACAAAAGCGGAGAGACTGTAATTATAGGGATATTTACATATCTTGTTTAACAATTCTTTTTGTTCGAAAATACAAATATTGTTGGCTTCATAATTAATAATAAAAAAATCATTAAACGTAAAATCGGACAATGGAGTTTCGATATTTTTCCACTCACAATATTCGTATAACGAACAATCAAAAGGTTGACTATTAGATAAAAAAATATAAAAACAGTGTGATGAAAATCTTAAGGAACGGCAAAAGATATTAAAATTTTCTGTGCTATCACCAACAACAAAACAGGTTGGCAGCCTTTTTCTTAGATTATGTATAATTGTAAATACTTCCGCTCAAATCTTTATTTAGTAATTTTTGAAGTTTTATATTGTCTTCCAAAAAAAAATTTCTAATTGTATCTTTTTGTGCATCATTAAGAAAAGGTATATGGTGGTTTAAATCTTTAGTAAAATAGCCAAAAGAGTCCTTATTTTTTTTGTTTACATGCGATTGAGATATCATTTTTTTAATGTCTGAACAATCTATTGTTTTTATATCATCAAATAACTGGCATATTCCTTTTGGGTCCCTCACTATTTCTTCAAATATTAAACATTTGATACTTTCTTGACCAAACACTTTTTGAAGCTCTGATATGTAATTGTAGTATTTATATACCTCAAACCCCTTCAGATCTATATTTCCGTTTTTATCAAATAGTAAATCAATTCCCTTATAAACTTTAAGGTTGTACTCCTCAACATATTGCGAGTAAATTAAGTCTTGTTGATTTCGGATTATTATTAATGGAATAAATTCTATGTTGTCCCCATAATTATCTTGAATTTGTTTTTTAAGCATCAATGGAAAATGGATTGGATCGATAATATCTTCACCAAAATTATTTTTTCTTAACTTAACTGGAGCAGTGAAGCTCTCGTCACTAAGAATATTAATTTTATCTTTAGAAAACTTAATATAATTTGATAAAATTTTTTCCCCAATAAAAAGTCTACTGCTAGGCCTATCTCTGAGTTCTTCATTATCGCTGTTAAGTCTCCAGGTTGAAAGGTTGATGAACCCTTTTTTATGTAAAGTTTTAAATACCCCAAACTGTAGTGACGATGACATCGTTTTTGGAAATCCAAAATGTATTATTACCTTCACCTAGAATTTATTTATAAGCATCATTTAAACTTTCCATCCCCAATTATATTCTTTATTTTTACCCTTAATTTCTTCTTTTAATCTCTTAAGCATTTCATCTAATAGAATGGGCTTATATCCTAAAAGTTCTTTTTGTTCATTAATATCGTAAATAGCGCATTTGTATGTAACATTCTTAGGTTTATATATATATTCATTCATAGAATGATCCGGGAAGAACATTGTCCCTATAGACCTTATGAATCTATCTGTTGTGACCGCCTCACCCGTACCAACATTAAATGTGCCTCTATTAAGCTTGCTTTCTAAACATAAACTCATCATGTTTGATAGGTTTTGAATATGTACATAATCTCTTTGAAGATTTGGATTTCCCCATATTTCCAGAGGATTTCCATCCAATGCACTTTTAATAATTTTTAGAAATGGCATGATTTCTTGCTTACCATTTTTTAAGTAATAAGGAATGCTAGGAACCATGAACATCATAGGCAATCTCATATTAAAAACTCTAATATCGAAAGCTTGAGAAAAATAATCTCCTACCATTTTTGCTGAGGTTTTAGATATTGCATACATTACATGGTCGCCCTTGTAGTTAATGGCAGGAGGTAGGTCGTTGGGGATAAAAAATCCATCCTTCCAATAGTTTTCATATTCTCTATGTGATGTAGTGTATATATAATTTCTAATTTTTTTCTTCCTAACAAATTCAAGAATATTGAAAACACCAACAATATTAATGTCAACATAGGTTCTTAAGGTCTCATCTAGATTTGTATTTTCAGAAAAATTCAAAATGCTTGGTTGAACCCCAGCAAAATTTATTACTACATCTACCGACGATGGTAATTTATTAAATAAAGATTTATCAGTTATGTCTCCAGCAATAAATTTAAAGTTTGGATGGCTAATTTTGGGAGGGGTGCGTGAAATTCCGGTAATAGTCCATCCCTTGCTTAAAAGATCATTTAAGCAGTAGAGACCACTATTTCCAGAAACCCCAAAAAAAAGCGCTTTCATATAAATTCCAATTTCTAATAATTATTTTACGTCACACATATTAATTTGTTTCATAACCCAGTCAAGATCGTTCCATAATAATACATCAATGATTGAAAGTGAGAGCATCTTGTGCTGATGCATAGGGTACATATTTATTGAAGGACTCAAAAAAGAAAGCTTAATTCCAGCAGCATCGAATTTATTTCTAGAAAATAAAAAGGCCCCATTTTCTGGATTTACATACTCGTCAGCTTTTAACGTACGTGCTATTTCAAATGCCCAGTCTCCTGAACTCTCTATTAAATTTCTATTAAAATTTATATCATCCTGAAGAAGAATTTTAGTTTCTATACCTAAAACTTTTTTTGTTTCTATTAAGGATTTATAAAGTAATTCTGATAATAAAAAATTTTCCGAATAGTTATGATCAAAAATATTTGTTATGAGTGACCTTACAACATCATATCCAACTGCTTTTTTTTTAAAAGCGCTGATTTTCCCTAAAAAATTTTTTTTTAAATCAATTGGTTTTTGGTCTATTGCAATTTCGTTTATTTTTTTTAGGTAGCTTTTTTTTAATGGCGACAATAGGTACTGAAAGTCATTGGATTTATTTGGATGGCTTATCCTATTTCTACTGACCCATCCTTTTTTTTCAAATTGAATATCATCAAAAAATACCCAAATATCAACGTAACTCATAAGTTGAAAATATCCTAGGTATGGAAATAGGTATGGCTGCATAACCCCAACTTTCACATTAAGCTCTCCGATATGATCATTACTATTTTTTTAATTTCATTCTCAGTTAAATCATCATATGAAGGAAGGCACAGAATTTTTTGGCTAATATCTTCCGATACCACACATTCATTCGCAGAATGAAGAAATGATAATTTATTTAATGAGGGGTAAAAATATCTACGAGGATAAACACGATTTTTCTCCAATGCTGTTTTAGTTGCAAGCATTGTTTGTTTCGTTTTAAAAATCACTGGGTAATATGAGTAATTGTAGCTCACATTATTAGCTATAGATTGTTTTCTTAAAACCCCCGTACTTATGAATTGATTTAACATCCGGTCATATGTTGACGCGACTTTTTGTCTTTTTATTATTGATTCTTCAACATTTTTTATATTGCATATACCTAAGGCCGCATGTAACTCTGACATCTTCCCATTTATCCCTACCATGAGGTATTTTTCTTCCCCTATATGACCGAATGCTTTCATTACATTAATTTTATTGAGTATTTTTTTACTTTTACATATTACGGCTCCGCCCTCGGCAGTGTGAAATAGTTTTGTTGCATGAAAGCTTAATATAGAAGCATCCCCAAAATTTAAGATGCTTTTTCCATCTATTTTGATGTTAAAAGCATGTGCTGCATCATACAAAACTTTCAGCTTATATTGTTTAGCAATTCTTTCTATTAATTTTACGTTACATGGATTTCCATAAACATGAGTAGCCATAATAGCACTAGTATCTTTGGTAATTTTACTTTCAATTAATTCAGAGTTTATACATAGAGTATTTTCATCAATATCAACAAATATTGGATTACAATTCTCCCATAGAATTGAATTTGTTGTTGCAACATAGCTAAATGGTGTTGTAATTACGCTTCCCTTAATATTAAGGGATTTTATAGCTAATTGGAGAGCCAGCGCTCCATTGGCTACAAGGCCAATGTGGTTTACTTTTAGAAATGATTTGAGTTCTTCTTCAAGCATTATTGCAAAAGGACCACGATTAGATAAGCACCTGCTCTTCCATATTTCTTCTAAATAGAAAAGGTAGTCTTTAAGCTCAGGTAGTGTTGGTTTCGTTACGTTAATTATTTTCGAATTACTTTTCATTTTTTTTGAAATTAATTAGTTTATTTTTTATTGTGTTTATAGGTTTAATTATCAATTTTTTAAGTAATATTATTAATCCTTCATGTGCTAATATTTTTAATCTAAGCAATTTATTCCGTGGTGACATAAAAATAAAAACCATTATCAAAAGCGATCTATTTACTTTCTTCTTTTTCGAATCTGTTTTTGAATTATAAGCACCGTCTTTATGTAAACGATATACAGACATCACATCATCAGTAAAACATATACTTCCGTATTTCATCATATTCCAGGTATATAAAACATCACCCGAAGCCCATTTTGTTAATTTGAATTTAGTTGGCATTATATCCTTATCAATATTTCGGAATAGATAGGTTGCTGTTTGGTTGTATAGATTGGCTTTATTAATTAATTTTACTACCTCTGCAGAGGAGAATGTTCCTACTAATGCAGCATTATTAATATAGGATTTATTATTAATCTCATCATCAACTCTATAATGATGGCAAATACCTACACAGTCTAAATTTTTATCCAAATATGAGATTTGTTTTTCGAACTTACTAGAATCGATTATAAAGTCATCTGAATCGATTCTATAAATGTAATCTGTGTTAAAAAAGGGTTTAATTTCCTCTTCTAAGTCTAACAAAGCATGTTTTCCAAGACCTGTATTCTTCTTGGTTGAAAAAAAATGTAAGTTACTATGATTTTTAATAAAATTATGTGCAATATTTTTAGTGTTATCAGTTGAGCAGTCGTCAATAATGAGGACCTGGAATTGGTACTTCGTTTTTTGGCTAAAGATACTATCCAAACATTGTTTAAGCCATTTTTCAGAATTGTAACAATGGACCATACAAACTAATGTGCTCAATTTAATGCCCCAAAATAGATTATAATATTTACTAATATACCGCTAAAAATGAATACTAATGGATTAACTACATTTTAGGGCTTTTAAAAAGTCAGAGGTTTTTTGTATGTGAGCACATAGCGCATCTCGAGCTAGTGCTGTATTGTTGCGGTAGACTCCAAGGTTAAGCAAAATTTTCATAATTTTGGGTGCAAAATCAGATAATTGTGCTGCTGCTTCTGCATTACCGAAATTAAGAAATTCACTCATCCCAATTCCTTGTGTATATACAATTGGTTTTTGTGCAAGAATACCATCAACAATTATTCCAGATCCTTTGAAGCGATAGCTTTCTTCTTCATATGGCACTAACAATAAATCCACTGATTCAACAGAATTAATAAATAAATTTTGTGATAATTTCTCACTAAGGACCGTAAGCTTTATTTCCTGGTTAGGTTTGACTTTGTTTCGAATGCTTCGCATTAGTTTAAAGTTATAGATAGCTAGCTTAAATCTTGATTTATACTTTGCTTTTTGCATTATGAATTCGATTGATAATTTAGAGTCTGATTGGTTTACCAGGTTTTTTAGTCCCGCTAGTATCTCTGGTAACTTCGATGCACCTTTTTCCCTCCTAAATCCGCCAAGATATCCTATTTTAAAATGATTTTTCGCTTGTACCGCCACCCTTTCCTTTGGATAAATAACTGATTTAATAACACTTATCGTGCAAGGCAGTAAAAATGAATTAATAGCCGATAAATTATATTTATCATTTAACAGTTTGGCTAATACTGCAATTTCAGTTAAGAGGACTAGTGATTCATTATTAATGAATTTTGCAAGGTCCGCACGCTCATCATCTGATAAATTATCGATTTTAGGAGGCTCTAAAACCCTAAGTGAAAAAGTTGCTATATTAGCATTTCCCTTAAGCAGCTTAATACACATCCGAATATCATGTTCGTCTGCTGTTGGTATGATTATAAAAAATTTGCAGGAACTATTTCTTTCTTCAAATATCTTTTTAAGAGCATAAACGTCATTGTTTATTGCTGCACAAGGTTGATTCTTACGATCTTCTCGAGTGGACAAAACCTTCTCTACGTTTGAGATGTTTTGTAGCACCATGTTTGATTTTGAAGTAATAATCATATCAGCAGGCTTGCCTGCTAGATTTTCTATCGCTTTGATTTGGGTTTGATGATGCCCGGCTATTTGGTCCAAGAGTTTTTCAACAACAACTAGCATAAGTTTTTTACCTTCTGTAAAATTAAGGGATAGCTGGAGAATCTCATTTGCTTGCTTTTTACCTGATTATAGACAAAGTGTAACTTACCTGCATGAAAAATTAGCACTGTTGCAAATTGTTGCTACTGCATCAGATTTCAACTCAAAACTATCACAACTTATAACTCTGCTCTGATAGCGAACTAATATTTTTATCTAAAACACGTGCAATCCCAGTTTTAAATGTATTAAAGTTTTATTATCTTCATTTATACTAACCATTTATTGTTGATTTGGTAATTATTAATATCGGAACCTTAATATGAGCGATTTCATTGAGATCTCAGCGGTTATTCAGATGGCCGTAGCACCTGCATTCCTTTTAACGGGTCTTGGCGCCATCCTTTCGGTTATGGCCAACCGACTATCAAGAATCGTTGATCGACACCGCGTGCTGAGAGAAGTAAAAAAGCTCTCTATTGCTAAAAAAACGGTAACGGAATTATCTCTATTGAAATGCCGTGCTAAATGGACGCATTGGGCTATTGCATTCACCACCATGTCAGCATTATTGACCTCCTTATTAATTGCCATGATTTTTATTGCTACGGAAGTGTTTGTTGATTTAGATACCTATCTGGCTGGTTTATTTATTGCGGCTATGGCAAGTTTAATTGTTGGCCTTCTATGCTTCTTAAGAGAGGTACATCTGTCCAAGGGCGTCATTAACGATTACGAGTCATAAAACTCTAATATTTAACAAGGAAAATTTATGGAGTGGTTGTATCAGTGGTTAGGATCTGGTTATGTTACCAATGCGCTGATTTTAGTCGGCATCTATTTTATGATTGTGCAACATTTGGGGTCGGTGAAACAAAAAGCGCATAGCACTAAGTACATTATCGATGAGCTCTATAAGATCAATGCTAAAATCGATCAATTAAATAATAAATTAAATAAAGGGTAGGTTGTGGACAAAGATTTTGAGTATTTAAAAAAAACATTCCCCAGTAAATACAGAGACCTAGTGTTGGAACATAAAGCGGTCAATAAGGTGATATCTTTTTGTGACGATGAACAACAATATTTATTATTCACTGGGATGTTCCCTGAGGTTAACGGCGGGAAGGGTATTAATGAAGAGCTGGAAACCTATTTTGTGAATTTTTTAGCAGAAAAATATCATGCAACTGCCGTTGCAAGGGCATCAGCTTTTGTGGAGGAAGATCAGACAGCTTTTATTGGGATCGATATCCGGAGTAAGGATGGTGAGGTATGGTCTCAGCAAAACATCTTTACGGTAGATGATGAAGATAAGGTCGCAAATGTAGATACTGACTTCACTCATAGCAGCCCTGAAAATCCTATTTGCCCCATAGTGAATACTTATTTTGAGTTTATTGATTTTCCTGAGGATACTTTAGCGTATTTAAATGACCTTTTTGATCAGGTCAAACCAAGCATTCAGATCATCCCTTTAGAAAAGTAAACCTACTTAGTTTTGTAGTTCGTCCCTCACCTTGGCAAAGGCACGGATAGCTTTATCCAGGTCTTCTTTACTATGGGCTGCCGAAATCTGGGTCCTGATCCTTGCCTTATCTTTTGGCACCACCGGGAAGAAGAAGCCGATCGCATAGATACCTTCTTCTAATAAATGCTTGCTCATATTC
>Ga0209533_1005987_pt1 | contig 10252 bp, 6 predicted proteins | sample COG_04_FD_184748 | JGI IMG/M metagenome (GOLD analysis project Ga0209533, IMG submission 184748) | Pelagic Microbial community sample from North Sea - COGITO 998_met_04 (SPAdes) (version 2) | ecosystem: Environmental > Aquatic > Marine > Neritic zone/Coastal water | place: Helgoland, sampling... | reverse complement strand
TGATAAGGAGAGTCCATGCAGGACAAAGGGAAATTTTTCGGTGTATTCTCTGAAAGACGCGCCGTAACGACCACCGACATTTATCCAGTTTTCTGGCGCTACCTCCATAAACTGAACCTGTTTCGGAGATACAGAAGAAAGCGGGCCACAAAGTGCCCGCCTTAATCCCAAGCCCGCCCCTTGAACAGGGTAGCTTTGCTTCACTTAATAGCCATTTAGCTGTGTCGCTGGCATAAATGTTATTTTAGGCTGCGCCACCGCACTTGCCTTCACCACACTTACCTTCGTCGTCAGCTTTTTCACCGCCACATTTACCTTCGTCAGCAGCTTTATCGCCACCGCATTTGCCTTCACCGCATTTGCCTTCAGCTTCAGCTTTACCTTCACCGCATTTGCCTTCCGCGTCGGCTTTGCCTTCACCACATTTGCCTTCACCGCATTTTCCTTCCGCATGATGGCCAGCTAGGTTATAGCCAGAGCGTAATTCGTCCGCTTGGAAAGGATTTTCAGCAGCAAATGCCGCTGGCGCTGAGATTGCTGCTGTGGCGATAAATGCAGCGCCTATAGCGGTCACTAAAGGCTTGATATTTTGTTTATTCATTGGAGTTTCTCCATGTGTTGGTAATATTTAATTAATTTTTTACCTGCACCCCATTCCAAGTTGGTTTTGGGATGCATTTCAGACCAGCGAGTTTATACGAAGTTCCGAACTGTTTGGTTGTTTTTTTCGTCTCCACTTTACTTACCTACAACACCTAGCCACCTAGCCACTCACCTATTTACCTATACCCGAAATCTTCGCAATTGCTCGTCAATATCGCCCCAACGTTTCTGTAGTCGCTTTAGGGATACAGGAACACGGGTTTTTAATTGTTGGGCAAATAGAGAAACTCGGTATTCTTCTACTAGCCAACAAAATTCCCGCAGTGCCATATCTAGCTCAACAGAGAGTGGCTGATCTTCCACTAGTGCAAGTTTGCAAGGCGCTAAAAGCGTTTCTAGCTCTGCAATATGCTGCCGATCTTTACTGACCTGAGCAGCAAGCTTTTCTAGACGCACCTCTATAGCTTTTATATAGCGGGGATATTGTCTAATTACTTCAGCGGAGATCCTGGTGAGGGTATCCGAGCTAAACAACCAATCTAACTGGCTGCGAATATCGTCTGCCGCATAGATGGCCGGAAGACCCAAAGATCTGAGTAGTTTCTGGGTGTTATGCAGACGCGGCAATAATGAATCGATAACTTGACCATATTCCTGAGCAAGCATAACCACGTTGCCGATACCGACCTCAAAGGCCTGATCAAACTGCTGCTGCTCCCTCAGCACCTGAGTGCTGGCAAAGATGGCTTGCTGAAAACTGGCACTAATTAGGGCATCGGATAGCTGTTTACGATCGCCAACCTGTGCCGCTTTTAGCGATAGGTCACTGCCACGTAACAGGTGCTTAGTTAAATATTTAACCTGCTCGCGTCCTCTTAGCAAAGCCAGTCTAAGCTGACCTTGCCGGCTTATTTTTTCCGCTTGCATGGGATTGTCGAGCACCTCGAGTGACACTGATTCACCACAGTCACGCAGTGCCGGCCAGGCTTTTATGGTTATTTTCCCGTGCTTTAAGGCGACTTCTTCTGGCAGCTGCTCAAAATCCCACTCGATAATTCCCTGCCTTGTTCTACTCTTATCGGCACCCTGATCGGCGGCCTGCTCTAGCCCTTCATTAATTTGCTGTTTAAAGTCTTGCTGAAGTTTTTCCAGACTACGAGCCATGGCAATCTCAACAGCATTTTCATCTTCGAGAACAAAATTCATCTGATACCAGGCGTCGAGATTTTCAGGCTTCCACTGTTCAGCGGGAATAGCAACACCGGTTTCGCGCTTTAAATACTCAGCGAGCACTTCTGTTAAGGGCCGATCCTGAGGTTTCACTTTTAACAAAAACGCATCGACATAGTCCGGGACTGGAACAAAATTTCGCCTAGTCTGTTTGGGTAGGCTTTTAACCAGTGCAATACATTTATCGCGCAGCATGCCAGGCACCAACCATTCAAAGAAATATCTCGGTAGCTGGTGCAATAGCGGCAATGGCACAACGGCGCTGACACCGTCCTCACTATGGTTGGGTTCAAAATGGTAGCGCAGGTTATAGCTGATACCTTGGCAGGTAACAGTTTCAGGGAACTGGGTTTGCTCTTCCTCAGACAACCCTCGCAACTGCAAATAGTCTTTTTCTAATTTCAGTAATCGCGGTGCGCTGGTCTCAGCCTTCTTGCGCCACTTTTCAAACAGCGGTAGATTATAAATACCGTTGGGGACGCGTTCGTTGTAGAAGTCGTAGATCACCTGCTGTTCGACTAATAAGTCGCGACGTCGAAAGCGATCTTCAAGAGCCTGAAGCTCTTCGACTAATTTGTGATTTTCTCTATAGAAGTCGCCTTTGCCTCGATAGCCTTCTTCCACCAACGCCTGTTGAATAAAAATTTTGCGCGCCTCATCTGGGGCAACCTGACCATAGACACGGCGTTTATTTTCAACAATGCTCAGGCCAAATAATGTCTGCCGCTCCTTGGCCATTACCTGACCGGACTTAATGCTGTAAAAGGGCTCGCTATAGCTCTTTTTGACCAGATGAGCGGCGAGTGGCTCCAGCCAATCAGAATCAATCTTAGCCACAGTTAGGGCGAACTGTTTGGTGGTTTCCATTAGTGAGCCGGCCATCACCCATTTCGGTGGCTTTTTACTTAAACCTGAACCTGGGAAGATAAAGAACTTGCGATTGCGGGTGCCGAGAAATTCCCATTTCTCCTGCAATATACCCACCTGCCCAAGCAGCCCTGACAGCAGTGACCGATGAATATCATCTGCCTCTGCGGGCTTAGAATTGCCTGTAAGTTTTAGGGCGCGGCAGGCGCCGTGCACCTGATGATGCAGGTCGCGCCACTCGCGCATGCGCAGATAGGAGACATAATTTGCCTTGCAGTACCGACTGTATTGATTGCCGGACAGCTGTTGTCGCTGCTCTTCAAAGTGCCTCCACAAATTTAATAGCGAAATAAAGTCGGAGTTGGGTTCTTGCCATTTTTTATGGCTTTGATCTGCGGCCTGCTGTTTGTCAGCTGGGCGCTCACGGGGGTCCTGAATACTCAGGCCGGTGGTAATGATCATCACTTCGGAGAGGCAGCCATTCTTAGCGGCCTCTAACAACATCCGCGCAAATCTAGGATCTAGCGGAATATTTACTATACGTTTGCCAAGGGCGGTTAATTTACCCTCATCTGTAACCACCTGAAGTTCTTCAAGTAGCTTAAATCCATCGCTGATCATTCGATGGTCGGGGGGGTCAACAAAAGGAAAGTTGCGGATGTCACCGATTTTTAGATGCAGCATCTGCAGAATTACAGCCGCAAGATTGGTGCGTATAATTTCCGGATCGGTAAATTCTGCGCGAGCCTGAAAATCATCCTCGCTGTAAAGGCGATAGCAAACCCCTTCACTAACCCGACCACAGCGTCCAGCACGCTGATTGGCGCTGGCCTGAGAGACCGCCTCGATCGGTAGCCTCTGTACTTTGGTGCGAAAACTATAGCGCGACACTCTTGCCCGTCCAGCATCGATCACATAGCGAATGCCGGGCACGGTTAATGAGGTTTCAGCGACATTGGTACTCAACACTATACGGCGGCCGCGGTGGGCTGAAAAAATCTTGCTCTGCTCAGCCAGACTCAATCGCGCGTAGAGTGGAACAACTTCAGTGTGGGGTAACTGCGCTCGTTTAATAGCCAGATTAACTTCGCGAATCTCACGCTCACCACTTAAAAATACTAATACATCACCCTGTTTCTGATTGGCTTGAATGTCTTGCAAGCAATCGACAATCATTTGGTCGCGATCGACCTCTACATCATCAGGGTGATTGTAAATAACTTCCACGGGGAAACTGCGACCGGAGACTTCAACTATTGGCGCATTATTAAAATGTTTGGAAAATTTTTCTACATCAATAGTTGCGGAGGTGATGATGATTTTTAGTTCTGGTCGCTTGGGTAGCAGATTTTTAAGGTAGCCCAAGAGGAAATCAATATTCAGGCTGCGTTCGTGAGCCTCATCAATAATCAATGTATCGTATTTGCTGAGAAATCGATCGTTTTGAATTTCGGCCAAAAGAATGCCGTCGGTCATTAATTTGATATAGCTGTTCGGCGAACTCTGGTCGGAGAAGCGTACCTGATAGCCTACGGCTTCTCCCAGTGGCACCTTTAACTCTTCGGCAATGCGGTTGGCTACCGTGCGCGCAGCAATACGTCGCGGTTGGGTATGGCCAATCATTCCTTTGACACCACAGCCAGCTTGCAGACAGATTTTTGGCAGCTGGGTTGTTTTTCCCGAACCGGTTTCACCGGCGACGACGATCACTTGATGCTTACGGATTAACTCGGCAATCTCATCAGATCTAGCGCTCACAGGGAGATCTGGATATTCGAGGACTGGGAGATTCTGGCGGCGTTTTTCAATTTGCAGCTGATTTTTTAGCAGTGCACTGTGCCACTTTTCCCAAGGGGCACTGATATCTTTACCCCGTTGCGCTAATTTACTCAGCTCGACCAATTGGCGGCTTAGCCTGAAGCGCTCACGGGTACTTGTCGATTGCTCAACAAGAGTGTGTAGTCGCTGAAAATCCTGCTGACTGTTGGGTCTGTTCAACTGTTCTTCGGTTGGCATGTCTACTAGTCAGTCGCTGCTGCCCATCCAGACACAGGCCCCACTGCTCTTGTTGATTGCCTCGAGCTTTTCTTGATGAAGGGTCAACTCTAGCTCACTGGGTTTTACTATTTGCAATGCAGGTCGATCAGTCGGCAGCCGCCGAATACTACTTTTAGTGTTCAATTCACCACTATCTGAAGATGATTGATCGCTGATATTAAGATTGACCTGCCCGCCGGTCATCAACAAATAGACATCCGCCAAGATTTCAGCATCTAGCAGTGCGCCGTGCAAATCACGCTGAGAGTTGTCTACGCCATAGCGTTTACAGAGTGCATCAAGATTATTTTTCTGTCCGGGGTGTTTTTGTCGCGCCAGTGCCAGAGTGTCAATAATCCGGCAGCTGGTTTCAATCACCTGATACTTGCCTGCCAGTTTGGCAATTTCATGGTTGATAAAGCCAACATCGAAGGGCGCGTTGTGAATAACTAAGTCGGCGCCATCCACAAACTCCAAAAACTCTTTGGCGACCTGAGAAAACAGTGGCTTATCTTCAAGAAACTGATCGCTAATACCATGAACTTCCAAAGCGCCCTCATCGACTTTGCGCTGTGGGTTGATGTACTGATGGTAGTGCCTGCCGGTCAGCTTTCGCCCCACTAATTCGACACAACCAATTTCAATAATTCGGTGGTCTTGGGAGGTTTCTAGGCCGGTAGTTTCTGTATCTAGAACGATTTGTCTCATTGTCTCTGCTATCTATTTGTATTATGTGCGATTGAGTTTACAGCTCGTCAATACCACGATTAGCGAGCTGATCTGCAATTTCATTTTCACGGTGGCCGCTGTGACCTTTAACCCATTGCCAGTCTATATCATGAGTACCAATTAGAGCATCTAGCTTCTGCCACAAATCAACATTTTTTACCGGCTTTTTACTGGCAGTTTTCCAATTGCGTTTTTTCCATGCCGGCAACCACTCTTGAATACCTTTTAGGACGTAGGTTGAATCTGAGGTTAGGGTTATTTTGCAGGGTTGTTTTAAGGCCGACAACCCTTCGATAACAGCGGTCATCTCCATGCGATTGTTGGTGGTATCGGCTTCGCCACCAAAGAGTGACTTCTCTTTTTCTGCATAACGCATTAAGACACCCCAACCACCGGGGCCCGGATTACCTCTACAGGCACCGTCGGTAAAAATTTCTATTTCTTTCATTAACTTCCCTTAACCGCAACTATGGCTGCAGATTGTCGTTTTTTATCCAGCTGCGTTTAGCACCCTGGGTCGCTGTGTAATTTTTGCTGGTAGCCGCACGCCAAGATTGTCTCGGGCCTGAGATCCCTCTAGGCTCACGTTTAACCGCGTGAATCATATAGAAGTTACCCATCGGGAAGCGAATTTTTTCACAGGCCTTTTCCCAACGACTGTCCCGACTTAGACCCTGAAGACTATTTGGATGACCCAGCGGTAAGTTATAGGCGCCATGCTCTACCCCCTCTACATGGAAATTAAGTAGTGATAACCAGTCATTTAGTCTCCCTAAGCGCAGGTTATGGAAACGGAACTGCACTTTCCCTGAACATAGTTGCATGGGAAACTTGGCTATACCCATAGGCCCAAAGGGATTCAAAAGGCAAAGTAGTAAATGCCCGCCAGGCTTAACAACTCGGCTAGCCTCAGCAAGTACGGCTTTTGGCGATTGAGAAAACTCTAGCGCATGATGCAATAGCATCAGGTCGATGGTTTCTGTCATCAGTGGCAATTCAATATAGTTGGCCAATGCCCCATGGGCACCGTTGAGCTCGGAGGGATGTAAACTAATGCGCTGAATATGGTTAAAGCAGTTTAGTGTCTCGGGGTCCTCGCTAAGCCCAAGGCGGAGGAAGCGATAGCCGGGAAGATTTGAGAACTTATGTTGAAAGACCTGCAGCTCACGAATCTGAAGATAGCGACCAAAATCACCCTCCAACCAATGCCTTAGGTCAGCCGAGGTACTGGCAAGATCTTTAACTTTAAAGCGATCTACGAGATTCTGTTCAGCATTGTTAATGAACTTTAGGGGCATATCAGGCAGTAAAGTATTAATAAGTGCTTATTATGTTCGCTAGATTGAATAAAGACCAGTGTATGAATTCTAATAATTTGGCCTGAAAAAATAAGTGCCAGTCTGTCAAGTTCCCACATATCTGCGAATCTTGTCATTGTTTCAACCTCGACTGACCGATACAATTCCGCCCCAAATTAGGATAAGGGTAAAAACTTGCAGCCTGTGTCTCCCCCATTTCGCGCGCTTTTTTTAAGCACCGCTCTGTGTATCCTGCCACTGTGGTCAGGTTGTGCGCTTCTAACCGGCAATAGCGCTGAGTCAGCTAGTGCTGACCAACCTCCACCGACAGCTGCTGGGGCCGCCGAGAACCGCTCTATAAACGCCCCTGAGAGCCTGACGACAAATACCGAAGGATTGTTCTCCGAGGAGATACAAGCAGGTGTAAGCCCCCTTTTATTGTCCATACAAGAAATACCTGAACCAGAAGCTATTGATCTGTGGCAGCGTATTCGAGATGGCTTTAATATGACACCTGAATCCATGCCGCCAAGTGTCGCCAAACAGCGTGACTGGTATCTGCGCAACCCGAGTTATTTGAAAACCGTTTTTACTCGCGCCAAACCCTATATCTATTACGTCACTGACCAGCTTGATAAATCTGGTCTGCCTCTGGAACTGGCTCTTCTGCCAATCGTTGAGAGCACATACGACCCTCTAGCCTATTCCCACAGCCATGCCGTTGGGCTATGGCAATTTATACCATCAACAGCTAAGTCTCTTGGATTGCGACGGGATCGCTGGTACGACGGAAGACGCGACGTTATCTATTCGACTCAAGCGGCCATTACCTATCTAAAAAAACTTAACAAGCGGTTTGATAATGACTGGCTTTTAGCTTTGGCCGCCTATAACTCTGGACAGGGTAATGTCAGCAAATCCATTAGACGCAACAGAAAGGCCGGTAAAGGCACTGATTTCTGGTCAATTTCCCTGCCGCGAGAAACACGCAACTATGTGCCTCAGCTTCTGGCACTGGCGACATTAATCCGCAACCCCGAGCAATACGATCTGCAATTGCCAGCTATGCCCAATGAGCCTTTCTTTGAGGTGGTTGAGATTGAGTCCCAAATTGATTTAAACCATGTGATTAAGGTTACCGGTATTGAGGTCAACAATTTTACGCGACTTAATCCCGCTTACCGCAGATCAATTACCCCACCTCAGGGCAAACACAATTTACTCTTGCCGGTGGGTACGGCTCAACCGTTGAGGAATCTACTGGCAACAACGGATCCGAAAAACTGGGTGCCGCACACTGAGTACGCGGTGACTAATGGCGACACCCTATCGCAGATAGCTGCGCGCTTTGATATACCTACTAGCTGGCTGAGAAGCCGCAACAACTTGCGCAATGACCACCTGAAAATTGGTCAGGTTCTTTTGATTCCTCACTCCAGAGACAATATCGATTATCTGTCCAATACCCTTAACAGCGCTGAGCAACCCAATTACCACTCTGTGCGCCAAGGTGATTCACTTTGGACCATTGCAAGAAAATACGATACGAGCATCAAGCGCCTGCGTGAGACCAATAAGCTGAGTAGCAATACCCTTCGAGTGGGAGATCGCCTTATAGTGGGCAGTAAAGTTGCCGAGATAGACCAGAAAAATGTTCGCAAACTTTCCTATCGTATTCGTCGGGGAGATTCACTGTCTCTAATTGCGAGTAGGTTTGATATTGCAATCAGGGATATTACGCGCTGGAATAAGATTAGTCGCAACGAATTACTACAACCCGGACAGCGGCTTACTCTGTTTATCGATGGCCTAAAGATATAAAAGATGAGCATATAGCGAGAGGCATATAAGCCTAGAAAGAAAACTGCCAGCTAGAACGATCGCTCAGCTGGCAGTATTTTTTATCTGATCATCCTTTCTGATGATCCTTCTAGTTGAGCTTATCTTCCAAATCAATTACTAATCAATACTGCATCAGCTACCTAACTATCTTAGCATCAGCCAGCAATCTGGCCTCTACAGCCTGCAATTCACGGCTGCTCTTAACTGAAAGTCCAGCATAGAGCAGGCTATTCTTCTGCTCGGCGCTGAGCTTGCTGCTATCGCCAGGAGTCACTTCAGTCATAACAACAACGACGAAGTCACCAGTACGGGTATAAAAACTTTCAATCACATCTTCGCTTGCTGTTGCTGGAAGTTGGAACACGAAGCGTTTCACATCGGCATTAACATCGCTAGTACTGCGCTTGGCATCCATAACTACCTGCCAGTCTAAACCCTGACTCTTAGCTACGGCTTCAACTGATTCACCTGCTTCTACGCGAGCAACTAAAGAACCGCCCTGCTCTGCTAACTCGGCTTTCGCCAGATCAGCTTTGATTGTGGCAACAACTGCGTTTTTAACCTCAGACAATTCTTTTTGACGGGCTGGAATGCTCTTGTTCAGCTTCAATACTACATAGCGATCGTCACCCAATTCAAGAACTTCACTGGCGTACTTATCATTTAAGACTTCTGAGCTAAAGGCTGCCTTTAAAACAGCAGGATAGGCGGCAATACCCGCTGCACCTGATCGTGTAAAGGATTCAGAGACCTGAGCAGTTAACTCTAGATCTTCAGCAACTTCGCTGAGGCTCTCAGCGTTGAAGCTTAGTTCTTTAAGATTAGCCAGTTTTTCGACCAGCCACTCGTCCCTCAATTCTGCGACAAGCTCTTGCTCAATTCGAGCGCGCTCAGTCGAGAAATCAATAACTGTCTCCTGCTTATCGACAAGCTTTATAATGTGCGTGCCGCTGTCAGTTTGAACTGGCGCGGAAACCTGACCTACTTCGAGTGCCGCTAGGGCAGTTTCGAAACTCTCTGGGAAGGTATCGCCAACAGTAAATCCAAGGTCACCACCAAAGTCCGCTGAACCAACGTCTTCGGAATATTGTTTAGCTAGGGAAGCAAAGTCTTCGCCTGCGGCTAGCTTTGCCTGAATTTCACCGATAAGGGCTTGATCGGGATCAGATAGCAGAATGTGTGCTGCTTGCAGTGAAACACCTGATTCAAGTGATTGTACCTGCTCATCAAAGCGAGCCTTGACCTGCTCTTCAGTTACTGCTCCTGCGTCATCAAACTGGGCAGGGTTGAGCTCGATAAAATCTACCGCAACCTGTTCTTGAGCCTGGTAAGCCGCTTTATTTTCTTCATAGTAGCTCTCAACTTGCTGGTCACTGACTTTGATCGTATCTTTAACCGGCTGAAGCGGCAGAGTCAGATAGTAATAGTCTCGCTGCTGCTCGATAACATTGGCAAGCAGGTCTAGCTCGTTGCTGGTAGTGAAGCCAGAGGCTACAAACCCACGTACGAATTGTTCTACAAGGAGGTTTTCCTTGAGCATCTCTAAGAAGGTGGCACTGGTGTAACCCATGTTGCGCACTCTGTAGAGGTATAGATCTTGGTCGAATTGACCATCTGTTTGAAAGCTTGGGGTATGGAGAAGCAAT
>Ga0209533_1005983_pt1 | contig 10256 bp, 8 predicted proteins | sample COG_04_FD_184748 | JGI IMG/M metagenome (GOLD analysis project Ga0209533, IMG submission 184748) | Pelagic Microbial community sample from North Sea - COGITO 998_met_04 (SPAdes) (version 2) | ecosystem: Environmental > Aquatic > Marine > Neritic zone/Coastal water | place: Helgoland, sampling... | reverse complement strand
CGGAATTGGGTACATAAATGGGTATGTTATTTTTAGATAATTTATTTGCCAATCGACGAACTGGTGAATTTTTTTTATGACCTGTTTTTAATGAGGGTGCCAAAATAAAAAAATCATCAAATGAATATCCCTTGGAAATATAATACATCACTTCTTCATATGGACGACTCCCAAAACATTTACAAATAATATAACGTACTAAACTACCATCTTTTATAGCATTAATGCGATTTTTATGCAACATACCAAAATTAATAAAATTAGCGATTTGTCTGGTTACACGAAAACTTGTAGATAATGGACATTGAACCCACTTAAATTGATTAAAATCAAATAATGTATCAAAAAATTTCATATAACGCCAATCAGATTTATTCCATTTATTAATACATTGATTTATATCCCCAAGTAAACACAGTTTGGCATCCTCAAATTCATTGTCACAAATCAATTTACAAACCAAGTCATAATATAACGAATTAATATCCTGAATTTCATCAATTAAAATAATGTCATAGTGAAACGGTTTTTGTGGTTCCATGTCTTCCTTGATAATTTTAATAATTCCACTGTCTTCATATGCTTTGTAGTAATAACGAAATACACAAAATGAATGATAACTGTGGACTTCCATATTTGTAATACCCAGTTCTCTGGCGCGACGCCGAGAATCGATTTTTAAATCTTTATTATAAGTCAAAAGAAGAATTTTACAATTTGGAAATGTATTGGCGATATGTAAATTGGTAGTGGTTTTTCCACTACCAGCTACAGCATCGACCATGACATTATTTGTTTTTAATTGATTTAATATATGTTTTTGTTCATCAGAAGCTGGTTTTAACATTTTTACTAAATTCTTTATTCTATTTTCTTTTCTCATAATCTTTAAATGTCATTCAACAAAAAAATAAAATAAATAATTTTACTAACCACCCAAATCCAACTTTTTTACTCATCATCGTCGTCATCATCAAAAATCGCTGTAAAAATACACTTGATGATATGAACTTCCAATATAATCTGAAAAATGCCTGCAACAAATTCTGCTGGACTGACGTTGTTCAATTCCAACGATTCCTCTTTTTCTGTTTCACTTATATTTACTAAAATAGCTATCATACATCCTATTTTAAACACTAAAAAGGTCCACATCCATCCCGGATTTTTTACTGTTTTATGCGCAATATCGAAAAAGAGAAGTTGTGACAAATAACCCGTGAGATCACAAACTCCCTCCAAAAACCAAAATTTTTCAGTATCTTTTAACGACAACGACGAACACCAATCTGCCGCCACCAAAATAATAATTAGAAACACACCAAGTATCATATTGTGTGATTCACCTCGTCCTTTTCGGTAAAAGGTAAATTTGGAAATTACAAGTGAAACCAATGCTATGAGATTTGCAATCACCAACACAATTCCAACAGTAGTGGCATTGTCATCTAAATTAGCACTATATGCTAATTCAGTATATGTCACAGTGTAAGTTTCATTGCTATAATACTTGACAAAAGTGGTATTATATGTGCCATCAATAATACTGTGTCGAATACAATAACCCACCGCTGTTGTTACGACAATGAACAGCATCAACATTCCCAAATAAAATGAGATTCCACAGCGATTCCATTTTTTCAGAAATTGTGCATCACTTCGTTTTTCGTTAGCGTCTTTGCGAACGACATTTTTTTTCAATTGGTGAGCCACTAAATCAATCGCCAAATCAAAGAATTCAATAACGACAATATGTTCTGACGAAATGGATACATATCCATTATAAATACTCGTCTTTACACTTTTGGTGATTTCATCTCCAGACAAATTATCATCTGGATATATCTCATCATACCATTTTGACGCTCCTTCCAAATAATGGGAAACAGTATAAAATTGTATGAAGTTTTGGAGAAATTGGAGTGTAATGACCAAGCTCAACAGAATTAAAATTGCTTGTGGGAGTAATTTTACTGTTGTAAATTCATCAGATAGTTTTGTGATTTTATCGTCCATCAATGTGAAGAACGCAAAAATCATTGCTGATTTGGTACCAATAATAAAACTATAAAATCGCAAAAATTCTGTTCTCCAATAGTCGTCAAAATAAGGAATATATTCACCCAATTTGTGATATTCCTCAGTTATAATTCCCTCGCTCAAAACAATTGCAAAAAGAGTTATAATAAGAATATACAAGGTTGGATTTTTTGCCACTTGACAAATTAGAATTCCATGACCACTGTCTTTATTCACATGACTAATGGCAAATGCCATTGTGATAATAAAGACTGGGAAAAAGAGTCCAAATGTCAACCATGCATCATATTCTTTTGGACCATCTATAAAATTATTGGCAAAAGATGGTGAACTAGATTCCCAATTGATTTTGGAAAGATTGAAATCCATCGCGAAATAAATAGTTGAAAATTCCCACATATTAAAAAACAGTGTGGATAACAACATGAAAAACATTGTAACAGAAAGAATAAAAGTGTAGGTCGTTGATTTTGTCCAGACAAATTCATAATAATCATCCTCGTTATCCACTATAACATCTCCAAATTCGTCCATATTTAATGGGGGACAGGGTGGTTTAAAATTGTCTCTGGTTACAGTACTGTTTAAAGGTACAGTAGTTTCTCCAGTATTGTCAGATGTGGTGGTTTCAGTGCTGGTGATTCCAATGGCGGCAATAGCGTTGTTTTCTCCAACTGGTATAGTAACGGCTTTTGCCTCATACATCATAGTGAGATTTTTTAACTAAAATAAAATTGTAATTTAGTGGATTTGGATTCAAGAAAAATCAAATTTTTTTTTCAGTGTTTGTTTTCAGTGTTTGTTGGTGGTGTAGTTAATTGGTTCCATAAAAAAATAAATTTGATTTGATGTTGTTTCATTTCACAAAACATCAAATAGATAGATAAATAAATGGCTTCTTATTCTTACACTGTTTTTTTACATCCAGGTATTACTAAAATTTTAGATGATCCAAAAAATAAAGAATTGGTTGATTTTATAAAAAAACACAAAGACAAAATCAATAAACTGGATGATACAACTGTGCTTCAAATGCTTACAACAAAAATAACACAATTGGACAAACTCATTCAATCAAAATTACAAATTGCAAATACATTATACACATCTTTTTATCAACCACTTATTCAAAAACGCATTAATCAATTAAATAAAATCCATGAAACAAAAAATTCAGATCAAAACCATTATGAGCCGTTAGATTTTTTTCATTTTAACACTAGGATTCAATTCCCATTGGACGTTATCAATCAATTTCCCAAGATTAAGGAAATTCATTTGAAAATTTTAAAAATTGACCACTTGTTACGTCAAGATTTATTAAAACTAAAAGCGAATTTGTCTGATCTTCAGTTCTTTTATCTTCGCCGAACAGGTCAAATTGGAACGCTGGATGCGGGAGCATATTCCAACATACCACGAGCATTTGACAATGATATTCAATCATGCCAAGATCAATTGAATAAATTATCCAATACGGGATATTATAAAGAAGAAACCATTGTCAAAATGAATAAAACAGATAAAGTCAATGGATATAAATTATATGATACATGTGAACAAAACATTTTTGAAGAGGATTATTTTCTACAATATAAAGAAATATGGATGGAAAATACACCAATGACTATGGAAGAATTTATAGGGCAATTTGAAGGATGTACAGAATGGAGTAAACAAAATCGTCATGGAGATTCTTACACAGGATTTTGGGAATATCCAGAAGGATCATATGAACGAGAAAACGCCTGGAGTTTAACACAAGAAGATAATCTTCAGGGGTTGTATGAATTGCCTTATCCAAAAAAATTTATATTGGAAACAGTTCAAATTGGTTGTCAAAATCGATTGGAATGTGTGCGTTACTCGAATTTTTTATGTGAATGGTTCAAACGAAAATTAGATTTATTGGAATTATACTCATCTGATTCTGAAATTGAAATTGTTGATTGAATTATTGTTTTTAATTATTACTGGGTTTAGTGATGACCCGAGTTAATAATTTTTGAACAAAAGAATTTGAGTTATTTTTAATATGTCATAGAATTATTATAAAGACATTTTTGCTTTGTTTAACCAAATATATAAATTATATTTAAGTTAATATTTTTAATTTTGATTACATCACCATATTTTTTTTAAATGTCAAAAAAAAAAACAACTTTGCCAAAAAATACACAAAAAAGAAGAACAAAAAAACATTATCCCAAAGAAAAAAAACATCGTTCCAACAAGAAAAAACATCGTTCCAAAGGAAAACATAAAAATTCCAAAAAAATGAGAATGTTGCGAGATTTCAAACAAAAAATTGAGTATCAATTTAAATATGCTGTTGGTAATCCACTTCGACCAATGATTAAATGTATTCAATTTTTACCAAATTACCAGTTTAGTAAAGAAGAATTTGGCCCGGAAATGATGATATATAAACTTCGTAATCCGTATTTTCATGCCAAACAAATCATACAAAAATTAAATTTGTTTTGTTATTTTGCAAAATATATGGATTTAATTCATGATTTACGGCAACTAATTTTTGAGTTGTATAATGATATTAATTTAAACCAAATATATGAAAAAGAATTAAAACGACAATTGTATTCTCGAAATGGAGATGCAAGATTAGATTTAATTCGCAGTGTAGAATTTAATATTGGTGGAATGAGATATTGGTGAATTCTTCAAAGCGCTACAAAGGGTAAAAATAATCAAGAGAGTCATATGTCATTATTTGTGGCATTGAAACATAAAATTCATTCTCATTGATCAAATCTCGAAGTTGGTGAATTTCCCTATGAAATATTTTGTCCTGAAATGGAATAGGTTGATCTGTGCGTTTATATGCCAATGTAATGTGAAATGGATATTTTTTTTCTTGGTTCCATTTGTTGTAAAAATGCCGTAATTCATGACATACAAATTCCACATCTATTCCCAAAGTTTTCCCAATAAAAATATTAACAATTTTTAATTTTAATGGAAATTGATAATTTGATATTGATCGAAGTTTGTTTATATCTGTTTGAATTAAATTACGTTTTACAATATGGTCATTTTGAAATCCAAATATAGTCATGTGATATGACGAATGTGGAACAGATTGAAAATGTTTTTGCAAAATAATGGATGTGTTGAATAACTTTTCAATTGATTTTAAGTTCGTTGGGAAATAATTTCCGTGTTGGTCATTACCACAACACATTGAAATACAAGTCATACCAGAAAATGATTTGAATTTACCGGATAAATTAATTTTTTTATCGTAATAGGACGATGTGAGTTTTGGAGTAATATTAATTTTGTTGGATAGAGACATTATTTTATGGTTTGTACCTTTTTAAAAAAAAAGTATTGAATTTTTCAATAAAAATCAATTTTATTTTAAATCCTTTTTTTTACCCCCATTTAAAGAACTGACAAACAATTTAAACATAATTCTAAGAGAATAATTTAATAGAATGAATTCTCATTTGGCACAACTACAGTCACAACCACAGCCATGTACAATCTCAAATTTAATTACAGTTTATCACCAAACACCGAAAAATATCGTTGGGCGTACAAGTTATAATAAAATTCAGTCATTTATTCAAAAACCTGATTGTCAACGATCGATCGATGATGATCATGTAAATGAACTTTATGTATTTGAAAACAAACATTTTCAAAAATATGGAGAATTTTTTTTCCCAAAATCGATTGTCATTGGATTTTTTAATAATAAGTTTTATGTTATGGATGGTCAACATCGTTTGAATTGCGTAAAATATCTTGTATCAAAATACAAACGAGATATTGAATTAAATGTATCAATTTTAATATTAAAAGACGAGTGTGAATTAGATGAAAAATTTCTAGCCATCAATCAAAATACTCCAGTACCTATTTTATCTAATGACATAAATGGATGGAAAAATTTTAATAAATATGTTGAAGAATATTTCAAAACCAATTTTGGAAAATATATTAAAAAAAGTAATAATCCAAATAGTCCTAATTTTAACATCACAAATTTATTTGAACATATAAAAAAACACCGCGTCGCACAGCGTCTAAAAAACGATTATAAAACTTTTTTACGCGAATTGGAATGTCTAAATATTTATTATCGCCAAACTTACATGGAAAGTATTGTTTTACATACTACAACAACTAATATTTTAAAAAAAATCGTAAAAAGTAAACAAATTCAATCACACAATCCGTTATTTGTCACATTATTTAAACATTTTGAATGGGTAAACCGAATTGTCCATAAAATTGAGAAGGGAATTGAATATGAAAATATGGTTCATGTGGACAGTCATTATCGAGAGCGCATAAAGAAAAAATTGAAACGAGCTGTTTGGTCGAAACATTTTGACAATAGTTTGATTGGAAATTGCTATGTGTGTGTAGATTCGTTAAATTATGATGAATTTGAATGTGGACATATTCAATCTGTATTTTATGGAGGAAAAACAAATTTATTAAATCTTGAACCAATATGTAAAACTTGTAATCGGGACATGGGAATTCAAAATTTGGAAGAATACAAAAAACAATTGGAGAGTGAATTTGTTGATCAAAAAAAAAATGAAAAAACAGAGTGGTGAACAAACACGTTGAGTGAGTGGTCAATTAAAACCACATAATAATTTAAAAAAAAAACAATTAAATTTGATTTTTTTTTTAAATAGTTTTTTGTCATGTTAAATCAAGAAAATATGTATATTCGCGAAGAAGGAGAAGAAGAACGCGATTTTCATGAATCTCATTTCAATTTATTTGGTCAATTTTATCCATATTATGGGACATATTCAAATAATGGGTGGTATGGACATGACTCTGATAATTCAGACGATGATTATTATCAAATATTTATGCCAACGCAATTAGAAGAAGAAGGACCAAAGGAATCTCATAAAAAAGAACCAAAGGAACCAGAAAAGGAACCAGAAAATGAAAATAAAAATGATACGGATTTACTGAGTGATTTCTTTTCTGACGGTGAAAATAGTACGAATAACAGAAATGAGGACACTGATGAGGACACTGATGAGGACACTGATGAGGATACTGATGAGGTGGATACTGATGTTAACAAAGAAGAATCAGTGGAAGTATGTCCAACAGGAGTAATTGCTTGTCGTTATGGATTAAATTGTCATTTGGGAAGTAGCAAGCGACATTTAATGCAGTTTTGGCACCCATCGAAGTTTTATGATAAAATATCCATTTCCGTTTCTAATAAGGAACTTAGTGATGAAGAAAGTGAATCAGAGGAGGAAGAGGAAGAAGAGGAAAAAGAACTACAACCAATTAGACTGTCAATTAGGAGAAGAGAAGGACCTTTGGAACCAATGGAACCAAGACAACTCATTCCACTACCTGTTCACTCAAATTATAGAAATATGGAAACAAAATATCAAGAAAATTATCAAAGTTATTCTTATCATGATAAACCAGAAAGACGAACTGATTAATGATCTGTACATTTATGGTTTTTCTAATAATATTTGGATCAGCATTTCAACAGACGATATTTATGGTTTAAATAAGTTCCCATCATATGTTCTAACATTGTAAACCATTGGATAATTGAAGTGTCTTTTGGTTTAATCAAATCCATTTTATAAAAAAAAAGAATTTAAAATATAAAAAAGATATTAAAGGATTATTGGGTATTTTTTTTATAGGATTATAGATAAACAAGTATGTGTGATGAAATATTAAAATCTCCTTATTTACGAATTGTTGTAAACAATCGACGTGGATGTAAATTACGTTACAGTCATCAAAATGAATTTAGTTCTACAGTTGAATTAAGAATAGATTGTAAATCAACTGAAACACAAGGTCTATTATATAATGATACTTCTGGAATAGTATGTACCATAGCATCTGATAATAATTATGTGGATTTTAATTTTGAAGATGTTCAAAAAGCAATTAATAAAGGAAAAACATCTTTTATGACGGAAGATTTCAAGACGTATGTGTTGGAAACATTTGAGAAATCAGACGATGGAAAATTATGGATATCATTAGTTGATCGTGGTAAAAAAAATAAACGATTAATTTGGCCATTGTCATTGTTTGATTCAATGGAAAAATTTTATATTCGACAAATGAAAGAATATATTGACAATGAAGAAGAAACAAAAAACACCATCATTCTTCAATAAGTTTTTTATTTAAAAATTTTTTATTTAAAAGTTTTTTATTTAATAAGTTTTTTATTTAATAAGTTTTGTTCACTTAGTTTTTGTTTATAGTGTAAAAGTCATTGGCATATCCAATATATTCTTTTGGATCAAGTGTGTCTAACATTTCACCAATTGATCCATCATCTATTTTTGATTTAATTAGTTCATAACCATTTTCTTGACCTTCTTTTCGCATTTTAGTCTGTAAACCTTCTGTGACAACAATTTGATGTTTTTTTAAATCCATATCCAATTGTTTCGAATTTACAGAAAGTTTATCTAAACCTTTCAATATATTATCCAAAGCAATATGAATATAACCAAATATAGAACCAAAATTACGCGAAATCGTCGAATCACATAGATCACGCTGTAATCTGGAAATTGGCAATTCTCTCGAACAAAATTCCAATAAACAATTTGCCAACCCTAAATTTCCCTCTGCATTTTCAAAATTAATGGGATTCACTTTATGTGGCATTGTGGATGACCCAATTTCACCTTTAATTTTACGCTGAATTAAATATTCCTGGGAAATATAAAGCCATATATCACGACAAAGATCTATTAAAATAACATTTTGACGTTTTACCAGGTCAAATAATTCAGAAATAGAATCATAATTATCAATTTGTGTGGTAAATTGACTTCGATTGAGTCCCAATGATTTGACAAATTTATCAGCAAATAGGCGCCAATCGGTTAAATCAGGATAAGCATAAACATGTGCATTAAAATTTCCAGTGGCTCCACCAAATTTCGCAAATAATTTTAGCTTTGTGAGTTGTGCCAATTGTTTCATCAATCTGTACGAAAATACTTTAAATTCTTTCCCCATAGTCGTCGGGACAGCAGGTTGTCCATGTGTTCGTCCAATCATTACGTGGTTTTTCCATTTTTCTGCCAAAGATTCTAATGATTGATATACTTGTTGAATCTTTGGTAAAAAAAGCATGTTTATGTATTCATAAACAGACAAAGGCACCGCAGTATTATTTATATCTTGGGATGTTAGCGCAAAATGAATTAAATGGGTTTTGTTATTTAGCCCAAGATGTTTAAATTCATCTCGTAAAAAATATTCCACTGCTTTGACATCGTGATTCGTTGTTTTTTCATATGTTTTGATAGTTTCATAATTTTCCAGAGAAAAATTTTGATAAATTTGGCGCAGTTTGGAACAAATTGTTTTGTCCAATGGATCATGTTGAGTTATTGAATGTAGTTGTATGAAATATTCAATTTCAATTCTTGTTCGATACCGAAATAATGCAAATTCTGAAAAATATTTGGATAATGGTTGAGTATATTTATGATAACGACCATCGAGGGGAGATATCGCAAGTGGAGATGCCGCGAGGGGAGATGCAACGACTGTTTGTTTGTTCATTTTTATGATATGGTATATAAATATTGAGAGTTAATTTTCCTTTAAATTCAAATTTTATTTAATTTATTGTCAATTCCAAATTCATTGTCAATTCCAAAATAACTCACATGTCATACAATAAAAATTTGTATTTATTATTGTTCATGATTATTAAAAATATGGTATTTTTTTTTATATCTACAGTTAATTTAAAGTTATTAATTAATTAAATTTCAATTATGGAAATTAATGAAGAAGATAATTGTTTTAACGACAATGTTTTTATATTTGAATTGGATAAAACTAAAATAATTACATTGAGTGAAACAGATGAATCATACAAAAACTTTCTTTATAAAATTTGTGTGTCAGATGGATTCAAACCAACATTACATATTGAATGTAATGGAGATATAAAAACTATTGATATTTATTGTTCCAGTGATAATTTAACAAATTTAAATAATGATTATTTATTTGTAAGAGAGTCAAATGATTATTCTGCTTCAAATAATGATGTGATACTATTTAATGTGGAATTCACAAATTTTTGTTTGTATTTTAATCATCAGTTCAGAGAAAATAAAATATATACAATAATGTACGTAGATATAGGTATAGATATTTCAACAATTACTATATTTACACGGACAGCGAAT
>Ga0209533_1005982_pt1 | contig 10257 bp, 10 predicted proteins | sample COG_04_FD_184748 | JGI IMG/M metagenome (GOLD analysis project Ga0209533, IMG submission 184748) | Pelagic Microbial community sample from North Sea - COGITO 998_met_04 (SPAdes) (version 2) | ecosystem: Environmental > Aquatic > Marine > Neritic zone/Coastal water | place: Helgoland, sampling... | reverse complement strand
ATATTCATTATTGTTAAATTCAGGATGTGTAGATTCAGGATGTGTAGATTCAGGATGTGTAGATTCAGGATGTGTAGATTCAGGATGTGTAGATTCAGGATGTGTAGATTCAGGATGTGTAGATTCGTCGCATAATCCTTCGTCTAACCATTTTCCGTTACACCATCCTGGACCACAGTAATTCCCACATACACGAAATGAATAATAATCTAATGGATTTGATACTTTTAAAAAACAAATTAATAATATAAATATATTCATTAAAATATTATTAATTTGTGTTTTAAGTAAATGAAAAAAATAAGTAAATGAAAAAATAAGTAAATGAAAAAAAGTAGTAATTAATAAGATTTTAAATTATATTTTATATATTCTTTCATTCTATATTTATTATCAATATTTAATTCAGATTTCCAATTATGTAATTTTATTATTTTAATATTTTTATTATTCTTTTTAATATGTGCAATTCGGGGAGTATAATATGGAAATGTGCATTTAAAACATCTCCAATATAAAATATTTGATTTTATCCAATTCGGAATTATTTGTTGTAAATATTCAATATTTATAAAATCATTTGTTATTTTATAAATTGTACCATATCTTTTTTTGTTATTAAATATTATTAATACTCTATCACCAACAATTTTATCATTTAATAATCTATTTTTTCTAAATATTTCTTGAATTATTAAAGTTGCTAAATGTTTATTAATTATATTTAATATATCTTGTGGTAAAGTATAAAAATAATTATCCATTGTTATTAATTACGAACTATTTTTAAATTATTGTTTATCTTTTTACACCGAATTTTTATTTCTTAACTCAATTTATTAACATAGTCATATTTTCCACCAGAAGCCTTATATTCTTTTACAAGTCTTCCAGAATCATATGCACCCCATCGTCTATTTTTTCTTTTCACACTTGCATTAATTTTATTTTTTATTTTAGAATATAATGTTTTATTAATAACATTTTCTGGTACTTTACTTTTTCCAAATTTATTTTCGTACTTTATTTCTAATTTATCAAATAGTAATTTAATATAATATTTACTAACTATATAATTCGCTTTTTCTTCGGGCAACCATTGTCCAGCGTCCTGGGCAAGGCTTATTCCATTTATTATGTTTCTAATAAAATTTTGCCACATCTCGACTTTTAAGTCGGACTTATTTAATGTAAAATATGCATCGCGAAGTAAATCTACGGTAGTTTCATCATTTATATTATATTCATATTCATCATCTTCTAATTCAGAAATATTCAATTTTAACATTCTTTTTCTAATTTTCAATTTTGGTATTTTATCTAATAAATGTTTTTGTATAATCATAGCCTGTAATTGTTCATTTATTAAATTACGTATATCTTTCGGGATATTAACAGTCTTGTATTCTTCTAATATATCTACACTATTCATTTTTTTTACACCAAATTTAGTTAATGAACTTCCTTTAATATCTTTTGGAAATTTACCCGTTTTATTATATTTATTTAATCTTCGTTTATAATCAATTAAACTTGCTTTATAAGTTGGTTTATTCCAAAGAATATACATAGATAAATATCCTGCTCTGGTTGGATCATTCGTTTTAAGGTCTTTTTTGTGTCTATTTATATATCTATTCCGTCTTTCGGAATCTTTATGAATTGTGTAATCTGACATACCCATCGCACCAAATTTACGTATAATAGACTTATCCCCCTTTTTAAATTTCGCAACATATTTTTTTATTCCCTTTTTCAATTTTGTAATACTTATAAGTTTAATTTTGATCATTATTAATAATAAATATTATTTAATTAATAATTTCATATTCAAGAATTAATTCCTCATTTATAAGTATATCAATTAATTTATTTACACTCAAACTTATTTCTTCGGAGTCTAATTCTAATTGCGTATTCGTTTCACATTCTTCCATTTCTTGTAAGTCCGTAGATTCTTGTAATTCTTGCAATTCTTGCAATTCTTGCAATTCTTGTACTTCTTGTAATTCTTGTACTTCTTGTAATTCTTGCAATTCTTGTACTTCTTGTAATTCTTGTACTTCTTGTACTTCTTGTACTTCTTGTAATTCTTGTACTTTTTGTACTTCTTGTAAGTTAGTCGATTCTAAAATTTCAAGAATTACAGAATCATGAATAATTAAATTTTCACATTCTTCTGATTCTTGTAATTCTTGAAATTCTTGTAATTGTTTAGTATAATAATGTTTAGTATAATAATGTTTAGTATAATTAATTAAATTCAGTAAGAATACTGATATAATACAATAAATTGGTATAGATAAATTCATTTATTATTATTAAGTAATAATTTATTTCTAGATTCTTGAATTATATTTTTTGATTGTTGTAATTCATGTATATATTTATTTTGATTCTCAATATATTCTTTTTCTATTTTATTTAGTTCAATTTTATTATTTCTTAACTCAATTAATTCATTTAATTTTAAATTAAGTTTATCCTGTGATTTTAATTCATTAACAGAGTCGACGCCAGAGTCGTCGCCAGAGTCGTCGTTGTCAGTATAATGACTTATTGACTCTTGTTCATATTTTATATCAGTATAATATTCCCCGGTATAATCAGAAACATAATTTACACCAAATTCATATTTATTATTTAAGTAATCTCGTTGTTTTATGGTTATTTTTGAATCATCAATTCTTTTTTCTTTTTCTGGTAATTTATAATAAATGGAAAATGGTTCATCTTCGCATTGTTTAGAATGATTTTCTTCAAATTTTTTATTAAAAGATTCTAAGTTTTTTATATCATTATTGAATTTAATATTAAGATCATCGGAATAAGTAATTTCATGTTTTGGTGCATCAATTTCATTAATATTCAATTTTTGTTTAATATTTGAATACGCTTTTTGTATAATTTTAAATGAAACAATTTTATCTTCTTTGCTCAATTGATTAAAATGTGAATCTGGATGATAAATTTTAGAAAGTTCGTAATATGCATTTTTAGCTGTTCTAAAATCGTCATCACTTTTTATTCCAAGTATGTCATAATCAGATAAGTCCATTTAAATTATATTATTTATTTAATTTATTTAATTTCCGAATACATTTTCTAATGAATAAATAACATATAAAAAATTATCACTACTTTTTTTTTTATTATATATATTTAATATTTGTTCACCTGGGGAAAGAACCATATTGTCTTCTGTAAAAAAAAATAATGCCTGTTCTTTATTTATATCTAATTTTTTTCTAATTATTTCAAAAAAATGACCAAATGTTAGATTATTTGGTATTATATATTTATGTTTTTTTAATTTTTTAACATCATCATATTTACAATCTATTATAATAGGTATAGATTTCGGATATCTTGAAAATATAGCATCAGATTCTTTTTTTCTTTGATTATAATCTATATTTTTAAAATTGTTCATTTATATAATGAAAAAAGTTTTTTTAATTTCAGTTATTATCCTAATAATTATTATATTAATTACTAAAATTTTTAAGAAAGAATCTTTTCCAAATAAAGAAGGAAAAATAGTTAATTGTAATAATAAAAATGCGATAAAACATATATGTTCTAATCAAAATAGTCCATATATTTATTGTAATAAAACATTTACAACTCCATTAAGTCAAGGTGGGTTTGGTTGGGATATTCCAAAGAGTATAAAAAATGATAACTGGAAAAGTTTTTTCTATAAGAATAATGGATATAGTTCAATAAATGCTTTTTTAGTATCAAAAACCCCAGTATCTTATTTTAACAGACTTTTTAAAAATGAGTGTAAAATCAAATGTTATTTAGCACAGATATATTTAAGTGCTCTTCCAGAAAATATAGTATTAAATGATCAAACTTTACCAGTATTTCATTCACTTATCATTTTTACAAAAGACTCAGAAACATTCAATCCAAAAGATGTTATTTGTTCATTGGAATTATGGGCAAATGAAACAACAATTGGAAGTTTTATTCCAACAGTAGATTCAAATGGAGTTAATACTTTGACTGATAAATTTGATATAGTTATGCAAGCTTCACAGGCTTTTGGTTGTTCCCCAGAAGATTATTGGAAGGGTGTTTTCGATCGTCACTTTTATTTAGGTACAACTACACCTGATATATTAGAAAATTTATATATTTCGTCATCAAAATATAAAAGTGATACTTATATAATGACAAGTTTAATTAAAGGCGCAGAATGTTCTTCTATTAATAATTATAATAACAGTACAAGTAATAACAGCAAAAGTAATAACAACAAAAGTAATAACAGTGTTGATTATATTCCTTCCGTAACATGCGACCGATATTGTATAGAAGTTATTAAATATTTATGTGAAAATGACCCATGTAATTTCAAATTAAGCGTGTTTGACAATTTGAATTTTAATGACTTGCAGATTATTTATAAAAATATTAAGATACTTGATCACAATGAAATAATAGACTCAAAAGAAATTATAAATGAATATACTAATAAATTAAACAACCTCTTTGAAACTACTGAAACTACTGAAACTACTGAAACTACTGAAACTACTGAAAATAATACATATACAATGAATTATAGTAAACTAATAAATGATTTATTTAGAAAGTATTTTAAATATTTTTTTCATATTATTTTTAACAATTCTAATATAATGTACACCCTAGTCAGTATAGATAATAATATTAGAATTGCAAAAGTTGAAATAGAAAAACCTTTTTTACAAATTATATATGGTCCTTGTCCAGGATTATTATTAAAATAAATTATTATTAAAATAAATTATTATTAAAATAAATTATATTATATAAGAATGAATACGAAGACCAAATTTGTTTTAAGTGTCGGTGGAATAATTATAATTGGACTAGTAGCAACTATAATTGTTTTAAGTCTGGATAGAAAGCCCCCGGTATGTCCGTTACCATCACCATCACCACCATGTCCGTTCGTGGTGGCACCACCACCACCTCCGACCGCGCCTGGTTGTTGGATAGATTTAAAAGGTAAACAATGTATGCAACCGAGAAAAGCGGGTCCTTTGCGCCCGCTAGTCAATGGGAGGTGGTACCGCGATACTTATATGGACATCAATGATATACATAACCCTTGTACTAAAAAAACAGTTACAAGTAATACAGAAGATGCATGTATAGCACGTGCAGCCACCGCTTTTAATGGAGGACCGGCACCGAATGGGTATTGTATTAACTTAGAAAAAAGTTTCCGCCCGGATATGCTGTGGAATGGACCTGTTATTCCACCTCCCTAAAAATTCAGACGATTGTACACCTTAATTATTATTATCTCATTGAGGCCGGATGCGAAATAACTCATCTGGGTCTGGACTCGGAATATTTTTTAATAAATCGGATAAACACATATTAAAAATCATGATATCTATTTCTGGTACCAACCTAAACCAAAAACTAAAAGCATCTTTCCAAGTTTGTATAAATATCTTTGAACATACATTAAATGGTGCAATAACATATGAATTATTCAACACAACTAAACTATGCATGGGCATACGCATTGGTTTATAATATATATAAATATATTGTGGTGTAAAATCGGTTTTCCAGTCATTCGGGGTGCTATCCTCAGTCACTTGTAGTTTTTTATATTGAAGTGTTTTTTCCGGGTTAATAGATGTTATATTATTCGCAAATGAATGACAATTAATACAAGCCATAGGATTTCTATTGAATGCAATAGTATTATTTTTTTCAATAGAAAAGTTAGTTAATGCCCTATTTAATTTAGGATAGTTTAGAATCTTATACTCCCCGACGTTGTCTTGTATATCTAATATGTCTATTTTTATTTGTTCACTCATATAAATATATGATTTGTTATAGGTAATAGGACCTTTAATCGGATTATTACATTCTTGATTGACTTGGCGATCTGGTCCTTCTATTTTCTCAACCGTATCATTAGATATTACTAAGTACCCCATAATAATACCACTATGGACCATTCCAAATTTACTTTTACTTTTACGTTTAATCGCTGTCTTCACGTCTTTTATTGTTACAAATCCCGTTTTTGAAGGAATGTCTCTTAAACTTAATTTATGGTTACGTGCGAGTAATTTAGCTGTATTAGAATTATATTGTTTCATCTTATTACTATTTTTATTTTTTTTAATTATTTTATTAAATAAATGAATTTGTTAGAAATCATCCAGAATATCAGTATTGTTTAATCCGGTATTTATCTGTTCAGCTCTATTATACTCTGTTACTCTTTGCTCAAAAAAATTTGTTTTGCCTTCTAAACTAATAGTATCCATAAATGAAAAAGGGCATTTTGTATAGTATAATTTTGAATACTCTAATTGATTAAGAAGTCTATCACTTACAAATTGTATATACTGAATCATTTTCTCTTTATTCATTCCAAGAAGATTACATTTAAGACTATCATTAATAAATCGTATTTCAATATCAATTGCCTCTCTAAATAATGAATGAACTTCTTCCTCAGAAAGTCTATTAATGATATATGAATATAATAATATGGAAAAATCTACATGTAAAGATTCATCACGAGCAATTAATTCATTACTTTTAGCAAGAGCTTTTGTCATAAGACCTTTATTATTCTTTAACCAAAAAATAGCACAAAAACTTCCAGCAAAGAATATTCCTTCTACAATAGCAAACGCAATTAGTCTTTTAGATAATGGAATACTATTATTTAACCACTTCTCAGCCCAACGAGCTTTTTCTTGTACAGCGGGTAATTGCTCTATCGCATTTAATAATTGATGTTTTCGTTTTTCATCTTTTACGTATGTTTCAATCATAAGAGAATAACATTCTGAATGAACATTTTCCATCATTGCTTGAAATCCATAACATGTTCTAATTTCAGGTACTTGTATTTCTTTTGCGAAATTACAATTAATATTCTCAAAAATAATACCATCAGAACCAGCAAAAAATGCTAAAATATTTTCAATAAACTCTCTTTCTGAGTCATTTAATTTATTGAAATCTGAAATATCCGCAGAGAAATCTATTTCTTCCGCAGTCCAAAATGCCTGCTCTTGTTTTTTATACATCTCCCAAACCCGTGTGTATTCAATTGGAAATAATACATATTTTCTTGAAGATTTTTTTGTGAGTGGCTCTTCCATTATTTATAATAATATAATTTTATTCTTTTAAATTAAAATATTTTAATTAAATTAAACAGAAATAAATTATATTATAATTATAAATGAATAAAATTATATTGTTAAAACTATTGATATTAATGATTTTAACAATAAGTGTTGTTTCAAGTATTATATCATTAACAAGTCCGAGCCCGAGTCACAGTCCGAGTCACAGCCCGAGTCCAAGTCCGAGTCCGCCAAGTCCGAGTCCGAGTCCGAGTCCAAGTCCGAGTCCGAGTCCGAGTCCAAGTCCGTCAGGTCCAAGTCCCACGCCACCAAGTCCGCCAGGTCCAAGTCCAAGTCCAAGTCCAAGTCCAAGTCCGAGTCCGAGTCACAGTCCGAGTCACAGCCCGAGTCCAAGTCCGAGTCCGAGTCCGAGTCACAGCCCGAGTCCAAGTCCGAGTCCGCCAAGTCCGAGTCCGAGTCAACCCCATAAGTTTAAGTTATTGATTGGACAAAGTCTTATAAAGGGATTAAAAGATTACTATAACCTATTTAATCCACCATCGAAGCCACAACCCCCCCCACTCAAATACAGTTCTGGTGGTTCTTGCTATTGGTATATAACTGATAAAAATGGACTTGCATTTTTACGCGGTGTTAACGGCGACGGTTGTGCTAAGCGTCAAGATATTATGGTCAAGGATAAGTACGGGAGTGAATACGAAGCCGGAACATGTGAAAATTCCGGATCTATAAAATGCGGCAGTATGGGCTTATTAAATCCGATAGATTCGTCGTCTTCTGAGGGATTAAAATTATCACAATATTACACACAGTCTATAATTCCCAAAATGTTCAAATTTGGTACACCAACCCTAGATATGAATAATAAATCATTTTATTATACAAAATTTCTAAATGATAATTACAAAACTTATGGTGACACTATACAAATTGCAATAGATATTGGTAAAGAAATTCCTATACCAAAAAATTCACCGACCGACCAAGAAATGAGAAATTTTAGATACGCATTTCTTAAAGCTATTAATAATGGGGATTATGATAATAATTTTCAAGCAATGCAAAATGTTATCAATTTAAATAGTAATTTAACATTTTTAGTCAGAATAGGATATGAAGTACAATTTCAATATTTTGTCCCGATTGATATTAATACCCCGGATAATTGGGTTTCAGCAAGAACTCAATTTCAAAAGGCTTTTAATAGAATTGCGAACTTTGTTAAGTCGAAAAAGTTAGTAAAACATTACACGGGAATAACTCCAAACCCAAACCCACCTAAAATTATATTACACTTAGGACAAGAAACAACAAATACATGGGAGAGTCTTGTAAATCGTTCGACTGTTAAGGATATAATTGATAAATTAAAATTAACAAAAGGTATTAAATTTGTATCAAATCGTCCGGTTGTTTATAGTAATCTTGAAGCATTTATGGGAGATCAGACTAATAATATTTCATCGCCTGAAATGGGAATTGTTGATATGATTGGATTTAGTATTTTTTCTATTGCTTGGACAAATGATAACTCGCAACTTTGTGAGTGTCCTCCTACTAAGTGTCCTACTAAGATTAACGATTCAACATTATCTCATAGTTTAGAACTTTCTGATAAATATTATCAAAAGAAAAATAATGGTCATAATTTTCAACGAATTATATGTGAATCTGGATTGATGCCACCGTGGTCTGAATGTGTAAAAAGTAATGATAAACATAGAAGAAAGCCTACATATAGTCCTACATATAGTATTTTTTATAAAAACATGATAGCTGTTATAAATAAATATAAATTTGATTATTGGGTATATATTGTATCAGCAATATGGTTTTGTGATATAGGTATAGATAAATCGTTATTATACATAAAAGATGGAGGTGAAACTAAAAAATCATGGCTAGATATTGTTGTACCTAATATAATTAAACCGAGATAAATATAATTATTATTATAAATGAATAAAATTATTTTGTTAAAACTATTGATATTACTGATTTTAACAATAAGTACTGTTTCAAGTATTATATCATTAATAAATAATAATTCACCACAGGGTCCCAGTGGAAGTCCGAGTCCGACCCCGCCAAGCCCTAGCCCGAGTTACAGCCCGAGTCCACCTCCGCCGCCAAGTCCGCCCAGTCCTCCAATTTTTACAAAAAAGTGTGACAAATTACCAATATTTCCCCCGTATATAGACCACCTATTACATCCGACGGTTACGCCTCTTGATAAACTCAGAGTACTTGTTTTACATAATAATAGTAGTGAGGATTTATATGCATCATTAGATGCTTCTACTTTTATTAATAAAATAGATAAAGGACCTTTAATTAATCCGACTAAATATAGTGGTTTTAAAATTAAAAGTAAGGAGTTTTATCCATTACAATTACCCAAATATGTAGATTCTGGAAGAATATGGGTAAGAACTGGATGTTCAATGAGTAGTGGATATGAAGGAAGTACAGCTTCACACAAATATGATTCAAGTACACCAATATTATGGTGTGATACAGGCAATTGTCCTTTACCCCCTGATGCATACGCAAGTAGTAGTGAAGGAAAATTATGTTATGACGGAAAAGGTAGTATAATAGGAGGTTTGGGTCCTACGACCCCAATTGAATTTACATTTGCATCAACTGGGGTTGATTATTATGATATAAGTCAAGTTGATGGTAATAATATTAGTGTAAGTATGATACCAATTTCTCAGAATTTTGCTGATAAACCATCTGGTACACCGGATGAATTTTGGTGTAAGGGAACTTCTTGTTATCCAAATTCTTCTATTAATAAGTGTCCGAATGAATTAAGGGTATATTCAGAATCCGGAAAGTTTATAACATGTCAATCAATTTGTCAAGCGATGTCAGGTATACCAGATAATTATAATCGATTAGATCCCCCAGGACTATATCCAAATGGCAAGTTAAGTCAGAATATTGATATTTTAAAAGTTCATAATGAAGAGGGATATAATAAATTAATGAAATTACATAATTCTAGATATAACTGGAAAGATGGATATGATGTACCACCGTCACAAACAGACCCATCTAAATCAGGAAGAAAGTGGTTCAATAAGGGACGATGGGTTCTTGATACAAGTGATACAAG
>Ga0209533_1005981_pt1 | contig 10258 bp, 10 predicted proteins | sample COG_04_FD_184748 | JGI IMG/M metagenome (GOLD analysis project Ga0209533, IMG submission 184748) | Pelagic Microbial community sample from North Sea - COGITO 998_met_04 (SPAdes) (version 2) | ecosystem: Environmental > Aquatic > Marine > Neritic zone/Coastal water | place: Helgoland, sampling... | reverse complement strand
TATATTCCATATGAAGAATTATTATTAAAATGCAATGATAAAAGATATTTAGATTTAGCTATTAATAATGTAATTTTTCCAAATAAAATTGGGAATTATTTGCTAATATTTAACAACAATGGTATTCAAAAAATTATTGATCATCCTGATATTGTAGAACAAGAAATTATATTAGATGAAATTATTGTTAATAAACCTAAAACACCGATTAACAATAATAATATTATTGATAAATATGAAAAAGATTTTAACGATTTTGAATTATTATATAAATTTTTAATGTATATTGATAATACTAATTGGGATAATATAGCTATTAATATAATTAAAAACAACAAACAATATCCTAAATTATATAAACTTTTATCTGATAATTCTATAATTGTTAATAATAATTATTTTGATCTATTTAGTACTGATAATCCTTTACCTATAAAAGATCTTAAAGGTAATAATATTGATATTAATACTTTTAATTATGAAGAACAAATTATTAAAGATAAAAAGAAAATGTATGGTATTATATGTGTACCAAAAAAATCAAAAGGAGTTTTAGCTACAAACTTAATTTTTAAAATTGTTTCTGGTAATAATAAAGGCACAAAATGCGAAACACAACCAGCCGTAAATCTTAATAAAATATTAAATGAAGAAAGTAAAAATAAAAGCGATAAATGTATGAAAATAGCAAAAAAATTTTATAATGAAAATAATTTACTGATTATACCTTATATAAAAATGAAAAAATAATCTTTAATATTAAAATATGACTAAGATATTCAAAAAATATAAAATATGCACTTTAATTAATTTATCCATTTCACAAATAGCTAATAGCACTATAGATGATGCTATTTTAGAAAAAATACAAGCTAAATATGAAAATAAAATTACTAAATATGGATATATTAAAGCAAATAGTATTGAAATTATAAAAAGATCACCTGGAACTGCTATGAAAGAACATTTTAATAGTTCTTTTCAATTTAAAGCAGTATGTTATGCATTAATTTGTAATCCTTCTATTGATACAGTTTTAGAAGCTAAAATTGTATCTAGTAATAATGCCGGATTTAAAGCAGAAGTTAGAGATGATAATGATACTGATAAAGTTATTATTGATATTATAATACCTAGATTAACATCCGGTATTAAGCATGAATATGATATTGAAGATCTAAGTATTGGTAGTGATGTTTCAGTTAAAATATGTAGAAAGAGATATCATTATAATGATAATAAAATTGTTATAATTGGATTAGTTATAAATAATCCAAATAATGATAATACAGAAGAAACTGAAGAATTAGTTGATACAATTAATACTGAAAAGTCTGAAAAGTCTGAAAAGTCTGAAGAAGATAATTTTAGTGTGGATGATGGTTCTTATGAACAAGACGATGCTATAGATAGCAATGATGATAGTGATAGTGTAATTGATTTAGTAGATTTAAAAGAAGGTGATATTGGTATAGTTAATATAGAAACAGATACAGTTAATACAGAATCTGATGATGATGATGATGATAATGATGATGATTATGATTATGATTAAAAAATGAAGAAACTATATAGAAAAAATATAATAATACATTACAATATGGATATTAAAACTAAAATACATATTATTAAAAACGAAATAGTAAAATGTTCTATGTTTGAATATCAAGAAATATATAAAATTATTAAAAGCAATAATTCTAATTATTCAAAGAATATTAATGGTATCTTTGTTGATTTACAGCGATTAGATATCAGTGTTATAGATCAAATATATACATATATAATGTATTGTAATAAATTAACTAAAAATATTGATGCATATGAAGATATTAAAAATAATATTATTAAAACTAATTTTCAATCTTTAGATGATGTTGATGATATTAAAATTGAAAATATTGTTGATATTGTTACAGAAGAAGAGAATGTTTTACCTGTTATTAAAAACAAAGTTAGTTCCACAATGAAGTTTTATATTCTAAAGAAAAAATTAACTAAAACTAGTTCTATTTTTAATAATCAAACTGAAAATAAGTTAGATTATGATACACCATATAAGACATAAACTATATATAAGTTAATAATGGAATTACTTAAAAATAAAATTGATAAAACATCACAATGTGCAATGTTTTTTTCACATACTAAATGGATAATTTCATTGAATGATATTCAATGTGATACACCCACTAGTTCTTATGATGATATACAATATTTTGGTAAAGATCCTAATCCTATAGGTGATATTAAAGATTTTATAAATGATATTAAAGATCCTGATGATATTAAAGATCCTATAGGTGATATTAAAGATCCTAATGATGTTAAAGATCCTATAGGTGATATTAAAGATCTTAATGATGTTAAAGATCCTGATGATATTAAAGATCCTGATGATATTAAAGATCCTGATGATATTAAAGATCCTAATGATATTAAAGATCCTAATGATGTTAAAGATCCTATATGTAATGTTAAAGATCCTATAGGTGATATTAAAGATCCTATAGGTGATATTAAAGATCCTATAGGTGATATTAAAGATCCTATAGGTGATATTAAAGATCCTATAGGTGATATTAAAGATCCTATAGGTGATATTAAAATAAATAAAATTGAAAATAAAGATATAGGTCCATTAGATTTTTTTAAACAATCATTAGATTTATACGAAGATGATGATATAATTAAAAATAAATTATTTACTTTTATTTCAACCCAAAAAATAAGTAATAAATATACAAAAAAAGGAGTATCGATGATTATGGATGGTATTACTCAAAATAAATGGAATATATACATTTGTAAGCTATTTTCTTTTTTACTTGATATTTCATTTGAATATCGAAAACAAAATATATGTTATACTAATAATAGCAGATTTATTATTAAAAAATGATTTAAGATTATAAGATGACTAATATAATAAATGCATATTATTTTATTAGAAAACGACGATCTTAATTTATTTAATAATGCTCATCGATTCTTAGTTAATGGTGATTTTTCATTATCAACATCTAATAGTTTTCTAGAAATTTTAATAGACAATGATACATACACAATAACAGATGAAAATCAAATTAAAACTTATCGTAAAACAGGTATAATACCTAAAAACGAATATATAAAAAAATATACAACAACTGTTGAATCAGACAATATTAATGATGAATATGATTATCTAACTTCAATTAAAGAAATTAAAATAGAAGAAATAAAAGGTTTTGAAAATAGCATTACAGATGATATAAAACAATTTCAAATGAAAAAAGAATTAATTTATACAAATAAAAAAGTATTAGATTTGTATTATAAATGTGAGATAATTACAACAAGTAATCAACGTGATGTATCTTTTAAAGATATTTCATTAAATACTAAAAGTCCTAAATATGTTTATTCAATAATTTCTGATAAAAAATTGGATGAAGAACGTTATATACGCCAATTACATTTTATGCTAGATAGCAACATATTACCTTTAAGAAAAAACTATCAACAAAATATTCTTAAAGAATATATGACTTTAATACGATCAATATTTTCTAGTAATGCTAAATTAAATGATAATATTGTAATGTTTGCACCAAAACCGGCTACATTAGAGAAACATAATTTAGCATCTATTAAAGAATCTTATGGTATAACTACTTCAATTTTTGAGAATTATGCTGTAACAGAGAAAGCAGATGGATTGCGATTTCTATTATATATAAATAATGAGTCTAAAGCTTTCTTAATAGAAACCTCAAATAAGCAAGTTAGAGGATGTAATATAACTACAACCTTAAAAAATTGTTTGTTAGATGGAGAACTTGTATTATGCCAAGATCGTTTATTAAATAATTCCAAAGATCTTTTTGCTATATTTGATATTTATTATTATGATAATAAAAAAATTACACATTTACCATTATTGGACGATAATAGTGTTGAATCTCGATATAATTATATGAACAAATTTATAGAATCTAGTAGTAATTTTAATAGTCATGATATTATTGTTAAAAAACAATTAACATCAAATAATATTTTAAAAAACTGTAATGAAATTTTAAATAAAGAAACATATGATTATCATATTGATGGATTAATATTTACACCTACTAAAATACCAGTATTAGGTGCTTATGCAAATAAACCAGTAGAAGTTCATAATATTAATAGTTTAAGTTGGGATAAAGTTCTAAAATGGAAACCGCCAGCTGAAAATACAATTGATTTTATAGTAATTGAACAAAGTAAACATAAATTACATTCAGATGGTAAAGTGTATAAAGAATATACATTGAATGTAGTTTTTAATAGTATGGATATGGAACCTATTTCAGTTGTTAATGGAATAAAATATATGTACGAAACACAAAGAACAGTTAATAAAAATGTTTATTCATTAAGACAATTTACAATTGATGATATACCACAATCTGTTTATATTGAAATTGTTAATAATAAATGCTTTACACCTAAAAACGAAGAAATATTAAATAATTCAGTTGTTGAATTTGCTTACGATAATTCAATATTGATTTCAAATAAAAAAAGATGGAAACCGCTACGTATAAGACACGATAAAAATAAAATCTATAATTTTGGAAAAGGTGAATTAATTAAAACTGCAAATAGTTATTTTGTTGCTATGAATATTTGGCGTTCTATAACAAATGAAGTATCAACTGATATGATATGTGGGGATCAAGATTTAAATGTAAATATTAAAAAATATTTGACTGGTTTAGATGTTTATTATAAAAGATCAATAGCGTCAAATAATTTAATTTCTAGTAAAATGAATCAATTTCATAATCACATTATTAAATCAGATTTATATAAAGTAGCTGTAGATACTACAAATAAATCTTTATTAGAATTAGCTTGTGGTCAAGGTTCTGATTTAAACAGATGGATAGCAAATGATTTTACTAAGGTGTTAGGTATTGATTATACATTAGATAATATTACTAATGCTAGATCGGGTGCTTATAGTAGATTGCTTAATTTAAAAAAGTATTATAAACTTTATACCAAACAAATATTATTTGTAGCTGGTGATTGTTCTAAATCAATTAGAACTGGTAAAGCATCTGATAATATTGATATTGAAAGTAAAGAATTATTAAAATATATATTTGATAAAAATAAAAACGCCAAGTTTAATAAAATTGGAAGCTTTCCAACAAAATTTGATGTTGTATCGTGTATGTTTTCAATTCATTATTTTTTTGACAATGACGAGAAGTTAAATGGATTTATTAAAAATGTTGCTGAAAATATTGCTGAAAAAGGTAAGTTTATTTTAACCTTTATGGATAAAGATTTAGTAAAAAAAATATTAGAACCAGATGGTAAAGCAATAGGTAAAGATCCTGTATCTAATGCAACTGTTTGGGCTATTATACGTAATCCAGAATATAATATAAATACATCAGTTGTTTATAATCAAAAAATTGATGTATTTATTGAAAATACAGGAAGACTTATTTCAGAAAATCTTGTTGATTTTAACACATTAAAAGTTAAATTATCAAGATTTAACATTCAATTTGTGGAATCAGAAACATTTGAAGAATCTTTTAATAATAAAAAAGCTGAAATTAATAATATTCCTGAAAATAAGAGAACAAATCAACAAATAAAAGATAAAACTACAATTGATACACTTAATGAAGATGCAAATTTAAAAAGATTTAGTTTTTTAAATAGATGGTGTATTTTTGAAAAACGTTAGATCAATAAATTATTTAATATTGTTATACATTGTGATGATCTTGGTAATATATCATAACCAGAGTTTGTAGCAAAAAAATTAATTAATGCTATTATATTTTTCATAGGATTACTATAACATAAATAATAAAATATTTCTTTATCAGTTATCGTATCTTCAACATATATTGTTATTTGTTGTCTTCTTAATTGTGCTAAATGATATTGTAAAATTGGTGGTAATTTACTGTCAATATCTTTTGACATTTTAAATCTATTATATTGTTTAAAATAAACAGTAGTAGTTGTATATAAATTATATAATATATCTCTCATTGAAATCATTGTTGTATGTATCAAATATGTAGGATCTAATTTTTCACCATTATTATCTAATGGATAATCTATTTCTTTATTATAGGTCTTAATATAATCAGATATATGAAAATCTTCCATATTTTTTTGATATATCCATATCATATTACGCCATACATTTGGATAACCAAAATCAGTTTCTTCTTGAAAAATTATATTATTAGGTGTTATTTTATACCTTTTATTATTATATTCAAATATTAATCCATAAATATTATTCAATAGATAACCTTCTTTTAAAGTTATTTTTTTAGGATTTAATATACCAAAATCTAATGTTATATCTACATTTATCCCTGTATATTTTTCTTTTGTATCTAATAACATTATTTTTTTATAATTCTCACCAAATTCATTCGTATAATTTATATATTTTTTATTTTCATAATGTATAATACCAAATGTATATACAATGTTTTTATCTAAGTTTTGCATTAATTCTTCTCTACTTATAGGTAATGCTTCATTAAACATTTCGCCATATTTTTTTGTAGGATGGTTAAACTTTGAATAATCTATATTTGTGCAAGTATTTGTGCTAAATATCCAATTATTACAATAATAAGCATAAACTAAAGTTGAATCATATGCTATATTACATTTTAGAGTATCATCGTATTTATCAATAGCATCTTCAAATTTTAAAGTTTCAGGAGTGCTAGATGCTTTAAAAAGTATTACATTTGGTGAAGAAAAATCTAAGATCACACTACGACATTCATTATATAAATCAATATATGATTCAACATCTTTTCTTTTATAAGTATTATGTAATAATATTAAATTATTATTTGAATAAAATCTTTTTGTTTGAATTGCTGGCCAATAATGATTCTCACGTAATACTTGTAATAATGTATTATTCCAAGATATATTTGGTTGTTTAATTTCTTTTGTTTTATTTATAATATTATTAAGACTCATCATTGTCTTCATAAAATCATTATAGCTTTATATAAGATCATTAAAATTATTTAAGATCATATAAAATCTTTTAAGATTTTACAATTATTTAAGATCATTAAAATTATTTAAGATCATATAAAATCTTTTAAGATTATACAATTATTTAAGATCCGGATGATATTTATTAAAAAATTTAGTGCTTATTTCTTCTGAACCGGTCTTAATATCTTTCTCTCCTGACAATACTTTACTTCTTTGCTTTAACATTGTATAAAATGCTTCTTCATCAAAATCCATATCTTTATCAGTAATCATTTTATATAAATGATTATATCGAGTTTTAAAATATTCATATTCTTCTTCTTTTATTTCATCTTTTCTTGATCTTATTTCTTTAACTGTTTTTATTATATCTTCGTTGCTTAAACCATCTACAGAAGACGAAGACATTTTATTTTATATTAGAATAATAAAAATGTCTGTTCTTCAATTCAGTTTCTTAGATTGTAATAAGAATGCTTTAAATAATATTAAATTAAAATCTCCTGATCCGGGTTTAGGTTTATATGCGGCTAATATTGCGGAAGATTGGGCACCACCTCATATTACTCCAACATCTTCTGAATATATGAAACAGTTTTATGCTAAAACTCATAATCCCGCTTATACTAGATTAGGTAATAATACCGAAGAAGAATCTAAATGTTAAAATATATCTGGTCTTTATTTTTTTCAATTATATCACATATAAACTTATATGTTTCATCAACTTGATCTATAGTAATTGCCCCTGTTATCAATATACTTCCACTCTCAAATACCGCTATTGTTATTTTCTTTATGCCGTCTTTAACATTAGCTTTTGATTTTACATTTCTTATATCATAATGTGTTGAAGCATCTCTTACATTATTTGCATTATTCCACCAATATTCAATTTTAACACCGGGATATGTTGATGGATCAAATCTTGCTATCATATTATAATCATTTATCAATATTGTATGTAAAGTTCTTCGTTTAATCGCAAAATTTGATGTATGTTCAATATCTTTAAATATCTTAAAATCTGTATTAATCATTAATATTTGAATATTTCCATATTCTAAATTATCAATATTTTCTAGTATTTTAATATTATTATCTTTAATTTCTTTTACAAGTTTTTCTAATGGTATTTTAATATCTTCAATAGTTCTACTACCTGTTATATGTAAACTACCATTTTGAAATACTTTAACATTTACATAATAATTATCTGCTAATTTATATACAAAAGATATTTGATTATCAAATGTTCTTTTGTGTTGTATAGTTCTTTTCTTTTTAATATAATTACCTCTTACTATTTTAGTTGTGCTATCTTTACTTTCAAATCTAGATGTATATACAAAAGTTTCTGCTTTGTCATCACTATTAATTGTTATATTATTAAATAATTCAATTATATTAATATCCAAACGATCTTCATTATCTTTTATCAACAATTTTGCATTACTTGTTATAGTTGATATACGATATTTTGTTATATATAATTCCATTGTATTAACAATAATTAAAAGTTTATATCATTTTTTCTATAATATTCTTAGTATTCTTTTTATTATTAATATATGATGTATTTAATATTTCTGCTACAGATGGAACATAAGAATGTGGTGGTATATTTACCGCATAAAACTGATCTGTATTCTTATGAACACATCTAAATTCTTTAATATCCATAGTTCCCATAAATATATCCAATAATTCATAGCTTGGAGCTGGATTTATTGGTGTCTCATAACCATATGATTTTGCCATCATATTTATCATATTATTTATATCCCATACACGATCACTACGGGTATTCTTTGAAAAATTATATGCTGATGCACATTCAAAAGAGCAAAAATTACCATATAATGTATAATGATTTGTTAATGAATCATATTGTATAGGCATACCACATTCAAAATCATTTACACTGTGTCTACACCACAAACACAATGATTTTTTAAATGGTTCTTGTTGTGTTATTTCTGAAAAACTTTCTAAATTACCATTATCATAACCGGTAGGTTCTGCTATTTTATCAATATCATCTCGTAAATAACTATCAGTTAATGGTAGCCTTATAATAGTATTTTCATTCAATTCCGTATTACCTAAAATTTCATCAATATTCTTTTTTGTTGGTTCTTCTTTTGGTGCTTTTTTTCTAGGCATTATGTTATGCTATAATAAAAATAAGTGTTTATATCATTTTTTTAAATAGATTAGTAAAAAAATTATACTTATCTGCTATATCTTTTTTAATATCCAATGCTTCCGTATTTTGCAATTTATCTTTATCATTATTATATACGGTTTTTATACATTTATTTTTCATTTCATATACTTCACTCCTTAATGATGATATTGTATTTATTAAAATATATAATAAATATATTATTACAATAAAAATTATTAAAGTAAATACTTCCATATTTATCTTTTAAAATATATAATTAACTGAACTTAAAACCTCCCATACCACCTATTATTTCAAATATATTATATTGTAATATATACACATTTATATCAAATTCACGATTCTTTACCTCTTCGTTTATCTCCAACACTAATGACGTATTTATTGGAAATTTACCACCTGGATTATAATAACCCGTTGGTTGCCATTTTTCTGGATTTAAAGCAAACGAATAACAATATATACCCTCTTTTGGCACATTACTATGATGTATATACGGTTGGATTTTATTAAAAAATACTGCATCCTTCTCTTCTACACGCTCATTTGAACGATTCCATAATATTTTAGCATTTTTTAATATTTCTTTATTATCATATGTATATGTTGTTTGTAAATTAAAATTAGTTTTATTATTTGTATCTTTTAATACCCAAATCATCTCTTTTATTGGTGTATTTAGATCCAAATCTATTGTAGTTTTTATACTTGTTGTTTGTTTATCACGTTTTTGAACATTTTCTACTAAAAATACATTATTGCGACGATTTACTGTTATTAGTTTTCTTTCAGTTTCATTTAAATATACATATTGTGCTTCTATATGTGCATCTAAATCTAATTGTTCTGGTGCAACAAATGTATTTATTGTTATTGGATCTGGATGTATATTTGGACTTACATATGATCCTTTTGGTTTATCCTTTTCCTTTCCATTATCGTAGTTTTTATCATAAACTTGATATAATTTCTCTACGTCCTCAAACTCTATACTTAATATTACTTCACTTGTTTGAAGAGCACATAGAGGAA